>JGI994J12354_10001580_pt1 | contig 23023 bp, 26 predicted proteins | sample IntmicLarv3ML3BL_FD_12354 | JGI IMG/M metagenome (IMG submission 12354) | reverse complement strand
GCGGCTGAGGGCGTGAACGTTGCGGAGTATGCGAGGGATAAATGGGGGCAGGACGAGCTGTATAACTTCAATAACTACGGCTGGTTCCAGATGAGCTGTGTGGCGGATGTGTTGCGGCATCCGATAACGCTGCCTGAAGCACTCGATAAAATGGGTGTGGCAAATGCCGCGGCACAGCCGCGGAAGGAATTGCGTTATGCATTGTGCGCGGAGAATGCGGTGTGTATTCTGCAAGAAGCCGTGCAGATTCTATCCGCATGGGGCGTTGCTTTGCCACCTGTGCGGGTGACGTTTGACGATGACCCGAACCGGCATATGTGTAATATCGACATGTAAGGGAGGTGAACGGCATGAATGACATGTTGCTGGTATACCCCAGTGAGGATATGGCGCAGGACGCAGTGGATTTCAAAAATGAGTTTCTTTTACATGATGAAAAAACCATATATGGCAGCAACCGCCTGGATATGGATAAATATACTTGCGCCGAATGGTTGACGCTTGTTAACGGCCTGAATGAAAGCCCTGTTGATTTGGAAAAGGGGTTTTCGCACACGCTTTTCGCCATCAGAGGCGACGGGCAGCCGATTGGCATTGTCAATATCCGGCACCCTTTGACCGGCCGTTTTGAAAACGCAGGGCATATCGGTTACAGCGTGCGCCCGACGGAACGGCGTAAGGGCTACGCCACAACGCTTTTGCGCCGGACGCTGCTGTATGCCAAGAAGCTTGGCCTGACAGAGGTGTTATTGGTTTGCAAGAAGGACAATGAAGCGTCACAAAAGACCATCCTGCGTAACGGCGGCACGTTGCGCCGGGTATTCACCAACAACGAGGCCGCATATGAGGAATATCAAATCGTTTTGTAAATCCGATGTATATACCACCGCAAAGGGGGCATACTAAAGTTATGGGAAAAGGCGGCGGCCTGCGCGGCAGTGCGCTGGAGGAGATTGTCAACCTCACGAATGAATCGTACCGGCGCAAGGGTCTGGCCGTGATGCAAAAGATACCTACGCCCATCACGCCTGTGCAGTTCGACAGTGTGACACGCAATATCACGCTTGCATATTTTGAGCAGAAAAGCACAATCGACTATATCGGCGCGGTACAGGGGATACCGGTGTGCTTCGATGCAAAGGAAACGCATTTGAAGCGCCTGCCGATGGACAACATCCACGAGCACCAGATTGAGTTCATGCGGGAATTTGAGCGGCAAAAAGGCATCGCGTTTCTGCTGGTATATTTCCGTTTCGCGGATGAGTATTACTGCCTGCCGTTCCCGACGCTTGCCATGTGGTGGGATGCGGGGAAGAAAGGCGGGCGGAAGTCGATACCGTACGATGCGTTTGACAAGCGGCTGCGGATTCGCAACGAAGGCGGGAGCTATATCCATTATCTGGAAGCCATCAATACCATGCTGGAGGGGGAGACGTAGGGAGGTTTTACCATGACCAAACACACCCCTCTTTTTTTTATGCTTTTTTTGCTGGCGGGGACGTTGTGCGCCTGCGGGCGATGGCCGGCGGATACGCCCGCTTCACCGGAAGCGGTGCTTGCCAATGCCGCGCGGGAGACGCCGCTTCCGCTCGAAACACCGGCGCTGACGCCATCCCCGGAGGCAGTAGCGTATACGCTGCTGGTGGATGAGCCCGACTATACCCCTGCGAAGTATGAGCCGGAGAGCGGCTGCTACCTCGGCGCACACATTTTGGCAGATAAGTCTTTGGACGGGAACATTGCCGCGTTTGAGCGCCTCACGGGGAAAAGACATGCCCTTTATGTGAATGAAATGGTATTGGGAGGCGAATATCCGGTCTCGTGGGTGCTGTCATGCATCGCCGCGCGAAAAACGCCGTGCCTCATTGTGCAGCGGCCGAACTTGTACGAGCCCTTCGACTATGCGCTGCTTGAACAGACGGCGATGGATGTGGGAAGCCTTGACATACCCATGTTTGTGCTTCTTTTCCCTTTCTCCAAAGCAGAGAAATACGATTGTGAGGAATATTTGGCGTTTTATGCCGAGGCGCGGCGACTTTTGACCGAACATGCGCCGCAGGCGGCGCTGGTGTGGAGTACGGAAAACGTTGCAGATGCGGCCGATTATTACCCGGGGGACGCAAATGTGGACTGGGTTGGCGTGGGTGTGACCCCGTGCGACGATGCAGCAGTGGTGGAAGCATTTGTGCAGGCATACCAACGCCGGAAGCCCATCATGCTCACCTCGCTCGGCATCAGTCATTATTCAACGGAGGACAGTGCGTATGATATGGCGGGTGCTGCCGCGCGCGTGGCGGCAGTTTATTCGGATATTGCGTTGCGGAGCCCGCGTGTGAAGGCGGTGTTGTACCGGAATGAAAATGAGCTGGAGAGAGGCTTGAATGCGGGAGAAATCCAGCGGGATTTTACCGTGACGACGGAGGCAATCCTCACTGCCGCGTATACAGCGGCGATTGCGGATACGCGTTTTCTCTCTGCATTGGAAACGAATAACACAACACGCGGCGCACTGATGCAGGGGCGCTATCCCGCATATGCCGTCGGGGATGCATATTTTGTCGCGGAGGCAAGCATCACGGAGGATATCGGCGCGGAACGGCTGCTGCCCGGGACGAGGCCGATGTCCTTCGATGGGGAGACATACCGAGACCTCGCGTTTGCCCATGCGTGCGTGGCGTTTGATTTTTATGTGGACGCGGTAAAAAAATGGCTGGTGGTGCGGCTGTTGTAGCCGCGTTGGAGTGCTATAAAATCTTCACGGCGGCATACACTTCCCTTTTCGGCAGGCCAAGCGCCTTGGCGGCGGCTTTGATGGCGTCCATTTCGCTCAGGCCGTTTTGCTTGTACAGCGCGACTTGTTCTGCAGGGGAAAGGGCTTGCGCCTCGTCGGGAATAACCGCCGAGGCTTCCGGCGCACCGGAAATGACAAGAACGAACTCCCCGCGCGGTTCATGCGCTTGGAAATGCGTATGCAGTGACGAAAGTGTACCGCGCTGTATATCCTCATATTTCTTTGTCAATTCCCGCGCGGCGGCGGCAGGCCTGTCGCCGAGAGCGTTAAGTAGCTCCGCCAAGGTGGCATTCAAACGGCGCGGAGATTCGTATAGTACGAAGGTGCGCGTTTCCGTAACGAGGGCGGCGACGCGTTTCGCACGCTCTTTTTTCACACCGCGCCCGTGCGGCAAGAAGCCTTCAAACACAAAGCGCCCGCAATCCAGCCCGGAGAGTACCGCTGCCATCAGCCCGGCAGACGCGCCAGGGCAGGCTGTGACGGGCACGTCATTGTCGATACATAAGCGAATCAAATCTGCGCCGGGATCGGAAATCCCGGGCATTCCCGCGTCGGAGACAAGCGCCGCGTTTTCCCCGTTTTGCAACCGCGCGAGGAGCGCAGGGCCACGCTCGTGCTTATTATGCTCGTGATAGCTCACAAGCGGCGTGCGGATTTCGAAATGATTCAGAAGCTTGAGGGTATGGCGCGTGTCCTCCGCCGCGATAAAGTCCGCCTCGCGGAGCGCGCGGAATGCGCGAAATGTGATGTCCTCCAGGTTGCCGATGGGCGTAGCGCAAACGGTCAGTGTGCCGGGCATGGGTTTAGCTCCTTCAAATAAGCGATTGCCTCTAGTATAGCACAAAAACGCGCGCGCGGCAACGGTTGACGTGTGTTTGGCGATGTGGTATGCTTTTTATAAAGGGGGTATGACGTATGACAATTTCCGAGCTTGTCCGTCGAAACCGAAGCTACCGCAGGTTCGACGGGCGCCATGTGCTGATGGACAGTGACTTGCACGCGTTGGTGGACTTGGCACGCCTTTCACCGAGCGGCGGGAACAAGCAGGCGTTGCGCTTTGTCGTGGCGACAGGTGTTGCGTGTGACCGCATATTTCCGTCGCTTGGCTGGGCGGGATATCTGAAGGATTGGAAAGGCCCTATCGAAGGTGAACGACCGACGGGCTATATTGTGGTTTTATGTGAGTCGGCTCTCGCGGCGTGCCCCAAAGAGGACGCAGGCATTGCGGCGCAAAGCATCATGCTCGGCGCGGTTGAAAAGGAGCTTGGCGGCTGTATTTTTATGAATATTAACCGCAAGCAGCTTTCCGAAGCGCTTGCCTTGCCGGAATCATTGGAAATCATGATGGTTCTTGCCATCGGGAAGCCGGTCGAGACGATCGTCCTTGAGCCCATCGGCGCGGAAAATGACGTCAAGTATTGGCGTGACGAAAACGAAACACACCACGTCCCCAAGCGGGCGCTTGCTGACATACTGATACCGATTGCCGCAGAGTAGGAGGGACACCATGACACCGGAGTTGGGAATTTACCGCCATTTCAAGGGCAATATCTATGAGCTCATCGGCATTGCAAAGCACAGCGAAACCCGCGAAGACATGGCCGTATACCGTGCGCTGTATGGCGACGGCGGCCTGTGGGTGCGGCCGCTCGATATGTTTATGGCTATGGTCGAGACGGACAAAGGACCGGCGCAGCGTTTTGTACTTGTGAAGAACGCGGCACGGTAGATAAAACAAAAAGCCGCGTATATGCGCGGCTTTTGTGTTGGGAGGTATCCATTATTCGCTTTTTTGCGCTTCATCTGCTTTCGTCAGCATGTGCAATCGGCGGAGTTTATCCGCCATCGCTACAACCATGGGGTCATGCTCACTAAACGCAGCGGCGGCCTCATAATGCTCATATGCTTTTTCGTAATCCTTCGCATCCAGGTATAACCGGCCAAGCGCCACATGCGGTATGTACTTGTAGTATTCCTCATACCGGTGGTCAAATACCCGTTCGCCATTGATGATGACGCTGCCCCGGCATTGAAGCGCGGCCTTGTAGCATTTTTTACAATTTTCGTCGTCGTTCATCGCTGCATAATAATTCGCGAATGCGCAATGGTATTCCGCTTTGTCACTCAGTTTATCTTCCTGCCCTTTTAGCAACTCATATGCGGCATCCATTTCTCTGTGTTTGATGAAAAGCCCGGAGCAGGACACGTAGGCAATCGTTAAATCAAATGGGCTGGCCTTGTCCATCGGTACGGCGAAAAGTTCACGGTATCCGGCAATCGCTTCCTCGTCCCGGTTACTGTTCGCCATTTCAATCGCATAATAAAAAAGATTGCGGGCGGTTTTTTCTCCCGTTTCATGCAGTTCGGAGATGATAGAGGTATTGCGTGCCTCCGAGCGTGCCTCGTTCCGGTGCTTATGGGAGATAGCAATATCTGCCGGGACGCCGTGGAAGCCTGTGACGGAGACGGATTCATGCAGGGGGTTAACCCATTTCATACCGCAGGAACGTTTCAGAAGCCGCTCCCGCGATTGTGTCATAATCGAGCGCCCCTTAGCGTCAAAGGCGTACTGGTAGTACATTGTGACAAAATCAATATCGGGATTGAGCGTACGTTTTAATTCCAGGAGCTTGTATCGGTTTACTGTCGTCACAACGTCATCCGCGTCCAGCCAGAAGACATAATCCATTGTTGCTTGGGCGAATGAAAAATTCCGCGCGGCGGCGAAGTCGTTAATCCAGTCAAAATGGAAAATGCGGTCGGTGAATTCCCGTGCGATTTCAACCGTGCGGTCGGTGGAGCCTGTGTCCACGATGTTGATTTCATCAAACACGCCGCGCACGCTCTTTAAGCAGCGGCCAAGGTTTTGTTCTTCATTCTTCACAATCATGCAAAGGCTTATTGTAATCGCCATGGATGTTCACCCGCCTAGTCATAATAAATCCGTTGAATCTCATCTGTATACATATCGCTGTAATCTTGGTAAATCACAAGCGGCTCACGCACCTTGCAGGAAGGCTTCCCGTTCCGCACAGCTTCAACCAACAACAGAATCGGCGGTTTGTGTGCGCGGGAATGTACGAATCGGAGTACCTTTGGCTCAAGCGCGTGTGTGCGAAGTGCGACGAGTACATCCGTCAGCCGGTCGGGACGGTGTACGAGGTAGAAACGCCCCTGCGGTTGCAGCAGCCAGGCGGCCGCCACGGCGAGGTCATCCATCGTGCAAAGTGTTTCATGCCGGGCGATGGTGCGCGCCATATCCATATTTGTCTCGCCTGCGCCTGTGCGGAGGTACGGCGGATTCGCTGTCACCACGGCATAGGATGCGGCGGGGAGGTCATTCCGCACGGTGCGGACGTCGCCCTCCAGGATACGGACGCGTGCATCCAAATGGTTTAACCGCACGCTGCGTTGTGCCATTTCCGCGCTTTCCGCCTGGATTTCCAACCCGTCAAAGCGCAGGCCCTTCGTTTTCCCCGCGAGCAAGATAGGAATCACACCGGAGCCTGTGCATAAATCCATCACGGTTTCATTCGTATTCACTTTGGTAAAGCCGCTCAAAATCACCGCGTCCACACCAAAGCAGAAGCGCGATGGATTCTGGATGAGCATAAGGCCGTTGCGGTGCAAATCGTCCACGCGTTCCCCCGCATGGACGGGAATGTTGTTGTCATGCGTGTCTATGCGTTCCCCCGCGTGGACGGGAATGTTGTTGTCATGCGTGTCCATTAGCTGGAGGCGGGCGGCGTTTTCTTGCCGTTGCCGCGCCATGTTCTGTGGCGGCTGCGCCTGCGCTTTGCTTCTGCCGCTACGTCCGCGCTATCCCCCTGCGGAGTATCCGTCTGTGCGGGTGCGGCTTCGGGACGCGGTTCAGGTTTGCGCTCCGGCCGGGGTCTGTCGTTGTGCGGCCGGTCACCGCGCGGCTTGTCATTGTGCGGACGCTCCCCGCGTTCACGGCGCTCGGGTTTGTCGCCATTGTTACGGTGCGGGCGTTCCCCGCGGTCACGCCGTTCCGGCTTGCCGCCGCCGTCGCGGCGTTCGTTATCGTCATTTTGCGGGCGTTCTGCCCGTTCGCGCCGCTCCGGTTTGTCGCCGTGCGTGCGCTCAGCGCGCTCGGGCTTGTCTCCCGAACGGTTGCGGTTGCCTCTTTCCGGGCGGGCGGGACGTTCCCTTGGTTCCGGTGCCTCGGTGAAGACCTCTGCTTCCTCGGGCTCACCCGATTGCAAACGTTTTTCATGCCGCATCGCGGCTTCATTCAGCTCTTCTACGGAATAGCTGCCGATGACGGGCGCGTCCTGCGGTTTTTTCCGCACGGCGACGCGCACAAGCTGACGCAGCACGCTGACGGAGAGAACTTCGCCCATGCCGTCCGGCGTGCGGACGGTTTGCCCTTGGTTGGGCAGGTTGCGGTTTAGGTATTCATACGTGTCTTCCTCGTATTTCAGGCAGCACATAAGCCGCCCGCAAATGCCGGAGATTTTCGTCGGGTTGAGGGATAAATTTTGCTCCTTCGCCATTTTGATGGACACGGGATGGAACTCGTCCAAGAATGTGGCACAGCAGAGTGTACGCCCGCAGATGCCGATGCCGTTCATCAGCTTCGCCTCGTCGCGCACGCCAATCTGGCGCAGTTCAATCCGCATACGGAATACGCCCGCCAGCTCTTTGACAAGCTCGCGGAAATCTACGCGCCCGTCCGCTGTGAAGTAGAAGATAATCTTGTTTTGGTCAAAGGTGAGTTCCACGTCGATGAGCTTCATATCCAGCTTGTGCTTGATAATCTTCTCTTCGCAGATGACGATGGCTTCTTTTTCGCGCTCACGATTGGCCGTGCTTTGCGCGATGTCCTCCTCCGTCGCCGCGCGGAGCACTTTTTTCAAGGGCTGCACGACCTCGTTGTCGGACACGGATTTATTCGCCATTTCGACCACGCCAAACTCAATGCCGCGCGCCGTCTCGACGATGACCTCGCCACCCTTTTCGACCGTGATGCCGTCCGGGTCGAAGTAATATATTTTCCCCGCGTTCTTAAAGCGAACGCCAATGATTTCCGTCATAGTATGTGAGTTCCTCTCATGTGGTTTGTAAAGAATCTATATCACAAAGCGCTTATGCACTGTAATACTCTGCTTTTGAAATCGAATAGCATATGCTGTCGAATATTTGACCGTTGTAACATTGGTATCCTTGTTCAATCGTTGTTTCATATTGAAAACCGCATTTCTCAATCACACGCCTCGTTCGCGTGTTGTGCGGGAAATGAAATACGGACAACAATTCCGCGCCCAGTTCATCAAATGCGTATTGCACGACACACTTGACCGCTTCTGTCATGAAACCTTTGCCCCAGTATGCTTCCGACAGCGCGTAGCTTATCAGTTTGGCGCTGTTCCGCGTACTGTAGCTTCCACGGTTTTCATCCGGATATATTCGTATTTGTCCGATAACTTTTCCGCTTTCCTTTAACGCAACCGCCCAGGTGTCGCCGCTTTCTATAAAACTTTTCAACGCGTGCACGGAGTCTTCCTTGCTGTTATGCGGTTTCCAACCCGCCATCGTCCCCACATTCGGGTTGGATGCGTATGCATATAAATCGTCTAAATCCGCAGGTTGCCATTCGCGCAGGAGCAAGCGGTCTGTCTCAAGCATGTCCATTGATTTCGCGTCCTCCATATGCATTCCGGTCAACGGAAAATCGGGCTGCGCCGCTACCTTTGTGACCACAAGGTTTTGAATGCTGTAAGCGGTTCGGGCTTGTGTATCCGTTGAACAATCTGTTCGGCGCATTCCTCCATGGTAAACAGACCGGTATCTACCGTGATGTCATACGTTTCTTTTGGACATAGCTGCGGGAGCATTTCCTCCGCGCCGCCGATTTTACGGTCGCCGCGCGCCTGTTCCCTCCGGCGGAGCTCCTCCGCAGAGCAGGTCACAAAAGCGAATAACACCGGGTAGTCGTGGAGCAGGGACACGCATTTTTCCAGAAAATCGCCGCCTTCCAGAAAAATACAGGGTACTACCAAATGAAAGCCCATGTCCGAAAATAGCTTGACTGCCGCAAACATTTCGGACACAAAGCGCCATTGCACCGAGTAGTCCTCGATATTGAATTTTTCCGGCGACATCAGGCAAAATACATCGACATCCATGTGGAAATAGGGTTGCGGGAGATGGTTTTGCAGTGTCTTTGCCAGCGTCGTTTTCCCCGCGCTGGAAACGCCGTTCAATATGATGATGCGGCCTTTCTCCATGGAAGCGGCCTCCTGTCCATTAAAAGTCATTTATAGAACGCCGATTCTGGAAATGGCGATATTCCGCACAATCCATTCGCAAAACCGGAAGCAAACTGTAAGGAGCTAAACGTTTGCGCCATCCGCTACTTTGCCTCCCACAAATCCAACAACAGCACATCCACCGCCATGCGGAAGTTGCCGTTCCGCCGCAGGTTCCGTTTCGTGCGCCAGACAGCCTCCAGCCTTGCATGCGCGGCATGGCTGTGCGTGTTGTCCGCCGCAGCACGGAGCCTGTCCGTCAAATCCTGTTGCAGCACGTGCGCTGTGCCGTCCTCCGCCAGAATCGCGGCGATGTCGCGGTACCAGAGGTAGGCGATGTCAAGAAGTTCTTGTATATCGTCTTTCCGCGCCTCGAACTCTTTGGCCGCTTGCAATGTCTTCGCGAGGCTGTTTCGCTCAATATTTTCCAACAACGCGACGGTTTCGTTCCGGAGCGCTGCGAAGCTCTCCGATGTGGCGATACCGATGGCACGGCCAATGCTGCCCTGTGCATAAATGGCGGCCAAGCGCGCTTGTTCCGCCGGGATGCCGCAGGCGGATATAAGATGTGACTCCACCGTTTGCATGGGCAGCGGGCGGAGCTTGTACAGCACGCAGCGCGACAGCACTGTCGGTAAAAGGGCAGCGCTGTTTTCTGTCAGGAGCAGGAAAATGGCGTAGGCGGGTGGTTCCTCCAGCGTTTTTAACAACGCGTTTTGCGCGGCAGGAGACATGTTTTCCGCCGTATCAAGGATGAAAATTTTATACAGATGCTGATATGGCTTTGTGTCCACCGCGCGGACGAGTTGCTCCCGTACATCGTCCACACCGAGAGCCACCGTCTTTGTCGGCGCGGGATAAAAAACATCGGGATTGTTCCCGGAATCAAATTGCCGGCAGGAGATGCATTCGTTGCAAGGGGTGTCCGTACCTGCTGCGCATTGCAGCGCCTTGGCGAACGCGCGGGCGAGCATCATCTTCCCGATGCCTTTCGTACCATCCAGGATATATGCGTGGCTGACATGGTTGTGCCGCATCGCAGTTTGAAACGCGCCAATAAGACGCTCATGCCCTTTAATGCTTGCAAAGGTATCCATGCGCGCCTTATACGACCAAATCGAGGAGCAAGCCCCTGATTTCGCCCGTTTTGTCCAGTAGCTTGATGTGGTCCTTTTCCTGTTTCAGAAGCTCCTGCGCCAGTTCGTCCACATTCTTGTTCACCAGCCTGACGATGCCGTACACACGATGCCGTCCGCGCCGGTCGAGGAAATTCTCCCGCGAGAACTCGTGCGAATTCGTCACGACCTCATTGATGAAGTCCGCGATGAGGGAGCGGTAATGCTTCATATCGCGGATGTCGGCATGGTCGGCGATTTTTTTGCCCTGCACGGTGATTTCGTCAATCAGGCCGTTCAGCCGTTCCGCCAAGCCTTCGTCCCCGATACGGCGCAACGTGAAGGAAAACTCCTCCCCGTTGATTTTTTCCGGCACCGCCTGCACAGGCGCGGCGGTTGCAGGCGCGGTCAGTTCATTGACGCGCATGTTCATTTTTGCATCACACCTTCTTAAATTCCTCGACATTCATGACGAAAATCGTCGCGCCGCCGACGGTAACTTCCACCGGGTAGGGGACATAATTTTCCGTCGCGTTCACATGTGTGGAATTGACGGAGGTAATCTGCTTGCGCGCCTTACACTTCTTTTCAATGATATGCACGAGGTCGGCGATGCGGTCGTCCTCGACACCGCAAATTAAGGTTGTGTTGCCCGCGCGCAGGAAGCCGCCCGTACTTGCCAGCTTCGTTACGCTATAACCGTTTTCGGACAGCAAATCCATAATCTGGAATGCATCCTCATCGTGTATGATTGCCATTACAAGCTTCATGTAAATCCTCCTCTATATGGTGAATTTTTACGTACACAGTATACACGGTCTATTATATCACAAGCGACAGGGTTTTGGAAAGGGAAAACTTACCATTATTTCCCCTTCGTCCGCGAAATCAACCGCAGCAGGCGCGGGCGATATACGCTGACCGCCGTTTTCGGACAAAGCTCCTGACAGCAGAAGCAGCGGATGCATTTGTCCAACGAAACATACGGCTTCCGCTCCCGCATTTCGATGATCTTGGCGGGGCAGTTTTTCGCGCAATCTGCACAGCCGATGCAGCGTTTATAGTCAAACACAGGCCGCGGCTGCATATGCCGGTTCGCAAAACGCAAAACGGGTGCGGGCATGGTCTTGAAAGTGAGCGGCTTGCGCACCGGCGGGATATTAAAATCCTTGACAGCAAAGCGTTCCCACGGTTCTCCCGCGAAAATAATGTCACAAAGACCGTCCGCACACAGCCCGCGCTCCGCGGCGCGGGATAAAATCGGCACGCGGTCTTCCGCAAGGCCGATGATGGCGCAGGCGGTTTTGTCCAGCGCGAAGGGGTTGTCCGACGCGAGGAGCACATTCATTTTCCGCGGTGTACCGCCGGACGGGCCATGCCCTTCCATGGCCTCAATGCCATCCATGAAGGAAAGCACCGGATGCGCACAGAGGCAGATGTCGATGAGCGCGTCGGCAAAATCCTCGTACTTCGGCATGTTCATATGATACTCCGCCTTGACAATGCCCGGGACAATCCCGAACATGTTTTTCACCGCGCCGGTGAAGGTCATCATGCCGTGCGTTTTCATTTTCGATACAGAAATCACCTTGTCCACATCGTTCAGCATATCTGTCACGATAAGCTTTTTTAACAGAAGTCCTTGCGGATTTTCTCTTGACGCGGCGTTGTAGTTGCGGTTCAGGTGTGCGCCGGTTTCCGCCGCAACACGCTCCATGCCGGAAGCAGCGTAAATTCCGCGCAGCATCCCCTCCGTGAAGGGGCCGCCTGGGCTGTCGCCAATCATGACGGCGCAACCATGCGCAATGAAGATTTCCGCCAGCGCCTGCACCACCGAAGGGTGCGTCGTGGTCGCCTCTTCCGGCTTTTTCTTCATCAAAAGATTCACTTTCAGGAGTACACGCTCCCCGGGCATGACGTATTTGTCCAGCCCGTCGAGGGCGGCAATTTGTTGCAAAATGCCCGCTTTGACAGCGGCGGCATCATAGCTTTCACAATGCTGCAAGGATACGAGAGCTGCCATCGGATGCACCTCTTACTCAATCATGGAGATGAACTTTGCCGTCAAATCCGATAGTTCGTCCCGCTTCCGCGTGAGTGCGATGGAGCCGTCTGTCCGGATAAACACCTCTGCCGGGCGCAAGCGATTGTTGTAGTTGGAGCTCATCGAAAAGCCGTACGCACCCGCGTCCAGCACACCGATGAGATCATCCTCCCGCAAGCCGGGCATGGTGCGGTTCGCCGCGAGGATGTCGCCCGATTCGCAGATGTTGCCCACGACAGAAATCTCCTCTAAAGCGGTAGCCTCGCCGGCCTTGCGGTAAATCTCCACATCATGGTGGGAATCGTACATCGCCGGGCGGATGAGGACGTTGAAGCCGATATCCGTACCGGCATATTTCTTCTCTCCGTTTTCCTTAACCGCGTGAACCTGGCCGAGAAGCAAACCGCATTCCGCAGAGATGTAGCGTCCCGGCTCACATTTCACGATGATTTCACGCCCGTATTCCCGCACAAAGGTGCTAATGCGCTCATCCAGCTTCTTGCCGAGCGAAACTAAATCCAGCCGCGCTTGGCCGACCTGCTTCTTATAGGGGATGCCGAAGCCGCCGCCGATATCGATGAAATCCAAATCCGGGAATTCCTTCGCTATGGACAGCAGTGCCTCTGCGCTTTGTAAATAGGGGTCGCCCTCCATGAACAAAGAGCCGATGTGCTGGTTGATGCCAATTAAGGTGAGATTGTATTTCGCCAGTATTTCCTTCACCTGCGGTAGATATTCCAAATTCACGCCGAATTTTGTATTTTTCCCGCCGGTGACAACTTTGGCGTGGTGCCCCGCACCCACGCCGGGGTTAAAACGTATTGCCACACGGCCGCCGGGGTTAAGCTGGCCGTACCGCTCCAACTGCGGCAGGGAATCCACGCTTGTCTTGATGCCTTTGTCAATGGCGAACTGCATCTCCTCGCGGGAGACATTGTTCGCGATATAGAATATCTGCGACGGCGCAAAGCCCGCCAGCAGCGCGGTGTGGATTTCCCCCGGGCTCATGACGTCCACGTCCAGCCCCTCATCCCGCACAACTTGCAGAAACGCGAGATTGCTGTTCGCCTTCATGGAATAATTGACGCGGAAGAAGGGATATTTCACAAGGCCGCGCAAGTCGCGGCAGCGTTCCCGCAAAATACGCTCGTTGTAGACATACAGTGGTGTGCCGTATGCCTCCGCCAGCGCGAAGGGGTCGTTCCCCTCGAAGAAGTTCAAATCGTCTGTGACTTTGCTGTTCAGCTTTATCATTTCAATCGTCCTTTCATGGCCGTTTCTTTATCTGTTAATCTTCTTTGTGTACCGGACTTCCGTGGCATCCAAACCGCTTAGGGTATTCAGCGTGCCGTCATATGTATAGCCAAGCGTTTCATAGAACGCCCGCGCATTCCGATTTTTTTCGAACACCCAAAGGAACAACTCGTCATGCCCGCGGCCGCACTGTCAAAACGTTTCATGCTCTCCGGCACAAGCATTTGCGTAAACAAATATGCATCCGACACAGTGCCTCTGTATGTGCTCCGCCAGCCGAAAACGTGGATTTCCGCCACGCGCGGCACATCAGCCGTTGTGATTGGCTTAATCATGCCGACACGTTTTTTCGCGCCGTCATTTTTTTTCGTCATACGCCCGTAAAAGCCCGTCCATCCGGCTCACCGCGCCGAGGAGCAGTAAATCCGCCAGCACCAGCGCCGTCATGGCTTCCACCACGACCACCGCACGCGAGGCGACCAACGGGTCGTGCCGTCCGTGGATTTCGAGTGTCACGGGACTGCCGTGTTTATCCACGGTTTCCTGCGGCTGTGCTATGGAGGGCGTGGGCTTTACCGCCGCGCGGAACACGATGTCCGCCCCGGTGGATATGCCGCCCAGTACGCCGCCCGCGTGGTTGGTGACGGGGCGGATGCCGTCCGTTGTGTTGGTAAAAGCATCATTGTTTTCTGCGCCGGTCATGTTTGCCGTTGCGAAGCCTGTGCCGAACTCGATTCCCTTCACCGCGCCGATAGACAGGATTGCCTGCGCGAGGAGCGCGTCCAACTTGTCAAACACAGGCTCCCCCAGCCCCGGCGGCGCGCCCTTAACGACGCATTCAACCATGCCGCCAGCGGAGTCACCCTTGGCCATACACATGTCAAGGTATTGCGCCGCTTCCGCCGCCGCGATTGCATCCGGCATATTGAATGGATTGCGCTGCGCTTCGGCAAGGTCAAACCGGCTTGCGTCAATCGCAACCGGCCCGATGGCCGTGACATACGCGTCCACCGTGATGCCAAGCGTGGTGAGCAGCTTTTTCGCCACGGCGCCCGCCGCCACACGCGCGCAGGTTTCGCGTCCAGAGGAACGCCCGCCGCCGCGGTAATCGCGGTGCCCGAACTTCGCATCGAACCCGAAATCTGCGTGACTGGGGCGGAACGTGTCCGCCAGGTTGCCGTAATCGCGGGAGCGTTGGTCTTCATTATACAATACAATCGCAATCGGCGTGCCGGTTGTTTTCCCTTCAAACACGCCGGAGAGAATCTGCGCCGTGTCGGACTCCGCCCGCTTCGTGGCGTATGCGCTTTGCCCCGGCTTTCGCCTGTCCAGCTCCGCCTGAATATCCGCTTCGCACAGCGGCAAACCCGCTGGACAACCGTCAATTGTCACGCCCAGCGCACGCCCGTGGGATTCCCCAAAGGTCGATATGGTGAAAATCCTGCCCAAAACCGAACCGCCCATCCGAATCTCCTCCCCGCATGTCTATGATTCTTAATCATAACACATTGCAGTAGCGGTTGGCAAACATTTTTCGCACAGGTTGTCAAGGAAGAATACACATGATATGATAAGAAAAGAATACGCAGCAGAAAGGGGTACAACATGGCGTTCAAGGATTTATTCAAAACATTCCAAAATTTGCAAGTGAATGGGCATGTCTCACTCCGGCAGGTTAGACCTGAGCAGGATTTGGATGCATATGCCGCTATCTATGCGGATGCAGACGCGTTCCGGTATTATGGCGGCGGCGGGAAAGCGTTAAGCCGGGAGACGGTTTTGCGGGTGCTCAACAACCAAGTGAAAGAATTCGACACGGCGCGGGTGTATTCGTGGACAATCGTGGACGCGGAAACGGATAAAGCGCTGGGGCGCATCCTTCTGTCGGATTTCGAATACAACAACAAAGTTGCCAATATCGGCTATTTCCTTGGCCGGGAGTCATGGGGCAAGGGCATCGCCACGGCTTGTGTGGAGGTGGTAGCCGCGTTTGGGTTTACAACGCTTGGGCTGGAGCGGCTTTACACAACCGTACACATGGAGAATGCCGCGTCGTATAAGGTGCTGGAGAAAAACGGTTTCCAACGGGAAGGGCTTTTGCGGCATTGCTTTGATGCGGGAAACGGATTGACAGACTGTTACATGTATGCCAAGCTGGCGTGGGATGAAAACAAGTAAGGAGAGGTTATATGGCAAAGCTATGGCAGTTTTTACGCATATTAGGCGCGGTGGCAGCCTGCGTGATTTTGGGGATGCTTCTAACGAATTCACTGCGGAACCGTGCGCACGACATGGCGCGGACGTTTACGCAGTTGTCGGTACAACAGGCGATTGACAATGCGGATGACGCCGCGGAGAGCTATGTATCAGCGGAGAACGGACTGCGTGTGTACTATGTGAACGCAAAGGCGGATATGATCGAGGTGAAGGGTTTGCTTGCGAAATGCAAACCGTTGAAGGAGGAAATCCTCCCCAAGCCGGTGGATTGCCAAGTCCTTGTCGGCGGGCTGGACATTGGCTTCGCGGGCGGCAATCTGTATTTCTTGCCGGCACCGGAGGATATGGGCGATGCGCAGGCTTTTGCGCTGCCGGAACCGTACAACGCACAGCTTTGGGCACTGCTGGATGCGCTGCCGAACTACGCTGCGGAATAGGGCTTGAAAGGTTGACAAAATCGTGTTATAATAGGAAATCTGAAATTGGAATTTTGCATCCACGGAAAGGACGAGGGGTGATTACATGCCGTGTAAATTAAAGAATGAGCTTGGGGTTATCACGATAGAAAATGAGGTCGTCGCGCGGATTGCGGGTATGGCCGCCATGGACTGCTACGGCATCGTCGGCATGGCCGCAAAGAATGTGAAGGACGGTATCGTGCAGCTTTTGAAGCTGGAAAGCGTGACGAAGGGTGTGCGCCTGACACTGGACGCAACAGCCGCCGCCGCAGTGATTGATTTGCATATCATCGTGGAATACGGAACAAACATTGCCGCCATCGGGGAAACCTTGGTGAGCACGGTGAAATACCGCGTAGAAGAATATACCGGCCTTCGGGTGGATAAGATAAACATTTTTGTCGAAGGCGTGCGCGTTGACGCTTAGGGAGGGGCAAGGGTTTTGGATACTTCAAGGATTAACGGGCGCTTGCTCCGGCAGATGATGGTTGCGGGGGCGGAACGGCTCGCCGCGCAAAAAGATTATGTGGATTCGCTGAACGTGTTCCCTGTCCCGGACGGGGATACGGGCACGAATATGTCCCTCACGGCGCTGGCCGCCGCGCGGGAGGTGGAGAAGCTGGACACCGATACGGCGACGGTGGCGGATGTGGCGAAGGCCGCGTCAAACGGCGCGCTTCGCGGCGCGCGCGGGAACTCGGGCGTGATACTGTCGCAGCTTTTTCGTGGTTTTGCGAAGGGCTTGGACGGCTGTGCGGACGCGGGTGTGGATGAGCTGGCACGCGCACTTGCCAAGGCGACGGAGACGGCGTACAAGGCTGTTATGAAGCCCAAGGAGGGCACCATCCTGACCGTCGCGCGGGAAATCGGGGAAAAAGCGCTCGAGGTTTCCTTTGAGACGGAGGACTTGACGAAAGCGGTCGAAGCGGTGCTGGCGCATGGCTACGATACGTTGAACAAAACGCCGGAGATGCTGCCGGTTCTGAAGCAGGCGGGCGTCGTGGATGCGGGCGGCCAGGGGCTACTGACACTGCTGGAAGGTGCGGTCGCCGCGGCGGACGAGAGTTATGTGCCGCGCGTGGCGGTCGATGCAGCGCCGACGAAGCTGGACGCGGACTTCTCCGTATTAAACACATTCTCCCACGAGGACATCACCTTCGGGTATTGCACGGAATTCTTTGTCATCATGGAAGCGGCGAATGACGAGGCGGAGGAGGAATTGAAGGCCTACCTCTCCGACATTGGCGATTCCATCGTGGTCGTAACAGACGACAATTTTATCAAAATCCACGTCCATACGGATAACCCTGGCATGGCGCTGGAGAAGGCGCTGACCTTCGGCGCGCTGGATGGGCTGAAGATTGAAAATATGCGCCTCCAGCATGCGGAGGCGACGGCGAAAGCGCAGGCAGCGCCCGCCGCGCCGGTGTATCACGCGGATGAAAATTCGAGCTTTACGCCGATTGAGAAGACGACGGGTTTCGTAGTCGTATCTGTAGGCGATGGGTTCAAAGCTGTGTTTGAGGGCTTGGGCGCGGATGTGGTTATCGAGGGCGGCCAAACCATGAATCCCAGCACGGAGGACATCCTCGCGGCGGTGGCGAAGGTTCCGGCGGAGAATGTGATTATTCTGCCGAACAACAAGAACATTGTCCTCGCGGCGCAGCAGGCGACATATCTGAGCGAGAAAAAAATATTCGTCGTGCCGACGAAATCCATTCCGCAGGGTATATCCGCGCTGCTGGCATTCATGCCCATGGCCGGTGCGGAAGAAAACGCCGCCGCCATGGAGGAGGCCGCAGGGCTTGTCCGCACGGGGCAGATTACGTATGCTGTACGCGATACGGTGATTGACGACAAGGAAATCAAGGAAGGCGATTTCCTGTGCATGGTGGACGGGCGGATTGAACTGGTGTGCCAGAGCTTGCAAACCGGTGCGAAGGCGCTGCTGGAACGGATGATGGCGAATGGCGGCGAAGTCGCGACCATCTTCTACGGTGCGGAGGTGGACGAGGCGGACGCACAGGCGCTGGGCGATGAGGTTGGTGCGAAGTTCCCGGATTGCGAAATGGACGTGCAGTGCGGTGCGCAGCCGCTGTATTTCTATATTTTCTCGGTGGAATAGGAATGATGAGGGGCGGCGGAAGCCGTCCCTTTTTACGAGGAGGCGTTTTCATGGACATTACCATCCGCAATGCAACCCCGGCGGACAGCGCGGGCATCTGCCACCTTATCAATGACTCTCTGGGTTACAAGGACGTGACGCAGGACGCGCTTGCCAGTCGCATGGAGCGCATGAATGCGGCGGGTGGCTATTTCACGCTGGTCGCGGAAGCGGACGGTGAAATGGCGGGCTTTATCAGCGTTGCGCAGGGTATCGCGGTGGAAATTGAAAGTGACTACTTCCGCATCATCGCCTTGGCGGTGGACGAAAAGTATCGCCGCGCGGGCATCGGCAGCAAGCTCCTCACGCGGGTGGAAGAAATCGCGGTGGAACGCGGCGTGTGGTACTTCACGCTTTCCAGCGGGTTCCAGCGCGCCGGTGCACATGCGTTTTATGAGCGGAACGGGTATGAGAAACGGTCGTATGCGTTTTCGAAGGGGACAAAATAATGGCATTGCAATTGGATGGCTCCGTCACACAACTAAAAAACGTCGGCGCGCGGCGCGCGGCGGATTTAGCCGTGCGCGGAATCCATACCGTGCGGGCGTTGTTGGAATTTTTCCCGCGCGATTACAAAGACCGCAGTGAAATCACATCCGTAGACGATGTGCGCCCGGGGGAGATAGTCGTCGTTCGCGTACGGGTGTTGGCCGCAGCGGAGAGTATCCGGTATGGCAAAATGACCGTTACGAAGCTGAAATTCGCGGACGAAACCGGCGCATTGGAAGCGGTGTGGTACAACCAGCCGTATATGAAGGGTAATTTTAATCGGCATGACGATATCATTCTGACCGGCCGTGCCATTTGGAAAATGAACCGCGTCCAACTGGAGTCCCCGGAATACGAGGCCGTCACGGATAAGGAGCTGCTGTCCACCTGCCGCATCGTGCCGGTATATCCGCAGCTCAACAGTGTGTCGCAGAAGCAATTCCGCACGTTGGTTATGAGCGCGCTGGACGCGGCGGACGATATGTCGGAGACGCTGCCGGACAGCATCCGCGCGGCGTATGGCCTGTGCGGGCGCGCATTTGCCGTGCGGAATTTGCATTTCCCGGAATCGGACGAGGCGTTCTTCACGGCGCGGCGGCGGCTCGTGTTTGAGGAGCTTTTGCTGACGCAGATGACGCTTTTCCGCATCAAGGGCTTCGTGCGGGAAGCGGGCGGTATCGAAGCGGATACGTTGGATGAAATGCCGCTCTTACGCACGCTTCCCTTTGCCTTCACAAATGCGCAGCGGCAGGTGCTGGATGAAATCAAGGCCGACTTGCAAAGCGGCTTCGTCATGAACCGCCTCGTGCAAGGCGACGTCGGTTCCGGCAAGACGGCTGTGGCGATGGCGGCGTGCTTCCTGATGATTCGCAGCGGCTTCCAAACGGCGATGATGGCGCCGACGGAGACGCTTGCGTCGCAGCATTACCGCTCCATACAGCCATTGTTTGCGGAATTGGGCTTTACGGTCGCCTTGTTATGCGGCTCGATGAAGGCAAAGGATAAAAACGCGGTCAAAAAGCGTCTTGCCGCGGGTGAAATCGACATGCTCGTCGGCACGCATGCCCTCATACAGGACGGGGTGGCATTTGCGCGGCTCGGGCTTGTCATCACGGATGAGCAGCACCGTTTCGGCGTGCGCCAGCGGACGATGCTGGCACAGAAAGGGCAGAAGCCGCACGTCCTCGTCATGACGGCCACGCCTATTCCGCGAACTTTGGCGCTCATCCTATACGGCGACATGGATATTTCTATCATTGGCGAATTGCCGCCCGGGCGGAAGCCAATACAGACCTCCGCCGTCGGTACAGCGTATCATGAGCGTATTTATGCCTTTATCCGCAAACAGGCCGCGGAGGGTAGGCAAATTTACATCATTTGCCCGGCCATTGACAGCAAGGTCGGTGAGGGGGATGCGGTTCTCCCTGCCGAATTGCAGCGCAGCGCAAAGCCCCTGACCTCTGTTACGCCGTATGTGGCGGAATTGCAAAACGAAATCTTTCCCGACCTGCGCGTCGCGTCGCTCCACGGCAAGATGAAAGCGGAGGAGAAGGACGAAGTGATGACGGCTTTTGCGGCGGGGGATGTTGACGTGCTTGTGTCCACAACGGTCGTTGAAGTGGGTGTGAATGTGCCGAATGCGACGATTATGCTGGTGGAAAACGCGGAGCGCTTTGGCTTGTCGCAGCTGCACCAGCTTCGCGGGCGCGTCGGGCGCGGGGAAAACCAATCGTATTGTATCCTCGTATCGGATGCATCCAATGACGTGACGAAGGAACGGCTGAAGGCCATGACGCAGTCGCAGGACGGTTTCTACATCTCGGAGCTGGATTTGAAACTGCGCGGCCCGGGCGAATTCTTCGGCACGATGCAGCACGGCCTGCCGGAGATGAGGCTGGCGAACCTGTACCGCGACGCGGACATTTTGAAGGAGGCGCAAAGTGCCGTCGCCATGGTGATGGACAAGACGCTGTACAACAAGTCGGAATTTGAGCCACTGAACGGCGAAATTGCGAAATTGCTCGAATCCGCGCAGAAAATTTCGCTAACCTTATAAACGGGCTTTACTTTAGCGCGTTCGGTGTGTATAATAGTAAGAGTTATATGTATATGATTTGGGAGGCTGTTATGCGTGTGATTGCAGGTTCCGCGCGGGGCACAGTTCTCGCGTCGCCGGCGGGGCTCCAAACGAGGCCGACGGCGGACAGGGCGCGGGAAGCATTGTTCAGCATCCTCATGGCGGACATTGCGGGCTGCCGTTTTCTGGATTTGTTCGGCGGCACGGGCGCGGTCGGTATCGAGGCATTGAGCCGCGGCGCGGCGTTTGCTTGCTTTGCGGACAAGGCACCGGAGGCGGTCGATTGCATCCGGCGGAATTTGGAAAAGACGAAGCTCATGCCGCGTGCGGAAGTGCTTCATGCGGACGCGATGGTTGTCATTGAGCGGCTTGCGGTGCGCAAAGAACAATTCGACATTGTGTTCCTTGACCCGCCGTACGGGTTGGGCTTGGACAGGCAGGCGGCGGAAGCAGTGCTGGCATCCGGTTTATTGGCGGCCGGCGGTTTGCTCATACTTGAGCACGCTGCGGCAGAAGAGGCATTGACGTTGGCAGGCGCACGGTTGTGGAAGGAAAAACGCTACAGTGCCGCTGTGATTACCCTATACGAGGTGAGCGAATGAGTTTGATAGCAGTTTACCCCGGCAGCTTTGACCCGACGACCTTCGGGCATCTGGATATTATCGCGCGCGCGTCGCGCTTTGTGGACAGGTTGTTTGTTGCGGTGTTGAACAATTCAGCGAAGAATCCGCTCTTTACAGTGGAGGAACGCATGGCGCATTTGCAAGAGTTGACAGCGGAGCTTCCGAATGTGGAGGTGGACTCCTTTTCCGGTCTGCTGGTGGATTATGCACATTCCCGCGAGGCACGCATCATTATCAGGGGATTGCGCGCGGTGACGGATTTTGAATATGAGTTCCAAATGGCGCTGACGAACCGGAGCATGGCGCAGGATATAGAAACGCTTTTTATTTCGACGAATACGCAGCACCTGTACCTGAGTTCCAGCATTGTCAGGGAGGTCGCGCGGTTCGGCGGGAATATAGATGAAATGGTACCGCCGCTGATTAAAGCACGGCTGCAAGCTAAAATGCAAAGCGGGCAATAGGCGGCAAGGATAATGGAATTTCAGGAGGTCATACAATGGAATCGGTAAGCGTACATCTTACGAAAATTGAAAATCTTCTTTCGCAAATGGAAGATGTTTTGGAGGCGGCGCGTGCCGTACCGTTTTCCAATAAGGTCACGATTGACAAGGACACGGTGTATGACATCATTGACAATCTGCGTCCCGTGATTGACGACATGCAAAAGGATTTGCCGAATGAAATTGTACAGGCAAAGCGTGTGATTACGGATGGTGACAAGATTATCAACGATGCGCGCAATAAGGCGTCGATGATTATCAAGAGCGCGGAGAGCGAAGTCGATAAAATGACGGATGAGCATGAAATCACCAAGCTCGCCACGACGCAGGCTGCACAGATTTTGGAAGAGGGCAAGCGCGGCGCGCGGGAGCTTCGGTTAAACGCGATGGAATACGCGGATGGTATCCTCGCCAAAACGGAAGAAATTGTCCGTGAGGCAGCGGAGAGCTTTGTGCGCCGATCCCGCGAGGCGGAGGCGTTCTTTAACGACACAGTGGATACAATTTACAACAACCGGCAAGAATTGCGCGGGGGAAAAAATTAGCATATGTTTCCACAAAGAAGGCCACGCGTATGCGTGGCCTTCTTTGTGCTATTTCCGCCGCCGCGCGGCTAGGCTGAATACCGTGAGCCCTGCACCGAACGCAATGATGGTGAGGGTCAGCAGGAATAGATGGGGCATCGGCGCGACGGACATATATTCTATGGGGTTTAAGTAGAACCCGGTGCCGATGGCAGTGGCAGTTTTGATGCTGGCATCCCAAATGAGCCAAAGTGAGGCGAAATAGCCAATCAACAGTACGCCTCCCACCAGCATGGTAATCCACCCCAACGTGAATTGCCGCTTCCGCAGGCCTTCGCGGAGGATATGGTTCATTTGCGTTGTGTCGAGCGCTTCGCGTTGCTCGATGTGGGTATCGCGCAAGCGTTCCGTTTTTATGGAGAGAAGTTCATCCGATGTTATAGCAAATGCTTTACAAAGCCGCATAATATTGTCAATCTCCGGCAAGGACTG
>JGI994J12354_10001579_pt1 | contig 23024 bp, 18 predicted proteins | sample IntmicLarv3ML3BL_FD_12354 | JGI IMG/M metagenome (IMG submission 12354) | reverse complement strand
GTGCGGTTCTCCTCGGCATTTCCACAAACGATGGACTGTCCGGCTCGGCGCAAAACATCGGCTCGCTTCTCGCACGAAAAAATATCTATTTCATTCCATTTTATCAAGACGACCCCGAGGGCAAGCCGCATTCGCTCGCCGCCCGGTATAACCTTTTGGAGAAGGCAATAGAAGCTGCGGCAAAGGGCAAGCAGCTCCAGCCAATTATTGCCTAAAACCAAGCTTTACCAAAATGTCCGCTGTTTGGAACCACAGCGGACATTTTTTTGTTTGGTTTGTCGCTATTGCCGCATTTTTCGACGAATTTTAGGCAATTTTAACAATTTAATCCCCAAGCCAAAGCGGCTATAATGATACTGTCAGGAAAGCGCAAGGGCGCTTTCAAAAACAAATAAACGTGAGCACACGAAAGGAAGAAATCAATGATTAAATCCCGTAAGTTTATCGCAGTAGTGCTGGTTCTGTGCATGATGCTCTCCCTCGGTCTTGTCGCAAATGCCGAGAAAGCTGACGACCTTGATGGCAGCACCGTTATCCTGCACACAAACGACATCCACGGCGCAATCGAAGGTTATGCAAGAGTAGCCTCACTAAAAGCATACTACGAATCCCTTGGCGCCGAGGTTATCCTCGTAGACGCCGGCGACTATATCCAGGGAACAACCTATGTCAGCGTTTCCCAGGGTGAAACCGCCATCGCGCTTATGAACACCGTTGGCTATGACATCGCCACCCTCGGAAACCACGAGTTTGACTATGGCTTTGAAAATCTCACCGCAATTTTAGAAAAAGCCGAGTTCGAGGTTGTTGCCGCAAACGTCATGCAAAACGGCACTGCCGCCTTTGACGGCTACACAACATACGAAACCGAAGACGGTCTGAAAATCGGCTTCTTCGGTGTTGTAACTCCCGAAACCGGCACAAAGGCACACCCTGCAAAAATTGCCGGTATCACCTTCCTCGCCGGACAGGAAATGTACGCAAACGCCCAGGCACAGGTTGACACCCTAAACGCAGCCGGCTGCGACCTTATCATCGCCCTTTCCCACCTCGGCGTTGACGCAGAAAGCGCACCCAACCGCTCCACAGACCTTTACGCAAACACCACCGGCATAGACTTCATCATTGATGGTCACTCCCACACCATTATGACCGAGGGCGAGAATGGCGAGCCCATTCAGTCCACCGGCTCCTCCCTTGAAAATATCGGCGTTATCGTAATCGAAGACGGCGAAATCACTGCAAATAGCTTTGTGCCGCGCGAAGTTTACGACGCGGAAGATGCAGCAGTTGCAGCACAAATCAGCAAAATCAAAGACGAAATCGAAGCTATTTACGGCGCAACCTTCGCCACAAGCGAAGTTTTCCTAAACGGCGAGCGTGACCCCGGCGTTCGCACCATGGGCACAAACCTCGGCGACCTCATCACCGACGCAATGCTCTGGTACGCCCTGAAGGACGGCGATGCCTTTGAAGTTCCTTCTGCAAACATTGTTGCAATCACAAACGGCGGCGGCATTCGCGCCTCCATCGCTACCGGCGATGTCACAATGAACGACATAAACACCGTCCTACCCTTCGGCAACACCGTTGCCATCGTTTATGTAACAGGCACAGAGCTTCTTGAAAGCCTTGAAGCTTCCACATATTGCTCTCCCGACGCTGTCGGCGCATTCCCCCAAACCTCCGGAATTGAGTTCACAGTTTTCAGCAGCATAGAATATGACGCAGGCGAAGCCTATGCCGGCTCCACATACTATGCCCCCGCCTCCATAAACCGTGTCAGCATCACCTCTGTAAACGGCAAAGCATTTGATGAAAATGCAACCTACGGCATTGTCACAAACGACTTTCTTGCCGCCGGCGGCGACACCTACGGCGCATTTGCCGCAGCAACCGCACAGTTTGACACCGGCGTTCCCCTTGACGAAGCCGTCATCGCATACATCACAGAGGAGCTAGACGGCGTTATAACCGCCGCTGCCTATGGCGAAGCGCGCGGCGATATCACCATCACCCCCTTCACCGATGTCTCCCTTGAGCAGTGGTTCTATGACTATGTAATCGCTCTTTATGGCGAAGGCGTTATCTCCGGCATGGGCGATGGCACCTTCGCACCGAACGCAACACTCACCTGGGGTCAGGCTCTCAAGCTTGTTCTCATCGCAAACGGCAACATTGAAGACACCGAGGTCGAAGGCGCAAACTGGGCTGACGACTATATAAACCTCGCAATTGAGCTTGATTTGATTGAGTCTGCCGAATCCGACGCAATTATCACTCGCCTTGAGTTCTGCACCCTTGCCGCAAAGCTTTTCGGCTTTGACGAGCTTGAAATCACCGAAGAAACCGCCTTCCCCGACTGCGAGGACGGCTTTGTCGCCGCTCTCGTCGACGCAGGAATTATAAACGGCATGGACGACGGCACCTTCGCTCCCGACAGCGGCTTGACACGCGCGCAAATTTCCAAAATCATCTATCTTCTAATGGAAGCCGCAACTGTCACAGCCTAAGCTCCTTCGCGCATATTGAACAAAATCGCTTTAAGGCACGACCACTCGGTCGTGCCTTTTTTTATCGCCACGCTTGACTTTTTTTCAAAAACCTTTAGAATTAAAGTTGAAATAGCTAAAGCTTCAGGGAGGAAAACCATGCCCGAAAAACATGTTGCCGTTGTCGGCGCCGTAAACCTTGACATCTGGGGTCAAAGCTTCGATGCTCTCATCGCTCGCGACTCAAACCCCGGCACGGTGCGGCTTTCGCTTGGCGGCGTTGGCAGAAATATCTGCCACAATCTGCGCCTTTTAGGTGCGGAAACAAAATTTCTAACCGCCATCGGCGATGATGGCTGGGGCGCACAAATTGCGCAAAGCTGCCGCGACCTTGGCATAAATTTAGACCGCGCCATCTTCGTTCCCGGCGGACGCACCAGCTCTTATCTTTGCGTTTCCGGACCCGATGGCGACCTTGCGCTCGGCATTTCCGACACGGACATCGCAGCGCACATAACCCCCCAAATTTTGCTGGAAAATCTTGATTTTCTAAACAGCGCCTCTCTTGTCGTGTTCGACGGCAACCTCACCGAGCAGGCTATGGAGGCTCTCGCGCAAAATGTCACCGCTCCGCTTTTTGTGGACCCTGTTTCCGTCACAAAGGCAAAAAAGCTTTGCGGCATTCTCTCAAAAATCCATACAATAAAGCCAAACTCACTAGAAGCCGAGGTTTTAACCGGCGAAAAATCCCCCGAAAGGGCAGCCCTTGCCCTTCATCGCGCCGGAGTGCGGCGCGTTTTTGTGAGCGATGGTCCAAATGGAATCTTCGCCTGCGAGGGCAGCGAGGTTTTTCACACCCCCTGCTTCCCCTGCAAGCTGGAGAACGCAACCGGCGGCGGCGACGCCGCAATGGCAGCGCTCTGCCGCGCGTTTTTGGACGGGCAAAATCTTTCCCAAAGCGCAAAAACCGCACTTGCCGCCGGCGCCATCGCCGTGTCCGGCGAGGAGACCATAAACCCCACGCTGTCTGTCAGCGCCATCGAAAAAATCATAAAAACTGCGTGAGGGCACATTTTGCCCCACAAACGAAGTGCTTAAAAAGGAGCTTATATGAACAAATTTCTAGAAATTTCGCCCGAGGTGCAGCAGGCACTTGCGGCAGGCGCACCCATTGTCGCGCTTGAGAGCACAATCATTTCCCACGGAATGCCCTATCCGCAAAATTTTGAAACCGCAATGACGGTTGAAAAAATCATCCGCGACACGGGCGCTGTTCCGGCGACAATTGCCATAATCGGCGGCAAGCTAAAAGCCGGACTTTCCGAGGCAGAGATAGAATATCTCGCCAAAAAAGGCTACGGCGTTTCCAAGGCAAGCCGGCGCGATTTGCCCGTTTTGCTCGCACGCGGCGCGGACGGCGCGACCACCGTTACAACCACAATGATGATTGCCAACATGGCAAAAATCGGCGTTTTCGCAACCGGCGGCATCGGCGGCGTTCACCGCGGCGCAGAGGAGTCGATGGACATTTCTGCCGACCTTGAGGAGCTGTCGCAAACTCCCGTGATGGTTGTCTGCGCCGGCGCAAAGAGCATTTTGGACCTTGGTCTAACTCTCGAATATCTTGAAACCAAAGGCGTTCCGGTTTTGGGGTATCAAACGGCAGAGCTTCCAGCGTTTTACACACGCTCCTCCGGCTTCAACGTGGACTATCGCATCGAAAGCCCGGAAGAGCTTGCTCGCGTCTTCGCCGCCCAGCGCGAGATGGGTCTGCAAAACGGAATGCTCGTTGCAAACCCGATTCCTCTGGAATTTTCAATGGACCGGGCTGTAATCGACAAGGCGATAGACGACGCCGTCTCCGAAGCCGAGGACAAGGGCATCCGCGGCAAAGAAACCACCCCCTTCCTCCTTGCCAAAATCAAAGAGCTAACAGGCGGCGACAGCTTGGAAAGCAACATCCAGCTCGTTTATAACAACGCCCGTCTTGCCGCCCAAACGGCTATCGAGCTTTGCAAAATTCAAAAATAAATAAATCCGCAAAACAGGACATGTGAAATCACATGTCCTGTTTGTTTTTTATGTTCCGAACCTTTTTTCGCATCATTCTATCAACGCTTGCAGCCATGATAGAAACGAGTGGCAAGCGGCACCCCCTCGTGCCATGACTTTTAATCAATTATAGCGTCTGTAAACAGACTCTATAACCTAATATAATTGGTCATACGGCGCTTTTGCGTCGTGGTCTTAAATTAATCATAATATCCGCTTGCGAATATTACAGCATATCGCCCAGCACCTGACTCAGATAAAGCGCCAAAGCGTTGTTCAGCGCGTGCAGCATGATGGAGGTGTAAATGCTTCCACTTTTTTCATAGGCATAAGCAAGCGCGATACCCAAAGGGATATATTGCAGCATATAGATAAATAGCGAAAAATCTCCGTAAAAAAACACATATTGCCAAATGTGATAAACGCCAAAAACCAAAGCCGACACTGCGTATGCCAAAATGCGCCCACGCTTGTAAAGCCGCCCAAACAAAACGCCTCGAAACAGNGTTTCCTCCAAAAANGGNGCTATCAAAACCGCAATTGCAGCCATGCCTGCAAAATTTGCATTGGCAAGGCTTCCCACCGCGTCCTGATTTGGGTTTGCAAAATCTCCCGATGTCACAAGCATCAGCGCCATCGTAACCGCCATCGACAGCGCATATCCCACGGCAAAAGCAATCGCAAGACTCGCCGCGCAGCGGCGCAAATTGTCAAGCAGCATGTCAAACTGGTCGCGAAGATATTTGCGCATGAAAACTGCAAGAAACAAAACTCCAATGCCGTAATATGTGAGATTTATCATCATATCGTCAATTTCGCCGACATAAAAATGTACGTAAATCCCTGCAAGAATGGGGATGACAAAAATATGCAGCGGCAAATATAGCCATCCGGACCATGCCTGCGAATTCGTCAGGCGGCTTTCAAATTGATATTTTTCTGCATCCATCATGTGTCCACCTTTTTCCTAAGCTCATAAAGCGTCTGCATCGCCTCAAAGGGTGTGAGCCGGTCTATGTCAAGCGCCAAAAGCGCCTGGCGCACCTCCTGCGCGCCAAAATCCGAAAGGCTTATCTGCGGCGATTCGGCGCGGCGCTCGGTTTTCGGCGCGGCGCTCATCTCCTCCAGCTCCTTCAAATATCCCTTCGCTTTGCTAATCACGCCGTCCGGCACGCCGGCAAGCAGCGCAACCTCAATTCCATAGCTGTCGTCCGCCGCACCCGGAACAATCTTTCGCAAAAAGATTAGCCTTCCCGACTGCTTCTTCGCCGTTATGTTATAATTTTTAACGCCCGGCAGCGTGCCCTCAAGCACGGAAAGCTCATGATAATGCGTCGCAAACATTGTTTTTGCGCCAAGCCTTTTTTTGTCGGCGCAATGCTCCAAAACCGCACGGGCAATTGCCATGCCGTCATAGGTCGATGTGCCGCGCCCGATTTCGTCCAAAATCAGAAGGCTCTTGCCGGTTGCGTGCTTCAAAATGTCTGCCATCTCGCTCATCTCCACCATAAAGGTGGACTGCCCGGCAAAAAGGTCGTCGCTCGCGCCGATTCGGGTGAAAACACGGTCAATAATGCCAATGTCCGCACTTCGCGCCGGAACAAAAGAGCCAATCTGCGCCATCAGAACAATAAGCGCCGTCTGGCGCATATAGGTTGATTTACCCGCCATGTTCGGACCTGTGATTATAACGGCGCGGTCGTCGCCGCTGTTCAGGCTTGTGTCGTTTGGGACAAACTGCACATTTCTTTGCGAAGCCTCAACAACAGGGTGCCGCCCATCCTTTATCGAAATTGCGCTGCCCATGTCAATGGTCGGCATACAGTAGCCATTTTTAACCGCAGCCTCGGAGAGCGAGCACAAACAGTCCAGCCGCGCCACCGCATCCGCCGCATCATGAATCCGCCGCACATTCTCGGCAATGCTCTCGCGAAGCTCGGAAAACAGTGTAAATTCAAGCGCGCCGAGCTTGTCTTCGGCAGATAAAAGCGCCTGCTCCAGCTCCTTTAGCTCGGGCGTGAAATACCGCTCGTTTGAAACAAGCGTCTGACGGCGCACATATTCCTCCGGAAGCGGCGCATCGCCCACAGAGCGCGGAATGTCAATGTAATATCCAAAAACCTTGTTGTAGCCAACCTTGAGCTTTTTAATTCCCGTTCGCGCGCGCTCGCGAGCTTCAAGGTCAATTATCATCTGCGCGCCGTTTGTCTTAACGCTGCGCAAATAGTCCACCTCCGCGTTAAAGCCGGCGCGCAAAATAAAGCCCTCGCGCACGGAAAACGGTGGGTCGTCGCAAATTGTGCTGAAAATCGCGCTGCAAAGGTCGCGCAAATCGTCCATCTCCGCAGAGGCGCAGAGCATTGTGCTTTTTTGCCCTGCCAAAAGCCGCTTGATTTCCGGCAAAAGAGAAAAATATCTCGCAAGGCAGTTTAGGTCCTTGGCGTTTGCCGTTGCATAAACCGCGCGCCCTGCAAGGCGCTTCATGTCGCCGATGTCCTTCAGAAGGTGCATAAGCTCCGCACGAAGCACATTGTCCGAAAAAAGCTCCGAAACAGCAGACAGCCGCTGCGTAATCGCCGCGGGGTTAAGAAGCGGTCGCTCCACCCACGAGCGCAAAAGCCGCGCTCCCATCGGCGTTCCGGTTTTGTCAAGCACCCAGAGAAGGCTGCCGCGCCGCTCGCCGGTTCGCAGGCTACTTGAAAGCTCAAGGTTTTTAAGCGTTACATAGTCAAGCTCCATATACCGCCCGTCGCCTAAAATTTCTACGTTGTTGATATGAAACGCTGCCGTTTTCTGCGTGTCGTTTATGTATGAAGCGAGAGCGCCCGCGGCGCAAACGCTGTCCGCATCCAGCAAAATCGAAATTTCCGAAACATCAGAAACGCCAAAGCTCTCGCAAAGTACGCGGCGTCCTGCCGCCTCATCAAACCGCGCCGCCTGTGTCTGCGCCATGGCGCCAAGGCGGTCCTTCAAAAATGGCAAAATTCGCGTATCCTCCGCCGCCGCGGCAGAAACAATCGCCTCGCTCGGCGCAAACCTTGCAAGCTCGCTTATAATATGCTCTGGCGCGCCGGAGGCAAAGCTTCCGCAAAACATCTCGCCCGTTGTAATGTCCGCAAAGCACACCGCGCCGCCTGTTTCAGAGAGGTAAACGCTTGCCAAAAAATTCGCCTTGTTCTCCTGTAACATGCTCGCTTCTGTAACCGTTCCGGGCGTGATTATCTTCACAACATCGCGCGATACAAGCCCCTTTGCAAGAGCCGGGTCCTCCGTCTGCTCGCAAATTGCGACCTTGTATCCCTTTGCGATAAGCCGGGCTATATAAGCCTCCGCGCTGTGATAAGGAACGCCGCACATGGGCGTTTGCTCCTCCTTTGGCTTGCCGCGGTCACGGGTTGTCAGCGTTAGCTCAAGCTCCTTGGACGCCAAAATGGCATCCTCATCAAACATTTCATAAAAATCGCCCAGCCTGAAAAACAGCAGGCAATCCTCATAATGCTCCTTAATTTCGTTATATTGCCTTTTCATGGGGGTTAGCTCTGCCATGCGTTTGCCCTCCGTTTTTTATATCTTTAAGTAGCCTCGCCGAAAAGCGCCCAGGTGGAGCAGTCCGAAATTTTCGCCTGCACAAAACTTCCGATAAGCGCCGGGCTGCCCTTTAGATGCACAAGCCGACCACCGCCGGTTCGCGAGGATAGCTCATACCCGTCTATAGAGCCTTTTTCGCGCTCGCCGTCCACCAAAACACGAACAGTTTTGCCGATATATTCGCGGTGCCTTTCAAGCGACGCGGCGTTTGACGCCTCCAAAAGCCTGTCAAAATTCACCTGCTTCTGCTCCCTTGTCGCCTCGTCCGGCAGACTGCATGCGCGCGTTCCCTCGCGCGGCGAGAAGATGAAGGTGAACATCGCATCATAGCGAATTTCCTGAACAAGCGAGAGCGTTTCCGCAAAATCCTCATCGCTCTCGCCGGGAAAGCCGACGATTATATCCGTCGTAACCACCAAATCCGGCATCAATTTTTTGGCGAAATAAACCTTTTCCAAATATTCCTCGCGCGTGTATCCACGGTTCATCGCGCGAAGAATCCGGTTAGAGCCGCTCTGCACAGGCAGGTGCAAATGCCGCGCGCATTTCTCGCACGCTGCCATTGTCCGAAAAAGCTTTTCCCCGGCATCCTTCGGGTGGCTTGTCATAAAGCGTATTGTAAAATCTCCCGGAATATCATTTATCATTCGCAAAAGGTCGGAAAAGTCAATTTCCCCGTCCAAATCTTTGCCATAGCTATTTACATTTTGCCCAAGGAGCGTAATGTCCTTATACCCAGCGGCAACAAGCCCTCGCGCCTCCTCCAAAACCGCCTCGGGACGGCGGCTTCTCTCGCGTCCGCGCACATATGGCACAACGCAGTAGGAGCAAAAATTGTTGCAGCCATACATAACCGAAAGCCAGGCTCTCGGCGCGCTGTCGCGCACGCGCGGCATTCCCTCGGAAACAACCGGAGCGCAGGCGCTCATTTCAAAAACGCGGCGACGGCTTTTCAGGAAACTCTCCAAAATTTCGGGAAAACGCCAAAGCTCATGCGGACCGAAGGCAATGTCCACCACGCGATAGGAATTTTTAAGCTTTTGCGCCATGTGCGCCTGCTGCGGCATACAGCCGCAAACGATAATTATCTGGCTCGGCTTCGCTTTTTTCGTGTGGTTTAGTGCGCCAACATTTCCCAAAACGCGCATCTCCGCATGCTCGCGAATGGCGCAGGTGTTAACGACAACAACATCCGCCTGAAATTCGTCCTGCGTGAACGAAAAACCCATTTCGGACAAATATCCGCGCAGCGCCTCGCTGTCCGATTCGTTCTGCTGGCAGCCATAGGTGTCAACAAGCGCAAGTCTCTCGCCGCCGCTTTCGGAAAAATGGTTTTTAAGCTTTTTACAAATTTCGATTTGGCGCGCGGTGTCTGCCGCAGTGATTTCAATTCTCTCGTGTGACATAAATTTTTTATCCTTAAAAATGATTAATAAGGCATTTTATCATTTTTTTCTAGATTTTTCAATGTATTTATACTATAATTTATATATGCAAAATCACCGCGCACAAATATTCCCCCATACATCCAACCCAACTTGAAAAGGAGGCGCTTTACTTTGCCCTCAATAAATATACTCTCCCCACACACAGCCGACCTCATCGCCGCCGGCGAGGTGGTCGAGCGTCCTGCCTCTGTCGTGAAAGAGCTTATCGAAAATTCTATCGACGCCGGCGCTAAAAACATCAGCATCGAAGTGTCGCGCGGCGGCATGGACTTCATCCGCGTTTCCGACGATGGCTGCGGCATGAGCCCGGAGGATGCCGGCATCGCCTTTTTGCGCCACGCAACAAGCAAAATAAAAGACGCTGCCTCGCTCGAAGCCATCGCAACGCTCGGCTTTCGCGGCGAAGCTCTCGCTGCCGTTTCTGCCGTTTCAAAAATAGAGCTTATAACTCGCGAGCACGGCGCCGAAATCGGAACTCTTGTGGCGCTTACCGCCGGAGAAATTGACGGCATGAGCCCAACAGGCTGCCGCGAGGGAACGAGCATAACCATAAAAGCCCTCTTTTACAATACCCCGGCTCGCCTAAAATTTCTAAAAAGCGACCGCGCCGAGGGCGCGGCATGTCTTGCCGCCGCGCTTCGCTGCGCTCTGGGTCACCCCGAAATCTCCATGCGCATGACACGCGATGGGCAGGAACTTTTCTTCACCCCCGGCGATGGCGAGATAAAAAGCGCCCTGTACAGCCTTCTCGGGCGCGAGCTTGCAATGGACATGCTTGAAGCGAAAAGCACCGGCGATGGCATAAAAGCCACCGGCTTTGTAAGCGCGCCCCATGCCTGCCGCGGCAACCGCTCCATGCAGTTTTTCTTTATAAACGGGCGCTCCTTCAAAAGCGCGCTTCTTCAAGCGGCGCTTGAAAATGCTTATAAAAATTCACTTTTGGTCGGTCGTTTTCCTGCCTGCGCGATATACATAAGCCTTGATTTTTCAAAGGTAGATGTTAACGTTCACCCCACGAAGCAGGAGGTCAAATTCTCCGAGGAAAAAAAAGTTTTCGACGCGGTTTATTATGCCGCGCTCTCCGCCCTGATGGGTGAGGCAAAAAGCGCCGAAATCGCGCTCTCCCCCGGAACCCAAGGCACCATCGCGCAAAGCACAAGCTTTTACAAACCGGCGCAAGCCGAGCCGGACAAAGCTCCCGCCGCTCCATACGAAAACCTCACCCTCCGACAGAGCGCCGCGGCATATGCGCCCTCGCGCATGGTAGAAATTCTAATGCCCGAAATTTTCCCAGCTCCCAAAGCGGCGCCGCTTCCACAAAGCCACGCCGCCCAAAACCCGGAACCTCCTGCTGTCCAAAGCCCACCTGCGCCTCAAGCCGAAGCTGCCGCTCCATCGCCGAGGGAACCATTTGAGCAAACGCCCTGGCGCGTAATCGGCGAAGCTCTTGCGACATACATCATTGTAGAGTCCGGCGACACCCTCGCGCTTATAGACAAGCACGCCGCGCACGAGCGCGTGATTTTCGACCGCCTGATGGCGCAACAGGGCGAAATTATGAGCCAGCCTCTTCTAATTCCCGAAACATTCACTCCGGCAGAAGACATCTCGCGCACTCTCGAGGAGCACAGCGACGAGCTTCGCCGCTGCGGATATGATTTTGACATTTACGGCACGGGTGCCGTTGTCATCCGCGCCCTTCCTGCCGACACGGACGGCACAGGCGTCGCCGCGCTTGAGGAAATTGCCGAAAAGCTAAAAAACGGCAGCTCCGGCGACCTTCGTGATGAAATTTTGCACACCATCGCCTGCAAGGCGGCAATAAAAGCCGGAAAAAGCTCCCAGCCGGACGAAATCGCAAAAATCGCCGAGGCTGTTATGGACGGCAGCGTTCGCTACTGTCCGCACGGTCGCCCTGTCAGCGTTTCTCTCACAAAGCGCGAGCTTGACAAGCAGTTTATGCGCATCGTTTAATTTTTCCGCAAAAAAATCCCCCACCTTTACAGTGGGGGATAAGCAAAGCCTATTTCCTCAAAAGCAGCAGTCCCAGCGTTCCCGGACCACAGTGGCTTGAAACAGTGCAGCCGGTGCGCGTTACATAGACATTTTCAAACGGCTGATATTTCAGAACCTCCCGGCTTATGTCGCGCCAGATATCGTCCGAAAAGCCCTCGCCGCCGGAATAGGTGACGAAAATGCAGCTTGTGTCAATATCCGTCGCGCCGTCCAGCCGGTCCTTGGTGTATTGCAAAAGACATTTGTGAAGTCCGCCGCGATATTTTTTGCCAACGCCCATCTTGCCGTTTTTTACCTCGATACAAGGCTTTAGGGACAAAATGTTCGCGCCGAGCGCCGCAATGGTGGAGCACCGTCCGCCCTTGTGCAGATATTCGAGCGTGTCCACGAGAAAGCTTACATCAAGCTTTTCCTTCATAGCGTCCACTCGCTCTAAAATTTCCGCGCCGCTAAGCCCCTCGGCAGCGAGCTTCGCGCCGTTTATAACAAGAAGTCCAATGCCGGTTGAAAGGTTTCGGGAGTCCACGGGATAGACATTTCCCTTGTCCTTCAGGTCCTGCGCCGCGATGCAGGCGTTTTGATAGCAAGCGGACATGTCGCTCGAGATTATAAAATGCACAATCTCGTCATGCTCCTTCAAAAGCTCGCTGAAATATTCGTGATAGTCGGCAACCGAAATTGCCGAGGTGGAGCAAAGCCGCCCCGTTTTTTTGTGGTGGTCAAAAAGCTCGTCCTGATTTATGTCGATACCATCGCGAAGGTCCTCTCCGTCGCGCACGACATAAAGCGGAAGAATTCCAACCTCGTATTTTTCAAGCAGTTCTTTGGACAAATCACATGTGCTGTCAGCAGAAATTTTTATTTTCACTGTCTTCCTCCTCAGCTTTTTTGGCTCTGGTTTCATAAAAACATTAAACTTAAAAAGGTAAAAATGTTTTAACTAGTATATCACATTACCTCGCAAAAGCCAAGCTGAGATTTTGGCAATTTCAACTTAAAAAATTGGAGCGTTTTTTATGAGCAAAGCAGTTCTCATTATCACAGGACCCACTGCCACCGGCAAATCCGCGCTCGGCGTGCAGGCTGCGCTCGCACTCGGCGGCGAAATCATCTCCGCCGACTCGATGCAGGTTTATCGCGGTCTTGACATAGGCACCGCAAAAATTACAAAACCGGAAATGTCCGGCGTTTCACACCACATGCTAGACGTGGCGGAGCCTTCAGAGGATTTTTCCGCCGCGAGATATGTTTCGGAAGCCTCTGCCTGCGCTCGGGATATCCTCTCTCGCGGCAAAACGCCGATAATCGTCGGCGGAACGGGGCTTTACATAGACTCGCTCATCTCCGGACGCAGCTTTTCCGCCTCCGGCGACGGCGCGCTTCGCGAGCGGCTTTGTGCCGAATATGACGCAATCGGCGGCGCAGCCTTCCGCGCAAAGCTTTTTGAGGCAGACCCCGAGCGCGCCGAAAAGCTCCACCCCTCCGACAAAAAGCGCCTGGTTCGCGCGGCAGAGGTTTTCGAACTTACCGGCAAAACCATCACAGAGCACGATGCGCAAACGCGGCTTTTGCCGCCGCGCTTTCCCTCCGTGCGCTTCGCCCTCGATTTTTCCGACCGCTCCCTGCTCTATGAACGCATCGACGCGCGCGTTGATAAAATGATAGCAGACGGACTTTTCAGCGAGGTTCGCGCGCTTCTCGAGGGCGGTCTTTCCGAAAATTCCACAGCCATGCAGGCAATTGGATACAAGGAAACCGTAAATTTTCTAAAAGGCGACTGCGGCGAGCGAGATGCCATAGAAAAAATCAAGCTCTCCTCCCGGCGCTATGCCAAGCGCCAGCTCACTTGGCTTCGGCGCGACACGCAGCTTCACTGGATTCGCTGGCAGGAGGCGCCCTGCATTTCATCTGCGCTAAGTCACATCCTGTCGAATTTTAGCGGCTAGAAAAACCGCAACGCTCGTCCTTGTTCGACAAATTTTTTCCGTAAAAGCTTGTAGAATGGCGAAGAAGCTTAGCAAAACAAAAAAACATTCTACATAAGCGTTAAAATGTGTTATACTATTTGGAAAGCGCGATAACCGCAAGCGGTTATCATAACGGATTTAAGCCACCGGCACAAAATGCCGCTCGGCGGCTTGTATCCTGTGCCTATAAATTTTCCGGATAGCTTTAGCACCCTTGACGCGAGAAAAAAGGAGAAAAGGACATGCTAAAGACACAAAACTATCAGGACGCATTTCTAAACGCAATAAGAAAAGACAAGCTTGTTGTCACAGTTTTTCTTATGAACGGTTTTCAGATGAAGGGCATCATAAAAAGCTTTGACAGCTTCATCGTGATGCTGGAAACAGACGGCAGGCAACAAATGATATACAAGCACGCGCTCTCGACAATTGTGCCGCCCCGACCGATTGATTTGGTTGAGGACGCTCCCGGGCAAGACGTGCAATAAAAAGAAAAATCTAAGGTATGGACTATGAACAGAACTGACACTTTCACAAAAATTGTCGCAGTATTGCTTTTTCTCGCATTTTTCGCATACGCGATTTCTCATTTTAACGCGTCCTTGTCAAGCCGCGTTACAACCGCCGACGCCGTGCGCTCCACAGTCACCTCAAGCGCTGTCGCCAGCGGAATCATCGTGCGCGATGAGACAGTTTTGGAAAGTGACGAGTTATACATAGACATAAGCGGCGCAGATGGCAGGCGCGTTGCCGCCGGTCAAACCGTTGCCCTCGCGATGTCAAGCGAAACCGGTCTTGCCCGTGCCGAGCGCATCCGCGAGCTTGAGCTTGAAACGGCGCGCCTTTCTGCCGTTTTGGGCAGCATAAGCCCCTCAACCGACATCACAAGCCGCGACACCAACATAAGAGACCTCGTCCTCACGCTGACCGGCTCTGTCGCTCGCAGAAATCTTGACAACATCGACAGCGTAACGCTAAACCTCGCCTCACTCGTTTTCACAAACAGGGAAACAGATGTCACCCATCTCGAGCTTGAAGCGCTCGAAGCCGAGCTTGAAAGTCTTAAAGGCAGCTCCTCCGCCGACACAAATGCCATCGGCGCGCCACAAAGCGGTCTTTTTTCCAAAACAGTGGACGGCTATGAACATCTCACAATTTCCGACCTTGAAAACCTCACCCCCTCGCGGCTTGAAGCAATAATTGACTCGCGGCAGCCGCCTCCGGACGGCTCCTTTGGAAAAATTGTTTCCGGCTTCAACTGGTATTTTGCTGCCGTCATGTCCTCGCCCCACGCCGAGGCTCTCACACTCGGTCAGCAAGTTGAGCTGGACTTCGGAAGATACTACAGCTCGGGCATAAGCGCCACCGTCCATTCCTTCGGTCTTTCCGAAACGGACGAATGTGTTGTCGTCTTCGTCCTAAACACCGCAATGGCAGAAACGCTCTCCATGCGCGCCGTCTCCGCCGATGTGCTTTTCGAAACCTATGATGGCATAAGAATTCCGACCCACTCCATTCGTCTGGACGCCGAAACCTCGGAAGCCTATGTCTATGTTGTCACCGCAATGCGCTTAGAGCGCAAAAACATAACCGTTCTCTTTTACGACGAAGCCTATGCCATAATAAAGCGCGAAGCCGGCGAAAATGCGCTTCGTGAAGGAAACACCGTGGTTGTTTCGGGCAATGACCTGAGTGAAGGGATGGTGCTGCGTTGAGCATTCGTGAAAATATTTTGACCATAAGACAAAACATCGCCGGGGTTTCGCCCTCCGGCGCTGTTTTGCTTGTTGCCGCAACCAAGATGAACGATGCCGAAGCCGTTTCCGAGGCCGTAAAAGCCGGAATCGACGCCTGCGGCGAAAATAAAGTTCAAGAATTTTTGAAAAAAAATGCACAGGGTGCCTACACCGGCGCACCCGTGCATTTCATCGGTCATTTGCAAAAAAACAAACTCAACAAAATCGTCGGCGCGGTCGATTTAATCCAGTCTGTTGACAGCGCAGAGCTTTTGACCCTCATCTCAAAAAGAGCGCAAACCCTTGGTATCACACAAGATATTTTGATTGAGATAAACATTGGCGCGGAAGCTTCAAAGTCCGGCTTTTCGCCCGAGGCGTTGCCGGGGGCGCTCTCTCTTGCCGCGACGCAGTCTGGAATTTGTGTGCGCGGGCTTATGTGTGTAGCACCGATTGTGGCAGATGCCGAGGAAAATGTTCCCTATTTTGCCCAAATGAAGCAGCTTTTTGTTGACAACAGCGGCAAAAAATACGATAATGTAATTATGGATTTTTTGTCTATGGGCATGACCGGCGATTATATTGAAGCAATCAAAGCCGGCGCAAACATGGTGCGCATCGGTTCTGCCATTTTCGGCGCAAGAAATTATTAACGCCGCCGAAAACATAAAGACAAACAACTCGAAAGGATAGGGATTTTTAACATGGGTTTTTTCGACGAGATAAAGAAGATAACACGTCCATACGACGAATTTGAAGACGAGTTTGAAGACGACGCAGAATTTGACCCCCAAGCCGCACCGGGCGAAGCGCGCCCAAATTCAAACCCGTTTAACACATCAGAGCCAGCAGCTCCGCGCTCTGCCGCGCCCCGAGCCGCTGCACGTCGCGATGGCAAGGTGGTAAATTTCAGCACCTCAAGCGGAGCAACGGTGATTCTCCTAAAGCCCGAGCAATACGAAGCCAGTCGCGACATTGCCGACCATCTTCGCGCCATGCATACAATTGTTATAAACATAGAATCAGCACCCAAGGACGTCGCTCGCCGCCTTCTCGACTTTTTGAGCGGCGCTGCCTACGCTCTCGACGGGCGCGTTGACAAGGTTTCAAACAACACCTTCGTCATAACGCCCAACACAATCGACCTCGCCGGCGATTTGATAAACGAGCTTGAAAACGGAGATTTCACCTTCTAAAAAGGGCTAAGCACCAAAGCTTTCAGCCTTAAACAAACAGATTAACAAACTCCAAAGGGGAACAAAGACATGATTACTTCACAGGAGATTCGCGCGAAAACCTTTGAAAAAGCCGTGTTCGGCGGCTATGACGCAGCCGGTGTGGACGATTTTCTCGAGCTCGTTTCGAGCGACCTTGCGCTCATGCAAAAGGAAAACACCACCCTTCGCGGCAAAATGCGCGTTTTGGCAAAAACAATAGAGGAATATCGTTCAAACGAGGAAGCCCTCCGAATGGCTCTAATTTCCGCCCAAAAGCTCAGCGCGATGATAGAGCGCGAGGCACGCGACAAAAGCAACGGCATCGTCGGCGATGCCGTTTCCGAAGCCGCTCGCGTTACCAAGGAAGCCCGGCTCATGGTGGAAATTGAAGATGCTCGCCTCCTCCAAGCGCAAAGAGCGTCCGCACAGTTTATAGAAAGCATGAACCTTCTCTACCACAAGCAGCTTGACTATCTGGACAAGCTCTCAAAAACCAAGCTTATCCAAGCCGCAATGGAAGCCGGGAAAAACGCGCACACCCCCTCCAGCCCGGCAGAAGCGCCAACGGAAATGCACGAAACGGTCAAAACCATCGAAGAAACCGTTGCAAAAGCTGCGAACGAGCCATCTGTAAACATCCGCCCGGCAATCGAATCCGCCGCGGAGCTCGCACAGGACGATGCAGACGAAGCCCCGACAAGGCAGTTTTCCGTCACCCTGAACACCGGTGACACACCGGAAGCAACCAGCCAGTTCCTTTTCGACGGCTTCGACGAAAAATAAACCCGGCACGTTTTTTAAAAGCCCCACATTTATACCCACAGCGCTTAGAGACGGGAGGAAGCCTCTCCCGTCTCAGGATTATTTTTACAGGAGATATGTGCCCTTATGTCCAAAGATTTTAACTCTACAGTAAATTTGCCAAAAACAGACTTTCCCATGCGCGCCTCGCTCCCAAAAAGGGAGCCAGAGATGCTGGCGCAGTGGGAAAAGCTTGATTTATACAGCGCGCTTCTCAAAAAGAACGAGGGAAAGCCCCTTTTCTCCCTTCACGATGGTCCCCCGTTTTCAAACGGCGACATCCACATGGGTCACGCTCTCAACAAGTCGCTGAAGGACTTCATCATCCGGTCCTACGCCATGCGTGGATATTTCACGCCATATGTCCCCGGCTGGGACAACCACGGCATGCCCATCGAGTCTGCCATCATCAAAAAGAACAAACTAAACCACAAAACCATGCCTGTTGGCGAGTTTCGCTCCGCCTGCGAGGAGTTTGCCGAAGGGCATATCGACCGGCAACGAGCCGGCTTTCGCCGCCTTGGCATAGTCGGCGATTGGGAAAATCCATATAAAACCATGAGCCGCCGGTTTGAGGCAGAGGAAATCAAAATCTTTGGCGAAATGTATAAAAAGGGCTTTATCTACAAAGGCTTAAAGCCTGTCTATTGGTGCCCCAAGGACGAAACCGCCCTCGCCGAGGCTGAGATAGAATATCAGGACGTTCCCTGCACCACTGCCTATGTCAAGTTCGCGGTGAGCGACCATTTGGAAAAGCTCTCGCACCTTGGCAGTGAAAAGCTTTTCTTCGTCATCTGGACAACCACGCCCTGGACGCTGCCCGGAAACCTTGCCATCTCCCTGCACCCCGAGGTTGAATATTCTATCGTCAAGGCTCCGAATGGCGAAAATTACATTTTCGCAAAGGCACTTGTCGAAAAAGTCATGGAAATCGGCAGCTTTGAGAGCTATGAAATCATCGAAACCCACCCCGGCGCGTTTTATGAAAACATGCTCGCAAATCACCCGTTTCTTCCGAAAACCTCACGCCTTCTCCTTGCGGACTATGTAACAACCGAGTCCGGCACCGGCTGCGTTCACACCGCCCCCGGCTTCGGCGCGGACGACTATCAAACCTGCCTGCGCTACGGCATGGAAATGATAGTTCCTGTGGACGATCGCGGTCGCCACACAGATTACGCCGGTCCCTACGCCGGTCTTAAAACCGACGAGTCAAACCCCATGATTATCGCAGATATGAAAGCCTCCGGCGCACTTTTTGCCGCGCAGGACGTTTTGCACAGCTATCCCCACTGCTGGCGCTGCAAGCATCCCATTATCTTCCGCGCCACACCGCAATGGTTTTGCAGCGTTGAGTCCTTCAAGGACAAAGCTGTCTCTGCGTGCGAGGATGTCCGCTGGCTTCCGGCATGGGGAAAGCAGCGCATGATAAGCATGATAGGCGAGCGAAACGACTGGTGCATCTCGCGCCAGCGCAAATGGGGACTTCCCATCCCGGTTTTCTACTGCGAAGATTGCCAAAAGCCCGTCTGCACCGAGGAGAGCATCCGCTCCGTTTCCGACCTCTTTGCCGAGCACGGCTCAAACGCCTGGTTTGAGATGGAATCTGCTGAAATGCTTCCAAAAAGCTTCGCCTGCCCACACTGCGGCGGAAAAAGCTTCACCCACGAATATGACACCCTGGACTGCTGGTTTGACAGCGGCTCAACCCATTTCGCCAGCATGGAGCGCGACCAAAATTTCTGGCCAGCTAGCATGTACATCGAAGGGGCAGACCAATATCGCGGCTGGTTCCAGTCCTCGCTTTTAACTGCCGTCGGCGCTCTGGACCGCGGCGCACCCTTTAAGGAATGCCTCACCCACGGCTGGACCGTGGATGGCGAGGGCAAGGCAATGCACAAATCCCTCGGAAACGGCATGGATCCCGGCGAGCTAATCTCTGAATTTGGCGCAGACCTCGTCCGCCTCTGGGCAGGCTCCTCCGACTATCACGCCGATGTGCGTTGCAGCAAGGACATTTTCAAGCAGCTTAGCCAGCAATATCTAAAATTTCGCAACACCGCACGATATTGCCTCGGAAATCTTGACGGCTTCGACCCCGAAAATTTAGTCCCCCCCTCTGAAATGCCAGAGCTTGACCGCTTCGCGATGACTCGCCTAAACCGCCTGATTTCAAAGTGCGAGGCAGCATATCGGGACTACGAATTCCACACAATAAGCCACGCGGTAAACGATTTTTGCATTCTGGATTTAAGCTCGTTTTACCTTGATATCATAAAAGACCGACTATACTGCGAGGAGCGCGACAGCACCCTGCGCCGCAGCGCCCAAACCGTAATGTATCTCGTTCTCGACACGATTACAAAAATCTTCGCGCCGATTCTTGCGTTCACCTGCAACGAAATATGGCTATCCATGCCCCACCGCGAGGGCGATGATGTCCGAAATGTCCTTCTAAACGATATGAACGCTCCATTTTCCGAATATGAGCTTTCTGATGACATCATGGCAAAATGGGACATTCTTACAAAACTGCGAAGCGATGTAAACGGCGTTTTAGAAGCTGCCCGTGCCGAAAAGCACATCGGCAAGGCTCTCGAAGCTCACGTTTGCATAACCGCGGCAGACGATGCCGCGCAGGCAGCTCTTGGTGCAGTTGAGCACATGAACCTAGCTGAGCTTTTGATTGTTTCCGGTTGCACCCTTGGAAGCGAGCACGGCAATGTAAAGGGCGAAGGCTCTGCCATCCCCGGCCTTCGTATCGCAATTGGCGAAGCTGCCGGCGAAAAATGCCCACGCTGCTGGATGCACACCACAGCGCCGGACGATGACGGACTTTGTCCGCGCTGCTCTCGCGTTCTGAAAAATATGGCTTAGTTTCTTTCCAATCACATCTATCTTTAGGAGGTAGGGCAATGCTTTACGCAATTGTGGCAATTATACTGCTTATTTTAGACCAAGCGCTCAAGCTTTGGGTGACAAACAACATTGTTTTGACAAGCGGTGTGAGGGAACTCATTCCGGGCATCCTCCACCTGACAAACTTCCACAACGAAGGCATGGCATTCGGACTTTTGAAAAATTTCCGTTGGTTTTTTGTCGTTTTGTGCATTGCATTTTGCGCCGTTGTCATTTATCTCATGATAAAAAAAGTTATCAGCGGTCCAATTTCTCGCTGGTCTGCGGTTGTTGTCATGTCCGGCGCAGTCGGAAACGGAATTGACCGCGTTATAAACGGCTATGTCGTTGACATGTTTGAGTTTGCGTTTGTCAATTTTGCGATTTTCAATGTTGCTGACATTTTTATAACCCTTGGCGGTATTGTCTTTTGCGTTTGCATTCTGCTCGAAAAACCCCCTGCGGAGAAAAAAGCACCGTATCTCGTTGATGTAGGCGCAGGAAAAAAGGCTCCCCCAAGAAAAAGCGCCGCCCATTCTCACGCGCAGCAGCCAAGACCACTAAAAAAGCCGGGCTTAGAAGCCGAACAGGAAGCCCCCCGTGCAAGCCGTGAAAAGCCTGCCGCCCCCACAGCTTCTGCCACACCAAGGTCAACTCCCGAGGTCAAAGCGCCATCTGCACAGCCCAAGGTCACGCCGCCCTCACGCCCCGGCTATGAGGATGACGAGTTTGACCTTGAGTCAATTTTATCTGAATTCAGGGACTAAAAAATTGGAAAAAATAATTTTTACAGCAGAAACAGCAGGAGAGCGCATAGACGCTCTCCTGCCGCATATTGTGCCAAATCTAACACGCAGCGCAGCGCAAAACCTTATAGAGTCAGGGTATTTAACGCTTTGCGGTGCGCCGGTTCGCAAAAATCATAGAACTTCACCGGGTGAAAAGTTTGAGCTTTCCCTGCCCGAAGTGCAAAATATTGAGCTTTGCGCACAAAACATTCCGCTCGAGATAGTTTTTGAGGATGCGGATGTTGTTGTGATAAATAAGCCGCGCGGCATGGTGGTTCACCCCGCGCCGGGTCATCCGGATGGTACTCTTGTAAACGCGCTAATGCACCACTGCGGAGCTTCGCTCTCCGGCATCGGCGGCGAAAAACGCCCCGGCATCGTGCATAGAATTGATATGGATACCTCCGGGCTTTTGATTGTCGCAAAAAATGACGCGGCGCACCAATTCCTCTCCGCCCAGCTTGCCGACCGCAGCCTTTCGAGAATTTACGAAGGCATTGTTTATGGCAATCCGCGCGAGGATGTGGGCACTGTAAACGCGCCCATCGGTCGCCACCTGTCCGACCGCAAGCGCATGGCAGTGACCGACAAAAATTCTCGCAGCGCCGTAACGCATTTTGAAGTTATCGCGCGATATAATGGCTTTTCACATGTTCGTTTTCGCCTTGAAACCGGTCGAACACATCAAATTCGCGTGCATATGGAAAAAATCGGACATCCCCTGCTTGGAGATTTACAATACGGCAGAAAAAAGCCCGATAAGGGCGTTTCCGGTCAGTGCCTTCACGCGCGCGCGCTAAAATTTGTCCACCCAAAAACATCCGCACTTATAGAGCTTTCCTGCGATTTGCCGGATTATTTTCGCGAAGCACTCTCCCGGCTTGGCGAGCGCAGCGGCTAAAAATATGACTACATAAAGGAGTTTATATTTAATGAAATATTTAAGACAATGGTCAATTTCAGATGCTGCCGACATCGCCAAAGCCATAAATAACCAAAATGTTTTGAAAAATCTGCGCGACGGCATCCCATTTCCATATACCGTTTCCGACGGCGAGGATTTTATAAGGCAAAATCTCAGTGCGCCAAAGGACAGTAAATATGCCTGGGCAATTGCTGTTGGTGGGCAAGCCGTGGGCAGCGTCGGGCTTTTCCGCAAGGAAAATATACATTTTCGCACGGCAGAGTTGGGCTATTACATTGCGGAGGAATATTGGGGACGAGGCATTGTGCCTCTCGCCGTTAAAGAGGCTTGCGATTATATTTTTGAAAATACAGACATAATCCGCATTTTTGCAGAACCATTTGCCTATAACACAGCTTCATGCCGAGTGCTTGAAAAAGTCGGCTTTGAGTTTGAGGGTGTGCTGAGACAAAACGCCGTGAAAAACGACACCGTGATTGACATGCGTATGTATTCTTTAATAAAATAACCTTGCTGTTTGACAAAATCGAGAATCATTATATGTATTTGGCTTTCACTATACTCACGTTCACATTTCCTGTTGTTCTACTGGGCATTAACACTCTGCCGGGTGCCGATAAGCGCAAGTGGATTTGCGGCATTTCTTGGCTTTTATGCCTTGTGTTGTTTATCATAGGCTATTTGATATCAAAGAATATGATAGTGCTCTTCAGCGGAAACCTATAATTTTACAAATTAGCATGTAGGCACACTCCTACTAATCTGTACACTTTTCACCATGTTCGCCCTTCCCATCTTGGTCCGGAACGCTAATTAGCTCGACAGAAAAAAGCATCGCTTTAAGTTCTGGCTGATAATAATGCTTCCCACCCTTCTCGCAGACACGTCTTTCATACTTTGATTTTTACACATTGGTTAAGCAATATAAATCGGTTTTAGCAATGAGCATAAATATAGCAAAACAGAGTAGCAAATGCTACTCTGTTTCTTTGTGTTGGCATCGACCTATTTTCCCGGTCCGTCTCCAGACAAGTATCTTCGGCACTGATGAGCTTAACTACCGTGTTCGGAATGGGAACGGGTGGACNCTCATCGT
>JGI994J12354_10001578_pt1 | contig 23026 bp, 23 predicted proteins | sample IntmicLarv3ML3BL_FD_12354 | JGI IMG/M metagenome (IMG submission 12354) | reverse complement strand
CACATCCTGGGGCTGGATTCGGTCCCAAGGGTTCGGCTGTTCGCCGATTAAAGTGGCACGCGAGCTGGGTTCAGAACGTCGTGAGACAGTTCGGTCCCTATCTGTCGTGGGCGTAGGAGATTTGAGAGGAGCTGTCCCTAGTACGAGAGGACCGGGATGGACGTACCTCTGGTGCACCAGTTGTCCTGCCAAGGGCATAGCTGGGTAGCTACGTACGGACGAGATAAACGCTGAAAGCATCTAAGCGTGAAACTTCCCTCAAGATAAGATCTCCCATAACGTTAAGTTAGTAAGACTCCGGGAAGACTACCCGGTAGATAGGCCGTAGGTGTAAGTGCAGTAATGTATTCAGCCGAGCGGTACTAATAAGTCGAGGGCTTGACCTTATAGCGATGGACTTTACGGTTGCGATAGCCGAAAGGTGAAAGTAATCGTGGAGGACAAAGCTCATATGGCAAATAGTTATCTGTTTTGGAAATAAACTTTCGTTGTTCAGTTTTTGAGGCACATCGTGTGTTTCGAAGGTGTTTAGTTATGCGCCTTTAGCTCAGTTGGTAGAGCAGCTGACTCTTAATCAGCGGGTCCCCGGTTCGAGTCCGTGAAGGCGCACCATGGCCCGTTGGTCAAGTGGTCAAGACGGCGGCCTCTCACGCCGCAATCAGGAGTTCGACTCTCCTACGGGTCACCATAGGTTCCCGCAAGCGGGAACCATTCGGAGAATATAAATGTTCTCTGGCTAAACGCTGAGCCGATAGGCTCACAACCGCAAGATTCCAATAGTTTTGCGTTTGATACTTGCTCTGGTTTGAAATGTTGCGGCTTTCGGCGGATATAGGTCGATGTAACCCCGCGAATCCCTGCAAACAGTGTGAGTATCAGCTGCAAAGCTGACAGGTGAGAGCCTGGCGCGGTTCTTCCGAAAACGTTGTTTCCTGTTAGGATAGCAAAGTTTTCCGCAAGAATAGGAGATTTCGAGAGGGTTTGACGAGGAAGTGTTTTTCAAGCTTACCGCCAACCGAATTCTTCACAATTCCCGCAACACATAGTCGGTGCCGATTAGGGCGAGGGTCCACCCGTTCCCATTCCGAACACGGTAGTTAAGCTCGCTTCTGTCGACGATACTTGGCTGGAGACGGCCCGGAAAACTAGATGGCGCCGACACAAACAAAAGACAAACCACTCGGTTTGTCTTTTGTTTTACCCAAATAAGGATTTGCTCTTTGGACCATATTGCTGTTTTGCCGACTATTTGGTCTGAAGCTGGGCCTAGTATGCGCGGCAGTTTGAGCTGGCTGAAATTTAGGCCGCAGCGGCTATGCGTCAAAATTAAAAATCCAATTGCTCCCAAAGCTCGTCGAACCACTGCGCCACTTGCGGCATTTTTTCCGAAATCTCCTCAAGTGAGGAAATCCGGGCAAAATATTCAAGCTTTTCGCGCTTCGCCGCCGGAATATGCTGTGAAATATGAATCAAACCATAATCCGCAAATGCGGGAGTGTAAATCAGCCTAAGCAAATCGACGAACGGCTCAAGAACATAGCGGTTGTAGTAGGAGTACGCCTCCAGATACTGCCCGCGCAGGACGTATTTCTCGGCGCGGAGGTGCTGTGCGCGGTAATATTTTGCCTCGGCAAGCAGAAATTTATTCCGCCCAGCGAAGTCGGAGGGGTTTTTCGGTTTGTGCCTGATTATGTTCGCTTTGTCGAAAATAATTTGCGCTGCCTCAATCGTCTCGCCCTCAAGGTAAACATAGTCGTCCACCGGGCGGCTGTATAGCTGAAAACAGAAGTCAATCATCAAAAATTTGCTCGTTTCCGCTAAATGGTAAACCCGTTGCCTCAGTTTCGGGTGTGGGTGCCGCATAACATATTTGTAGTCGATTTTAGAAAGCTCGGCAAGCGCATTTTCCACGGCGGCGTAAGCTTCGTCCTCGAATTCGTCCTGAAAGTCGATATAAAAATCGAGGTCGCTCCACTCGTCGGCCGTCCCCGCCGCGTCTGCACCCTTAAGCCAGAGCGCGTAGAAATAGGGTAAAGGCTCAAGCGCTTCCCGAAGTTTGTAGATAATCGCGAATTTGTCAGTCATATTTAGGGTCATTCCTTTTTCTTATTTGGGAACCCGGGCGGGTTTCGGGGCAGCCGAAATTTCAGTCATCGACTGGAAAAGCACAAAACCGAAATTTGAAATTTTCAAACTTTCCGCCTACGCCGCAAAATATGTGTTCATCATAGGGCGAAAGCGGCGAAATTGCAACATTTTCGAAGAAAATCTAAAATATTGAAAATCGTTACAATATTGTAATTTGATTTTTGTATGATTATACCCTATAATAGAAGGAAGAGCGCAGACACTCGAACTGACAGATAAGAAGAGCAAAACCGGCACGGGTTCCCAAATAAGGAAAAGGAATGGTCACAACTTTGAATGAAACTGTAAAGCGCCCTGCAGGAGATTCCGGCAAAGGCGGCAAAAGACTGAATAAGAAAAAAAGCAAAGCGCCGATTTTTATCGTGGTTTCGCTTTTTCTCATAATAGCGGTTGCGCTGGCAGCGGTGTATTTCTGGGCTTCTGGGTACGACGACAAAATTTACCCGAACGTGCAGATTGCGGGAATAGATGTCGGTGGGCTTAGCACCGGCGAAGCTGCGGCGAAGCTTGAGGCCGAGTTTTCAAAGCTTGGCGGCAACGTTGAACTCAGCTACGGCGAGGTTGTTGTCGCGATTTCCCGGACCGATGCGGGTGCGGACATCGACATTGCAGCGCTCTGTGAGCAGGCGTATAACACTCACCGTGCGGACAACACTTCCGGCGGGGTTTTTGCCGTTGTCGGCGCTGTCTTCGATAAGGTCAACATAACTGACATCGGTGCGGACATCAACGGTGAAATCGTCGATAAATTTGTAGCGGATTGGATAAAAAAAGCTTCAAGTGAGCCGGAAAATTATAGCGTCCGCATTGTTAATGAGGAGCTGCGTTTCTCCGTCGGCAAGCCCGGCGTGAAATTTGACGGCGAGGCGCTCGTGTCTGAGGTGCAGAAGCGCCTGAACGCTGCGGATTTTTCGGAGATTGACGTTATGAATTTTGCAACCGTCACAGAGCCGAAGCGTCCCGATATCGACGGTATGCTTGAGGGTATTTACGCGGAGACACAGGAAGCGCACTACGAGCTTGTTGACGGCGAGGTAATCGTTACCGAGTCGCAAATCGGCGTAAATTTTGACGTTGAGGCGGCGCGGAGCAAACTCGAAACCGCGACCGATGACTTCGCAATCCCGATTGTCCGCACAGAGCCGGATAACCACGCAGAGGAGCTGAAAGCCGCGCTTTTCCGCGATGTTCTTGCCGAATCGACGACCACGCTGAACAAATATAACTACAATCGTACCGGCAACGTTCGCCTTTCGGCGGGTTCGATAAACGGCACAATTCTCATGCCGGGCGAGGAATTTTCGTACAATAAAACCGTTGGCGAGCGCACAGTTGCGCGCGGTTACCGCGAGGCTTCCGTCTATGTCTCCAGCGGAATTGAAGATCAGCTGGGCGGAGGAATCTGCCAGACAAGCTCCACGCTCTACATGTCCGTAATTCGTTCGAGGCTTGAGATTGTCCAGCGGTACAACCACGCCTACACCGTTGTCTACACCCCGCTCGGCGAGGACGCGACGGTCTATTGGGGTTCGGTTGACTTCCGTTTCAAGAACAACCACGACTATCCGATTAAAATCGAGGCCTTCCAAGAGGACGACTATGTCACCGTCCGAATCCTCGGCACAAAGCTCGACGAAAACACAATCAAAATCATAAATGTGCGCCACTCCTTCGACCAGTATCAGACAATTGAGCGCGAAAACCCGGAGCTTAACTACGGCACGCGCAAGCAGGAGGTCGAGGGTCACAGCGGCGCGAGCTGCACGACCTACGCCATAATTTACGACAAGGACGGCAACGAAATTGAGCGGTACAAACTCGCCGACAGCCGCTACAAGCGCCTCGACAGGGTAATCGACGTAGGAACCAAGGGTGCGCCCGTTCCGTCACCCGAGCCTCAAGAGCCGCCGCCGCTGCCCTCGCAAGAGCCGCTTCCGTCACAGGAGCCGCTGCCTTCAGCGGAGCCTGTGGCACCTTCAGCGGAACCGACCACGCCTTCGGCGGAGCAGGCGGAACCGACACCCGAGCCTACGCCGGGGACAGAGGGATAATTTACACGTTTATTTCGTGTAAGGAGATACATATGAACGCTAAGCGGGAAGCACGGCAGGAAATGAAGTATATCGCGCGGGAGCTGCTGCGCGGGCGGGTTTTGACGCTCATCCGGTTCGTGGCTCCCGTCAGCGTCATGCTTTTTTTGATGGCACTTGCGCAGTATATGTCGCAGCCGTATGTTGTGCCGGAGGGCGAGGGACTGCTCACACAGTATTTCTGGGCGTTTCTGTCATTGGAGCCGAGGCAATACATTTTGATTGTAATCGGCTGGGTAGTTGCGGTTTTAATAGGCGGCCCCGCTCTAATGAGCTTGTGCGCGTTTTTCATGCCTCGCACCTCGCCGGACAAAGTCCGCGCCGAGCGCAAAAAGGTGAAAGCGGACGGCGAAACCGAGGAGATACCGCCCGCCGTTGAGAATTTCAGCTGGTTTTTGCGGACGGATTTACGAAATAAGGCGCTTGTTTTGCAGCTTGTGGTTGAAATTAAGAAGCTGATGTGGACGGCGTTTCTGTGCGGAGGGCCGGTTCTGGCAATTATGTTTATGAATCCGCGCGATCCGAGCTATGCGGCACAGTTAATCATTTTTTCACTGTGGATGATAGTCGGCTACATCCTCGCGTTTACGATGGGAGGAAAATACTACGCCGCGTTTTACCTCATCTCGCAGAGTCCGGAAATGAAAATCCGCGCCGCAATCCGTGAGTCCGCGCGCATGATGCGCGGGCGGCTGTGGGAGTTTTTGCTTTACAAGCTGAGCTTTGTTTTCTGGTACGCGCTTGCTTTGGTGTCGTTCGGCCTTGCGCTTATTTACGTCACGCCGTACCGCGCGACCTGCGACGCGATGTTCATCCGCTACATCGACGCGGGTGGAAAATGGCGCATGTGGGAGCGCAGCGCATGAAAACATGCTGCTTTACCGGTCACAGAAATTTGACAAGTGAAAATTACCGCGCCATAAATGCGGATTTAAGTGAAACCATTCGCCGCCTGAACGCCGCCGGAGTTACGCGCTTTATTTCCGGTGGCGCTTCCGGCTTTGACACCTACGCAGCTGCGATGGTCGGATCCCTGCGCGCCGAGATTGGTGAATTGGAGCTTGTTCTGGCGCTGCCGTTTCGCGCGCACTATGTCCGCTGGGGAGAGGCTGACCGCTCGCGCTTCGACCGCATACGGAAAATTGCCGACCGCGAGGTAGTGCTTGCCGAAAAATACAGCCCGAACACCTACTGGATGCGAAACATGTGGATGGTTGAGCAGGCGGATGTCTGCGTCGCGTGTTGGTCCGGCGCGGGCGGAGGGACGGCGCAAACCGTCGCCGCCGCGCACAAAAAAGGTATCGAGGTTATCAATCTGTGGCGGTAAACTATTTACAAAACGGTAAGTCTGTGCTAAAATAACGAAAACGGAGCAAATATAGCAAATTAACAAAAAAACGCTATGCACATTTTCCGAAAGCACCGCATGTATGAGCGCGATACTATCGAAAAATGTAGCGTTTTTAAATTAATTTGCTTTAGTCAACTTTTCTGGCACAAATCAATCGGAGGTGACCCTCTTGTCAGAGTTTTCAGACCGATTATCCGCCCTTATTTCCGAAAAGGGTATCAGCCAGCGGACGCTCGCGGAGCTTGCCGAGACGACCGAGGCGACAATCAGCCGCTACATTTCTGGGCAGCGCGCGCCCAAGGCGATTACCGCTGTAAAAATTGCGACGGCGCTGGGCGTCAACGCGGAGTATCTGCTCTACGGCACCGACCAGCCCTTCTACCGCGACGAGGAGACGCTTGAGCTGATGGAGGAGCTGCACCGGCGCCCGGAACTTCGTGCGTTGTTCTCCACCTCGCGCAAGGCCTCGGCGGACGATATCCGCAAGGTTATCGGCATTATCGAGGATTTGACACGCGGCAGTGACGACTGAAATGCAACTTGAATCCCCGCTTAGGCGGGGATTCAAAATCACCTCGAAAGAACATAAGTTCGTGTTTCGCAGGAAAATTTGCCGCAAAACAGGGAACATGAGCCAATAATTACCCTGCAACAGAGGTATGATAGAGTAAACGACAGGGGAAGCTTTGCTTTCCGCGACATCACAGAGGAAAGGAAAGAGGGCAGAGGCATGGGAGAGAACATCATCGTCAGGCTTGTCAGTATGCCTGCGAGTGTCCGCGGGTTTACGATAGCCGACCAGGACGGGAACTACAACGTGTACATAAACCGTGCCCTTACGCGCGAAAGCCAACAGGACACATATTTGCACGAGCTGCGGCACATCGAACGCGGCGATTTGTATTCGGACAAACCCGTCAGCGAGATTGAGTGGGACTAGTCCTTACGGTATAATCACAATCTGCGAAATGCGTTTGCGCGCGCGGCTAAGGTGGCGGCTGACGGCGGAGCGGTCAACGCCCCACATCGCTGCGATTTGCGTGGTCGTCAGTCCTTTGTAGTAGTACAACTCGATAGCGTCGCGCTGGCGGTCAGTCAACCCTTTTTGCATAGCTCCACGCACAGCCTTGCCGAGCAGTTCTGTGCGGGAAATACCTTCGTCCCCGTATTCGGGGGCAAGGAGTGAGTCGATATTTTCGATAAGTGGAACCTGTCTCATAGTACCTCCATATTTGTGTGTTAGGGGTTTAGTGCCGGCGGCGAAGAAGTGGAACTCCGGCGCGAATATTGGGAAAAGGTTGCGTGGGCTTCCCCAAAAACGAACGTTAGTTCTGCCGACAAAGATATCATACCACGTGTCTTACCAAAAGGCAATGCCTTTTGGTAAGATTTTTGAAAATATTTTATGGAGAATGCAAAAATTCCATTTGTCGCAGCGGAGGAAAATTTTTGCCAACCAACAAAGCGGGACATCGGCTCAGAATGACAATTGCGCCGCAGCACAAAAAAAGGCAGCTTTCGCAAACGCGAAAACCAGCCCTTTTATAAAATTACCGCAGTTTACTCAGCAGACTTCATAGTATCTCTGCCGACCTGCATGAGCGTCCGACTGCGGGCAAGGAGGATGCTGAGGCCAAGCAGCATAACGCCAGTTACAATCAGCAGGATTTCAATCCGCATAATATCGCTTAGCGGCCCGAACAGCAAGGTTCCGAGCGGCATGGCAATACCGTTGATAACCACAAGCACGCTGAAAACCCGGCCCATCACATTCGGAGGAATTTTCATCTGCATAATGGTCATGCTCGGGGTGTTGTACATCGGCATGGCAGTTCCGCATAGGAGCATAACACCGAGATATACCCAGAAATTTGGGATTACCCCGAAAAGCACCGTAGTTGCGCCAAAGGCTATGCAGGCGAGAACTACGGTATGCAGCTTGTTTTTGAAGCCGCCCCAGATGGAAAACAGGATTCCGCCCGCCATCATGCCGACGGAAAATGAAATTTCAATTGCCGTCAGCCGCCAAACATCGTCGCCGAAGGTGCGGGCGACTTGCAGCGGCGTGAGCATTGCGGCGGGAGAGGCAAGTATGCAGAAAAATGTGGTAAATACTAGCATGGCCTTGAGCCACGGCTGGCTCGCGATAAAGCGTACACCTTCCATCATTTCGTGGTAGTATGCCTTCGCGCCGGGGTTATGTTCCTTTGCCGGACCTGTGCCGGCGACCTTGACAAAGAAGAAAATCGTTGCGATTCCGATAATTGCGGTAATTACATCGATAAAAAAGATGTACTCAATCGGCAAAAATGTCAATAGCGCGCCCGCCGCCATTGGCGCGGCAAACATCGTAAGAGATTGCGCTGTGCTCTGGATTCCGTTGAACCTCGTGAGGTGCTCCTCCGGCACGATTTGGGGGATAAGTGCGCTGACAGCTGGACTTTGAACGCCCTGGCCCGCGCTGCGCGCCATCACTGCTATGAGCAGAACCCAGACATTTTTCATGCCGGACATATACATTATTGCGACAAGAAGCGTGATGAGGGCAATCGCCGCATCGGAGATGTTGACGAGATATTTGCGGCTGTATCTGTCCGCCCAGACGCCCGCGAACGGCGAGACAAACACCATTGGAAGCATTGCCGCGCAGGTGAAAAGCGCGATAAGTCCGCCGGACTGCTCCTGAAGTGTTATCTGCCATGTTATCGAGTGCGAAACGAGCATTGAGCCGAACATGGACAGAAACTGCCCCGCTAGAAAAAAGGCGGCGTTGCGCCGCCACTTTGGATTTGTGGGTTGTTGCATTTTGCTACTCCTTAGTAGTTTTACATATAAATTTCATTTCGGTTTAGTACAAGCTTACCGTAAAAACGGCAAGCTTGTTTTTCTAATCTTCGCTGATTGCTGCGGCGATGTTTTTCTCCGCTGTGTGGACAAGAGAAAGAAGCGATTGGTACAGCAGCGGATAGTCGCCTGTCAGCGAGTCGTTCGAAATTTCAGGCAGTTCGCCCTCCTGCATAAGCGCGCGCTTGAAACGTAGCTCCGCGAGCTTTAGCTCAGCGTCGCTTCCGTCGGAAAACTCAAGCTTGTCGACTGAAAAAAATCCAGCGCTGTTCAAACCGGCGCGGTCGTAAACTTGGCGGAAGAGCTTGTAAATCGCGGCGATGAGGTAGTTGTATGCCTCGCGCGGCAGCTCGCGGTTTTCAAACTTGCCCGCGAGGTCAAGAAGTACGCCGACAGAGTTGACAAGAATCTTCTTTGAGACGAGGAGCGTCGCGCTACCGCGCAAGCGGTTGTCGCGGCTTTCCGCCTCGTCGTAAAGCTCGTCGACATTGATTGCCGAACCGTCGCGCGACATTGTGCGCCCGAGCAGAAAATCAGTGGTAACGCCGTAGAAGTCGGCGGCATCGGCGACAAAGCGCAGACCTGGTTCGCGCACCCCGTTTTCGTAGTGGCTAAGCAGAGCCTGCGAGACCTTGAGCACACCTGCGGCCTGCTTTTGGCTAATGCCCTTCTCCTTGCGGAGGAGCGACAGTGTCCGCGGAAAGTTTGAATTCATAAGACACCCCTAATCTATCTGTATGTTACGCGCCTTGCTGTGAGCCTTCAAATTATCCGCGCTTTCACGCGGCAGGAACAAATTTGAAAGGTAAGCTTTCAGGATTCGGAAAAGAGAAAATGAAAGCAACGGCGCAAATTTGAAAACAGTATGTAAATATTACACTAAAATATACATTTTGTAAAGGGTATTTATGAGAATTTCGGGAGAAAGCGAGTATTTTTGCAAAATCCGGACGGACGTGTTCATCGCCGCACAATAAGGAGATAAACCCGAAAAAACTGTTGGCGGGCGACGAAAAATGTGGTACAATAAGGGTAGGATAACCGGAGTACGTTTCCTCGCGGCTTTGCTGCGCAGGGTCCGGACGGCTCCGTGAATTGAAAGGAAGCTTCTGAATGGAAAAACTCAACATAATTATCGAGGGCTCCGCGCGTCATGTCCACGTTTCGGCGGAGGCTTTGACGGAACTTTTTGGCGAAGGGTACAAACTCCACAACGTCCGCGAACTCAGCCAGCCCGGCCAGTTTTTGACCGAGGAGAAAGTAAAGCTCGTCGGACCGCGCGGCGCTATCGACCGCGTCTCAATCCTCGGGCCGGAGCGTCCCGCAACGCAGGTAGAAGTTAGCTTCACCGACGCGCGCGTTCTGGGCGTTACCCCTCCTGTGCGCGAGAGCGGCGACCTTGCCGGTTCCGCCCCGATTAAAATTGTTGGACCTGCAGGTGAAGTTGACATCGAGGAGGGATGCATAATCGCAAAGCGCCACATCCACACAACGCCTGATGACGCCGCGAAGTACGGCCTTAACGACAAGGAAGTTGTTCAGGTTCAGGTTGACTGCGGCGGCCGCGCGCTGATTTTTGATGACGTTGTCGTGCGCGTGAGCGACAAATTCCAAACCAGAATGCACATTGACTTTGACGAGGGTAACGCGGGCTGCATAGGCCCCGACACCACCGGCCTTGTAATAAAGAAATAGCTTTTTAGGGAGGTTTTCTCGCGCATAGCGTAAAAGCCTCCTTTTTTTGCGGAAACAGGCGGAAATTTAAGGCAAAAATGGCAGCGCGTGAGGAAATTGCTAAAAAGATGGAACATTTCCCGCGGAATACGTCTAAGTAAACAGCTGCCCGAATATCCGCCGGCTTCGACAAAAACGGCAGGCGGAGATGTGATAAAATCAGTAGTCCCCCCTGTGAGAAGCAGGTGCAGTTCCGATTTTTCACTAAAACTCAGATTTACAAAACCGACAGGTTCCCGGACAGGGAAAGGATGGGTTAAGATATGGCAGAGAAAAAAGTCACAAGAACACCCGCAGAGCAGGCGGCGAAAAAAACCGCAAAGCCCACAGCCGCAAAGGCTCCGGCGGCAAAGGCGGCGAAAATCCCCGCAAAGGCGGCATCGAAAACAGCAAAAGCGCCCGCAAAAGCGGCGAAACCCGCGAAAAAATCGCCGAAAAACAAGGCGCTTGCCGACCAGCTCTATTTGTTCCACGAGGGTAGCGACTGCCGCGCGGACGAGCTTCTTGGTGCGCATCCGGCAAAAATCGGCGGCAAGGACGGCTATATTTTCCGCACCTGGGCGCCGAACGCGAAAAGCGTTTCTGTTATTGGCGAGTTCAACGGCTGGTTGCACGGCGCACACCTGATGAGCCTCATTGACGACGGCGAAATCTGGGAGGTTTTTGTCCCAGGGGCGAAACAGTTTGACGCGTACAAATTTGCTATTGAGCGAAAAAACGGCGAAATCACTGACAAAAGCGACCCATATGCCTTCCACGCCGAGACACGCCCCGCCAACGCCTCCAAGCTTTTCGATCTTGCAGGATACAAATGGGGCGACGCTAAGTGGATGAACGAACGCGCCGCTGCGGGTGCGCCGTACGATAAACCGGTCAGCATTTACGAACTGCAACTCGGTTCGTGGAAAAAGGTGACGGATGGGCCGGACGGCCAGTTTTACAGCTATTCGATGATTGCGGACGACCTGATTCCCTATCTGCGGGAGACAGGGTTTACACATGTTGAATTTTTGCCGGTCACCGAGTACCCGCTCGACGCGAGCTGGGGCTACCAGTGTACGGGCTACTTCGCCGCGACGAGCCGCTTCGGTACGCCGCACGACTTTATGCAGCTTGTGGACAAGCTGCACAGGGCGGGCATCGGTGTAATTCTGGACTGGGTTCCGGCGCATTTTCCGCGCGACGGGCACGGCCTTGTCGAGTTTGACGGCACGGGGCTGTACGAGGGTGAGGACGTGCATATGCGCGAGCACCCCGACTGGGGTACGCGGATTTTCGACTACTCGCGCACCGAGGTTCGGTCGTTTTTGATTTCCTCCGCGATGTTCTGGCTTGAAAAATTCCACATCGACGGGCTTCGTCTCGACGCTGTTGCGTCCATGCTCTACCTCGACTATGGCAGGAAAGCAGGCGAGTGGACGCCGAACAAAAACGGCGGGCGCGAAAACCTTGCTGCTGTCAGCTTCCTGCGCAAATTAAGCGAGGTGGCTTTCGCCGCATACCCCGATATAATGCTCATCGCCGAGGAATCGACCTCGTGGCCGATGGTCACAAAGCCGACCGACGTCGGCGGGTTGGGGTTCAACTTCAAGTGGAACATGGGCTGGATGAACGACATTTTGCACTACGCCGCGCTTGACCCTTATTTCCGCCAGTTCAACCACAAGGACATCACGTTTTCGTTCATGTACGCGTTTTCCGAAAATTTCGTGCTGCCCGTCTCGCACGACGAGGTTGTCCACGGGAAAAATTCACTGCTATCCAAAATGCCGGGCGAGTACGAGGAAAAGTTTGCGGGTGTGCGTGCGTTTTTGACATACATGTTCGCCCACCCGGGTAAAAAGTTGCTGTTTATGGGGCAGGAATTCGGACAGTTCATCGAGTGGAACTTTGAGAACGGGCTAGACTGGCTGCTTTTAGGCTTTGAAAAGCACCTGAAGCTTAAAAACTTCGTAGCAGCACTGAACCGCTTCTACCGCGCAAACAGCGAGATGTGGGAGGTTGACTTCGACTGGCAGGGCTTTGAGTGGATTTGCCACGATGATATACGCGCCAACACTGTCAGCTTCATTCGCCGCAATCGCGCGGGCGAGGAGCTTATGTTTGTTATCAATTTTTCGCCAGTCGCGCGGTACAGCTACCTTTTGGGCGTAAAGGGAAAAGGCGAGTACGCCGAGGTTTTCAATTCGGACGAGCCGGATTTTGGCGGCAACGGCCTTTTAAACGACGAGCCGGTTTCGGCGCTCGCGGTTTCGCAGCACGGCTGTGAGTATTCGATAAAGCTCGACCTTCCGGCGCTCGGCGGCGTTGTAATTAGGCGCAAGCCCGCGAAAAAGGGCAGGAAATAGCCGTAGGTGGAGGGAGTTTTATCGCGAATTTGTCAATGTGGAAAAAATCGGCGGTCGAATTTGTGAAACATGTACAAAATATACATATTGCGTGACAAAACAGCAAATATGTGGTATAGTTTATACAAATAAAAGAGTTTTAACAGCGTTTTCAAACTACCCCCGGCAGAAAGAAATGGCACAAAAGTGTCATAAGCAGAGAGGAAGATGACAATGCGGCAGAGCAAGGACTGTGTGGCGATGGTTCTAGCAGGCGGACAGGGCGCGCGGCTTTACGTCCTCACATCCAAGGTCGCGAAACCGGCAGTGCCCTTCGGCGGGAAATATCGGATTATTGACTTCGCACTTTCCAACTGCGTCAACTCGGAAATTGACACGGTCGGCGTGCTGACGCAGTATCAGCCGCACGAGCTGAACGCTTACATCGGCAGCGGGCAGCCGTGGGACCTCGACAGGATGGAGGGAGGGGTTCATCTTTTGCCTCCATATATGACCGGGAAAACCGGCGAGTGGTACAAGGGCACAGCGAACGCAATTTACCAGAATATCGGCTTTCTTGAGCAATATTCGCCCAAAAAGGTTCTGGTTTTGGGCGGTGACCACATATACAAAATGGATTACTCCAAAATGATTGAGCGGCACGAAAGCTCCGGCGCGGCGGCGACAATCGCCGTCATTGAGGTCGAGTGGGAGGAGGCGAGCCGCTTCGGGATTATGAACTGCGATGAGAGCGGCAAAGTTGTCGAGTTCGAGGAAAAACCGAAGAATCCGCGCTCAAACCTCGCTTCAATGGGAATCTACGTATTTGACTGGGAAAAGCTCAGGAGCTACCTCATAAGTGACGAGGCGGACGTTAGCTCGTCCAACGACTTCGGCGGCGACATAATCCCGAAAATGATTGCAAACGGAGAAAATGTTGTGGCGCACCGCTTTGACGGCTACTGGAAGGATGTCGGAACAATCAACAGCCTGTGGGACGCGAACATGGACATGCTCGCAAACCCGCTTCTGGACGTGTTCGGCAGCGACTGGCGCATATATTCGCGTAACCCCACCGCTCCGCCGCACTACGTCGGGTCGGAGGGAGTTGTGTCGCACTCCATTGTTACTGAGGGCTGCGAAATTTACGGGCGGGTTTCGAACTCTGTCCTGTTCGACAGCGTCGAGGTCGGCGTGGGCGCGGTTGTGCGCTACTCAACGATTATGCCGCGGGCGAAAATCATGCCGGGCGCTGTCGTTGAGTTTGCAATTGTCGCCGAGGACGCGGTAATCGGTGAAAACGCGCACGTCGGTGCTGACCCGAAGGAGTACGATCCTGCGACATGGGGGATTTCGGTCATCGCCGCGAACGTAAACGTTGGTGCAAACGCGGTTGTCGAGCCGCAGCAGATGGCGGACGCGGACGTTCCCGCCGCCGAGGCGCGCGCAAGTGTCGCTGAAAAGGCAGCGGCATTGGCGGATTAGGAAGGGCGCAGGTGCTTGAGCAGCGAAAATAAGGGGAGCAGCAGTCCAAGTCCTACGGACTTGACTGCGGAAAAACAGGCATAACAACGGCCGTGTGGCATTTTCGGCGGAGCGAACGCTTGTTTTCGCGCCCGCGAAAGCTGCCGTAGCCTGACAGGTGTACAAAAGAACTAAAGATTGAAATTACTCTCTTTTAAAGAAGGATTTGAAATATATGAACGATATGCACGGCATAATTTTTGCCTACGGCTCGCCGACAGCACTGCGCGAGCTGTGCGATCACCGCACGGTGTCGTCGATACCTGTCGGCTCGCGCTACCGCACAATTGACTTTATCCTCTCGTCCATGACAAACGCCGGAATCAGCGACATCGGTGTTATTATGCGCGAAAGCTATCAGTCACTTCTCGACCACCTCGGTTCGGGCAAGGACTGGGATTTGAACCGCAAGCGCGGCGGGTTGAAGCTTTTGCCTCCGTTCGGGCTTTCAAAGCTGCACGGAATTGACGAATACCGCGGCTCTATGGAGGCGCTGGGCAGTATACTTTCCTATATTCAGCGTATCCGTCAGAAATACGTTGTCCTTGCGGATGGCGACATTTTGACGAACCTCGACATAAGCGCAGTCCTCTCGCGGCATATCGACAGCGGCGCGGACATCACGGCAGTATGTGCCGCCGATTCGGGCCTTGTGCAGACAGATTTGCACATGTCTTTCGGCGCTGACGGCTTCGCCGAGGCCGTATACCTCAGCGGAAGCGTTGCGACAAGCCGCCCTGCGCTAGGCGTGTATGTCCTGTCGAAGGAGCTTCTGGAAAAGCTTATCGAATACTGTATGGCGCGCAGCCTCTACAGCTTTGAAGAGAACGTGCTGCAAAAAATGTGCGGTGAGCTGAAAATTGCGGGGTATACTATAACCGGTTTCGCCGCGAAGCTGACCTCGACATCGGTATATTTCGCGGAATGTATGCGTATGCTTGACAAAGGTGTGAGAAACGACTTGTTTCCGCGCGGGCGCACCATTAAAACCAAGGTGCGCGACGAAGCTCCGACCTACTACGCACCCGGCTCCTCGGCGAAAAACTGCCTCATTGCCGACGGCTGCTACATTGAGGGCGAGGTTTCGAACAGTGTGATTTTCCGGGGCGTTAAGGTCGCTAAGGGTGCAAAAATCGAAAACAGTATACTCATGCAGGACACGGAAATCGGCGAGGACGCGGTTTTGAGCTACGTCATCACGGACAAGGATGTCAAAATCAGCGCCGAGCGCAAGCTGATGGGCCACGATACATACCCCGTTATCATCTCAAAGGGAACAGTGGTGTAGCGCCACTAAGGAGAATTTTATGAAGGTTTTATATGTCACCTCCGAGGCCGCGCCGTTCGCGAAAAGTGGCGGCCTTGGCGACGTTGCCGGTTCATTGCCGGAGGCACTTAACGCGCGCGGGGTTTCCACGCGGCTAATTATGCCGCTATACGGCAGCATTGCCGAGCAGTACCGCGAGCAAATGACCGAAATCGAGCATTTCTACGTCTCGCTCGGCTGGCGGCGGCAGTACTGCGGTCTGTTTACGATGAAGCTCGGCAAAACAGTGTGCTACTTTGTCGATAACGAGTACTATTTCAAGCGCGACCGCCTCTACGGGCACTTCGACGACGGCGAGAGGTTCGCGTTTTTTAGCCGCGCCGTTGCGGAAATCGTCACGCGGCTCGACTGGCGGCCTGATGTTTTGAACATGAACGACTGGCAGACGGCGCTTGTGCCGGTCTATCTGCACGAGCTTATGCGCGACTTCAACGACCTCTCAGAAATCAAGACGGTTTTCACCATCCACAATATTGAGTATCAGGGGCGCTACGGCGAGGAAATCCTCGGCGATATTTTTGGCCTACCCGCCGGCTGGTACACAAGCGGGCAGCTCGAATTTCGCGGCGACGTGTCGCTGATGAAGGGCGCTTTATCGACCTGCGACTATGTTACAACGGTCAGCCCCTCGTATGCGGGCGAGCTGAAATATCCTTACTTTGCCTACGGGCTGGACGGCGTGATTTCAAGTCTCGGCGACCGTTTCTGTGGAATTTTGAACGGAATTGACACCGTGAGCTACAACCCCGAGACCGACTCGGAGCTTGTCGAAAATTACACAGCGGACGACCTTGCGGGGAAAAAAGAGGGCAAGGCGGAGCTTCAGCGAATTTTGGGACTGAACGCCGCCGCGGACGCGCCGATAATCGCCTGTGTTGGGAGGCTTGTGGCGCACAAGGGCATGGATTTGGTCCTTGCGCGGATGAACGAGATGATGGAGCTTGGCGCGCAGTTTGTCCTTTTGGGTACGGGTGAGCACGGATACGAGCAGTTTTTCCGCGTCGCGCAGCAGCGCTACCCCGGCAGGCTTGCCGCGTGCATAACCTTTAGCGAGAGCCTCGCCCGGAAAATTTACGCGGGCGCGGATATTTTCCTCATGCCCTCGCAGAAGGAGCCGTGCGGACTGAGCCAGATGATAGCCATGCGCTACGGCACGATTCCGGTCGTGCGCGAAACAGGCGGACTGAAAGACACCGTCGCGCCGTACAACGCGTTCGAAAACAGCGGCGCGGGCTTCAGCTTTGCAAACTACAACGCCGACGAGATGCTCTCCTCGGTTCGTGCCGCCGTCGAGCTATACCGCGACGAGCCGGAGAATTGGGCTGCGATGGTGTGCCGTGACATGGAAACCGACTTTAGCTGGCAGCGCAGCGCCTTGGAATACGCAAGGTTGTATCGTAAGATTACGGGGAAGCGGTAGGTGTTTTTAGCCGGAGGGATTTTATGCAGGAGTACATCGACTTTCTAAATACGCTTGACGAAAAGGGGAGGCGTGTCGCTGCGGTGGTGCATGACCATATTGCCGACCGCTACCCCGAATATAAACCGTTCAACATCAGGCCGATGAACAACGCCCAAAACAAATGGCAGATGAATTTCAGGAAAAAACCGGAGTTTGGCAAGGCGTTCTGCTCCCTGTATTCCCTGGACGGGAAGCTGTCGATAAGGGTTGTCGGCTCGGGTTTTATGAATTACGAATTATTTTTAAGACAAAATGAATTTGGCGACAAGGTACGCAATTATTTCTTTGCGGGAGGATTCTGCGAGAACTGCGGAAAAAAGTGCTTCCAAGAGTACCGGGAATACTGGTATATAAACGGTGAGCTACTAGCCACGGGGTGCAAGAAAAACGAAACGGCAAAGGAATATGTGGGTGTAATAGACGATTATGCTGCTATAAATAACGTAGGCGAAGGCGATATTCAGGATTTGCTGTATCTCTTGGACATACAGGCGAAACATATATCAAAACCCAAGAACCCGAAAGAGATACGGGGCAACGGCTACGCAGAGACGAGCAAAAATCGCTGCGGTAATGTTACGGTTATTACGCTGGAAGAAACGAAGTTGGATATATACGAATTTGAAATATCCGACTATTGCGCCGCAAAGAGGCTGGATAAGTACACCGCTGAATATAGCCTTACGCCGATGGGCGTCTCCGATGAAGGGATTTGGTTTTACCACGACCAAAAAGCTGTCTGCGGCGAAAACGGAAATGATTACAACTATACCACTTTTCCGGAAGGGCGGTATGCCGCCGTCACCGTTGACGACCCGCTTTCGTTTTCCGCGTGGCGCGTTTGGACTTATATCGCTGGATGGATAAGGGAAAACGGCGCAGAAATTCGCCCGGTGAATATAGGAAATGTGCCGTACTTTGCGAAATTTTACCGCAAAGGCGTCGGCGAATACATGTCGGTGTATGTGCCGATGAAATAATGCTTCTGAAAGAGGTAGCTGCCGCGAAATCACCGGTAAGAAGTAGGTTTTTGCCGCATAGTAGTAACACCAACAACAAAAAGGGTTTGAAATCTAACAAGATTTCAAATCCTTTTTCTTGCATTTTTGCGCGGGATGTGATATTCTCAAAAAGTAAATAAGAGGGGGAGAACTCCTCCCAAAAAGCGAAGGGAATGGTAAAAATGCAGAAAATTTTGGACTTTTTGAAATCCGCGCGCGTTTTCTACTTTGCGACGGTTGAGGGCGACAAGCCCAAGGTGCGCCCGTTCGGTTTCTTTATGGAGTTTAATGGCAAGCTCTACTTCGGTATGGGCACGCACAAGCCCAGCTTTAAGCAGATTTCAGCTAACCCGAACATTGAAGTTTGTGCTCTTGACGCAAACAATAGCTGGATTCGTCTGCGCGGCCGCATTGAAATCGACAGCTCCGCCGAGGCGCTCGGCGCGGCCTTTGCCGCAAGCCCGAACCTAAAGGGCATGTACAACGACGAAACCGGGATGACAATGGGCCTTTGCTACGTCGCCGAGGGCGAGTGCGAGTTCTGCTCGATGAGCGGCGCGCCCGAAATCGTAAAAATCTAAGTTTTCAAGAAAAAGAGAGCCAATCTAACATTCGATACGAAAGGTGCGTTTTTATGCAAGGAATTCGTATAATTGAAATCCCAAAATGCAAAATGGTGTCTTCCGGCATTGGAATGTTTGGAGAAGAAAAGTTTGAGGGATTCGCTGCGTGGTTTTCTTCGTTGCCGGCGACAATGTTCCCCAAAGATTTTCTGTTTTGGGACGGGGGCGAGCACGGTGTATCCGGTGGCTTCCACTGGCTGCATATATACGAGGATGGAATGAGCACCCCCGACGGCTACAACATAATTGATTTTCAAGGCGGCTTGTACGCGGTTGCAACAGACATCGACCAGCGTACAGATATGACTGTGCTTGACGCCGCAAGGGATGAATTTTTGCAGGCGAACTGCTTTGTGCTTGATGAACGCCGCCCGAGGCTTGGCAATATCATAACCTCGCCCGCTGCGCAAAAGATTTTGGGGTATAGTCAGATGGACTACTACACGCCCATAAAGCCGCAGCAGGAACTTTAAAACATCGCAACAAAACGGAGCAGCATAGCTGCTCCGTTTAATTTTTGTAAAAATTTAGTTATGCGCCGAACTTTTCGTCGAGTATGTGGATAAGCTCAAGCGCGCTCATGAACTGCTTTTGCTCACCGTCAAGGAAGTCCAAACGCCCCTGCCACGACGCGTTTTGCCGCGCGTTGACACGCAACTCGAAGGTGGAGATTTCACCCTTGGCGGCAGTCACCTCGTCTATGGACATGAAAATCACCTGTTGTTCCTCGTCGCGCCGCACGGTTTGCTGTGGCTCACCAAAGGTGCGCTTGCGCTGGAAAGCGCGCGGAAAATCCTGCGTGTCGAGGACGGTTTCAATTTTCAGAAGCAAATCGCCGACATCGTTAAAATCAATCGGCACGCTGGTGCGCTGGCCGACAATGCGCCCGCCGAGCGGCTTTTTGTCAACGCAGACGCGAAAATACGAGTTATTGTAGCCGAGCTTTCCGCCGGACTGTGCCATAAAATAACCCCCTTGGTTACAGGAAAAAATTGTTGGAAACGGGAAAACATTACGCCATCAGTCGCTTCTGCATCTGCTCGGCGTTGACAGCACAGCGCAGACCCTCGGCGCGGTCGATTTTTCCGGCTTTGATGAGGTTGATAATACTCGTGTCCATTGAAATCATGCCCTCCGCCGCAGAGGAGAAAATCACGCTGTCGATTTGGTGTGCCTTGGATTCGCGGATCATGTTGCGGATTGCGCCGGTGGCGGTCATTACTTCGAACGCAGCGACAGCGCCGCTGGTAGCGCCGCGAATAAGCTGCTGCGAAACCACGCCGCGAAGCACCATCGAAAGTTGTACACGAACCTGCTGCTGCTGCGCGGGCGGGAAAATGTCGATAATTCGGTCGATTGTGTCCGCCGCGCCGACGGTGTGGAGCGTGGAAAAAATCAGATGTCCGGTTTCAGCGGCGGTCATCGCCGCCTTGATAGTCTCGTAGTCGCGCATTTCGCCGAGCAGAATAACGTCCGGCGTTTGCCGCAGAGCGGCGCGGAGCGCAGTCTCGTAGCTTGTGGTGTCGGTGGCGATTTCACGCTGGCTTACGACGCTCATTTTGTGTCGGTGCAAAAATTCGATAGGGTCCTCGATTGTGATGATGTGTGCGTCGCGCGTCGAGTTGATTTTGTCGATCAGGCAGGCGAGCGTAGTCGATTTTCCACTGCCCGCAGGCCCGGTGACCAAAACAAGCCCCTTCGTCAGGTCGGCAAACTGCATGATGTTGTTCGGAATTCCGAGCTTTTCGCGGTCAGGCAACGCGAACGAGACAACGCGTACCACCGCAGCAAGCGACCCGCGCTGGCGAAACGCGTTGGAACGGAAGCGGGCGAGGCTAGGCACTGAGAAGCTGAAATCGTCGTCGCCGGTTTGAAAAAGTGTGTCTGTCGGGCGGTTTGCGATGTTGTAAAGACCCTGTACAAGCGTCTGCGTCTGCGCGGGGGTGAGAACCCCGTCCGGCTCGCGCACAATCTGCCCCTCAGCGATAAAGCTGACCGGCAGACCCGCGATTATAAGGATGTCGGATACATTTCGGCTAACCGCAATTTCAAGAATTTCCAGAATATCCATTGCGCCACGCCTCCTAAAGTTTTGTTTTAGCCCTGCCAGACGGGGAGAGAATCGCCCTCGTCGGCGTAGATGTCCGGCGAAACTGCGCGCCACACAACGGTTTCGAGGCTTGCGTCCGCGCTTCGAAGAAGTTCGACCACCAACGTAACGCCGTTTTCGACATGTATGCCAAGGTGTAGAAGTACGCGTCCGCCGCCAGCATCCATCTGCCAGATTTCGCAGTCGGGCGCGAAGTCAGCGAGGTGAGCCTCCGGATGTTCGCTCGGCGCAAGATGTGAAAGAGAGGCGATTATCTCAGCCGCGCGGGATTCGGCGGCGTAGTAAGCCTTGGTCGAGGCGGCGTGGCGCTCGCTCAATGCGAGGTCATTGCGCGCCGAGGTGTAGGTCAAAGCGGCAAAGACGGAAAGGCAAAGCACGAGCAAAACCGCGAGCAGCAATATGCCGCCGGTTCCGCTAAAGCGATGGTTTTTCATGCCGCCACCTCACTTTCCGTGTACCACGAGGTTTCAATCTCGTAAATCACGCCGACATCCGCCGGATCCTGCGAGTCGTCGATTTCCACCTTTACGTCGCGGACGGTGATTAGGGCGTAGGTAATTCCGCTGTCGATATCGACCGTAACCAAGCGCGACACAAAGAAACGCGCGTTTTCCGGCGCAGGGGTGTAGGTTGAGGAATAGATGGGGGTTTCGGCGATTTTGATTAAATCCCAGTCCTTGTCGTAGATGTAGTTTATCCAGAAAATTGTGTCGGAATCGGGGTCCTCGGCGCGCGCCTCCTCGATTGCACTCTCGGCGGCAAAGACGGCGCGGTCAAGGTTGTACGCCTTTTCACTTGCATTGTTGGAAGCGGAGAAAAGCTGCAAAACCACAGCTGCGCACAGCGAGAAAATCAGCACCGCAAAAATAAGCTCGGTAAGGCGCAACGAAGCGCCGGAACGTCCGCCTTTCATTTGACACCTCCCGCAATAGGGCAACGCGCAAGCAGCCGTACGTTGGCCGCACCGCCGTTTTTATCGCTGACGGAGATGTTGAATAGTCCGCCGGAGTCGCCGCTTACGCGGATGTTAAATGCGGAAACTTCAACAAGCTCGACCCCGACATCGGGTTCAAGAACAGTGCCGCGCTCAACGTAAAGCTCGCGCAGCCAGCCGCCGTAGGTGTAGATGAGGGTGATGTACTCGGTGTCGGCGGCAGTTTCGGTGATTTCAAGCGCGTCCTTGTCGCCGAAGGGGACGATCCGGATGGATTCGGCGCGGCGCACCTGATTTGTCACATAGCCAAGGGCGGTGCGCGCAGTATAGTTTTCGGAGGCACGATCAGAAACGCCGGAATAAATCGTTATCCCGAGCAGAGTGACCACGCACGCAAATATCATAAACGACGCAAATAACAGCAACACAGCAATATCTGCGCCGCTGTTTTTTCGCTTTGCCTGAATCAGCGAGCCATCCATAGTTGCGGCTCCTTTCCAAAACTATTCCGCCGGAAGCACCGTGATGTCCGGCAGCAGGTTGGACGCGACAAACTCGTAGTAAACAACGTAACGGTTAAGGTCGGGGGTTACACCGCCGCGCACAATTAGGTCGTCGAGGTCGGCGGGGTACGCTCCGTCCAACGCATAGCACTGAACGGCGGCGCGGCGCAGGCTGTCGAACGTGGCGTTAAGCCCCTCATCGGCAGCGCGCCGGTCTGCGCGGGTGAGGAAAAAGGTGAAAGCCGCAACGAACGCTATGCTGATAAGCACAGGGATAAGCGCGCGGAACACACCCTTCATTCGTTTACGAAGAAACATATAAACGCCTCCTTAAACGAGCAGGCTGAGAAGCGGAAGCATTACGGCGAGAAGAATAAGCCCGATTGCCGACGACAGAAGGATTATAAGCGCCGGCTCAATTTTACCCACGAGCCGCTCAAGAAGCGAGTCGGCGTTGTCGCGGTTACGGCGGGAGAGTTCCTCTAAAACACGGTCGGGCGTTCCGGCGCGGAAGCCGGCGGAAAGAAGCCCTGTATCCGAGCCGGAGAAAACCTTCTCGGCGGCAAAGGCAACAGGCAGCGATTCCCCAGTGGAGGCACGTTCGGATGAGCGTGCGACCTGCTCGGCAAAGCGCTTGTCGTCGGCGCATTCGGCGGCGTAGCCGAGAACATCCTCGGTTGGAAGTCCGCTTTCAAATAGCATGGCGGCGACAGCGGCAAAGCGTGCGCGCGCGTTTGCGATTCCGAGCTTGCCGCGGAAGAACACAAGGTCGCAGGTGCGGCGTACAAGCTCGCGCCCTTTCTCCGTCGGGAAAAGGATGATCATCGCGATAAGGACAATAGCGACAAGTATTCCGAAAACCATGATAACTACAGAACAGATGTTGCCAATACCCATCATAAGCTCGGCAGAGGCGGAAAGCCCGCCGCCCAACTCGTAAAAAACGTTGCGGAACGCGGGGAGCACCTGACTTACAAGCAGAACAAGCACCGCCACAACCATCGCTGCCATGACGGACGGATAGATTACGGCGCGGCGCACGCCGGCG
>JGI994J12354_10001577_pt1 | contig 23027 bp, 23 predicted proteins | sample IntmicLarv3ML3BL_FD_12354 | JGI IMG/M metagenome (IMG submission 12354) | reverse complement strand
TGACACGGCGGAAGGAGATACATATACAGATTGTGACACGGTGGAAGGAGATACATATACAGATTGTGACACGGTGGAGGAAGACGCATATACAGATTGCGACACGGCGGAGAAAGACGCATATACAGATTGCGACACGGCGGAGAAAGACGCATATACAGATTGTGACACGGTAGACCAAGACACTTATAATAACAATATATATATTAATAAATATATTAATTCACTCTCTCTCTCAAAGGATAATAAAATAAAAAATATAATGACTGAGTTAAAATTTAATAGAGGTATTCCTTATGATTATAAAGTTGATAAAGAGAATATGACAACAGCTATACATTTTCTAACAGATTGGGATAGTTTTTTTCCTAATGGATTTTTTAAGAAATCTAAACAACAACTTTATGAATTAATAAATGAAACATTGATAGATATGTGCTGCACAGCTATGCAAGTATTAAAAGGGAAAGATATAAGTTATGCAAATGTAATTGATAAAATAAATATAATTAGCAAGGGAGAAAAATGTGGTCTTTGGGTTTTTGTGAATGATAGTATGAGATTGTTTAAAGATGCCATACGAGGTAAAAATATAAAAAATTATAGCGGATATATGCGTAGTTTTCTATGGGATTATTTATCGACATATTGCATAGAAAAAGAAAACATCTTAGGTGATATTTAACAAAAAAGATCAACAAAATAAGTATTTTGTTGATTTTTCAATATATTATATATTTTATACGCTTCTTTATAATTTGTAAAGCAGTTTATTAATAATTATTAGATAAAGTTAATTTACGAGAATTCGTTAGCCGATATGATTATAGATATTACCTTATTCAATATATTGTATTCTGTTTTTTATCTTGAAAAAATATCTAATCTACAAAAGATACAAAGACTATGTTTTATTGGCATTGAGAATATTCGTTCGGCATGTTATTATAGTAATATAAAGAATATGTATAATAGGAGGTGGTTATAGTGGCTAGTGTACATGATGTAGCAAAATACATCTTGAGAAAAAAGAAAAGTTTGACCACGATGAAATTACAAAAGTTAGTATACTATTGTCAAGCATGGTCTTTGGCATGGGATGGAAAGCCATTATTTGAAGAGGATTTTCAGGCATGGGCAAACGGTCCAGTGTGTGTAGAACTATATAATATGCATAAAGGGATTTTTGAGGTGGATAGCTCTTTATGTAAGAATTATGAACCCTATAAATTTACAGATGAAGAAATAGAAACAATGGATATCGTTTTACGAGATTATGGAGATGAAGCACCACATTATCTTAGCGAGCTTACACATAAAGAAAGACCATGGATAGAAGCAAGAGGAAAAACACCATTAGGTGAAGCATCTAGTAATATCATTTCAAAGGAAATCATGCAAGAATATTATTCTGGATTAATTGTGTGATAATGGGAAAGAAAAAAACTAATAGGGAAGAAATAAAAGGGCAAAAGAAAACTGTAAAAGATGATTCAGTTGGTAGTTGGAAAAAAGAATATCCAGTTTGGAGATTTGGAAAGCATGATAAAGAACATGAAAAGTGGAGTTTAAAAAAAGCAAATCTATATGATAGTATTATTTTAAAACTAAGTAGCTATGAAACAATGACGTGGTTAGAAATAGATACCAGTACACATGATAAGGGGAAAAGTAAGAATCATTGGGTCGATGTGAAAAATTTTATAAAAGAAGCAAAAGATAGACTGCAACACTTGAACATAGAGAATGACACTTTGTATTCTTTTGCACTTACTAATAAACTAAGATTATATGGAATTTTGGAGGCTGGGGTATATAATATTGTATGGTGTGACCAAAATCATGAAATATATCCATCAAAAAAGAAAAATACATGAGTTGCTGTGTGAGATGAACTGGGGTCCACTTGATAAAATTGCTAAGTGAGATGAACTGGGTTCACTTGATAAAATTACTAAGTGAGATGAACTGAGTTCACTTGATGAAATTGCTGTGTGAGATGAACTGGATTCACTTGATAAAATTGCTAAGTGAGATGAACTGGGGTTCACTTGATAAAATTGCTAAGTGAGATGAACTGGGGTTCACTTGATGAAATTACTGTGTGAGATGAACTGAGTTCACTTGATAAGATTGGCATGTGAGATGAACTGAGTTCACTTGATAAGATTGATATATGAGATGAACTGAGTTCATTTGATGAAATTGCTGTGTGAGATGAACTGGGTTCACTTGATAAAATTACTAAGTGAGATGAACTGAGTTCACTTGATAAAATTGCTGTGTGAGATGAACAGGGTTCACTTGATAAAATTGCTGTGTGAGATGAACCGAGTTCATTTGAGGAAGATAAAGGTAGAGATGTTAATTGGGTTCAATTGAAGAATATTAAATAATATGGATTGGAGCGGGAACGAAGTCAAGGGGCGAACATAGTGAGTGTATTTTACCCCTTGACATAGTGACACGGATTAGCCTAATGTGTGAGCAGAGTTCTTAGGGACTCTGCTCTTGCTTATGCCGGCGAGGCATAATTGCGGTCAAGCGTGCTACGCTTGTCGGGTTTGGGCAGAAAGCCCAAGGTCTTAATTCCTTCAGTATATGAAATGCTTAGACAATGACAGAAAAAATAAAAAGAAGAGAAGCCCGCTGAACTCTGTTCATCGCCTTATAAATCATAAATGATTTATAAGGCAGGAATAGGGCGTTACACGCCAAGGCACATCTTGCAGGCAAAGCCTGCAAATATAAAGAATTATTTATGTGTAACACATAGGTGAAAATTCATCTTTATAAGTTACACTGTGTAACAGTAAAAATGTTGTAAGTAAATAGATTTAATTGTATAATATTAAGAAATGTAGTTCTAAATGGTTGAAATTGGTAAGATTTGATACATTATAATGGGAGGTATAATATGTGGTTATTCAAAAAGTTATTTGGTAGTAAAAAAGAAATTATGGATGATCGAGGAATTACAGAGAAAAAAGAAATTATGGAGCATCAAGGAATTACAGAAAAACAAGAAATGATGGATGATCAAGGAATTATAGAGGAACAAGAAAATATAGAAAGCCAAAAAGATGTTAAAATTTTACCTACCAATGTTTACAATAATGGACAAATTCCGTGTGGATGTTGCAGTGGTTTTTATAAGATTAGAGAAGGTAAGTATGGAATTTTTGCTGGATGTTCAAACTATCCAAATTGTAAGTCAACACTTAATATTTCTAATATTATTCTAAAATATATAGAACATTATGGCTTGAACATATATTGTTGGGAAAAGGTATGTTATAAATGTCAGAATAAGACACCAGTATATTCATATTATCTTGACTATGATTTAGGGGGAATTTTGGATGTGGGTTTTGCAATTGGATTAGGAGATTTAGGTTACATTGATAAATTACTTTCTAGTGAGATACCAAGCATTCGAATTAGATATAGTAAAACAACAAATTCAAAATATGTGGCTAATACATGTAAACATTGTAATGCACTACAGGGTAGAAATTATGTTGTTGAAGACCCACATGAAATTATGAGTGAATTATGGGGTGACCTTGGAATGGAAAAGTTTTTATTTAAGAATATAGAGATAAAAGATATTACTCCACTAAGAGAGGATATTAGAAAACTCTGTTCATATGAATTTTAAATAACTTTTTGCATACAAAATTAAAAATTATCAAATGAGATTGTACTGAAATTTTGAATAAAAAATGGTTTTTTAAATTATTATAATGTTTAATTATTTGTATATGATGAAAGGGGATAATACCTTGAGCTTTTGGTTCAAACCTGATAAGCGTAGTACGCTTGACCACAATTATTCCTCGTCAGCATAGGTAAGAGCAGAGTCCTTAAGAACTCTGCTCACACATTAAATACACATTGGTCAATGCTTTTTAGAAAAAGATTAAAAACTAAATAATGGAATACATTGTATTATTTTTTGATTTTACATTTCATGTTCATTGTCTTTATTTTTAGAAATGATTTCTTTTCTTAACATTTCCTCCTTCCTAGCCTGTTTCCATTCACTTCTAATATAGTTTAAATAATTATATTTGTGTATGCGTTCACTGGACAACGCATTAAATCCACTATAGAAAATTCTTGAAGCAAATGTAATGGCAGTTGCTTGTTTGATTTTTTCATAAAAATCTATAGCCTCCCTTGCATATTCATTGTCATGTTCTAATGCTTTATTTAACCAATACAGTCCTTGTTGTTCATCTTTTTTTACTCCATTTTTCCCATATAAATAAATATTACCTAACTTTAATTCAGCGAAAGAATTTGCACCTGCAGCTGATATTAAGAGATGATTTATAGCCTTATTCATATCAATCATTTTATATTTTTCGTCACTGTAGATTGTACCCAACTGATAATGAGCATTGGGATTATTACTATTAGCTGAAAGATTAAGATAATGTAGAGCCTTATTTATATTATAAAAAGAAGCATCAATGTCGCTATAGAGTTTACCTAATTGATAACCTGCATAATGATTACCACTATCTGCAATTTCTGTTAAATAAAAAAATGCCTTACTTGGATTGTAAAAAGGTGTTTCTTTGTTTGCATAAATCTTACCTAATTGGTACTTGGCAAAATCATTTCCATTTTCAGCAGATAATATAAAATAATCAATAGCTTCATCAACATTGTAAACATTATTGTCAGGATTATTATAAATCTTGCCTAATCTATAATAAGCATGAGAGGGGTTATCAACTGCTGAGTTATTCAATAAATCAATAGCTTTATCAATATCGCATATAGAATAATCTTTATTTGAATATATGCTACCAAGTCTATATTTATATAAACTATTGTCATTTTCGGACAATTTTATTAGTAATCGGTTAATTTCGTCTATATATTCAGGAGAAGCATCTTCTAAATATATTTTTAATAACTGGTAAGCAGCGTTACCATTATTAAGTTCTTCAGCTTCTTTAAAATAACTTATTGCTTGCTCAATATTAACTTCAGTTCCGTATCCGCCTAGATGCATTTGTCCTAGTTTGTAAAGTAAGTTGTCATCTCTTTTTTGTTCAACTGAAAAAGTAAAACTATCAAAGGCTTGCTTATAAAAACTATCAGACTTATTTATGTCAATATCACAGTAAATTCCTTCTTTATAAATATCTCCAAGTGCATAAGCAGCATAAGGATTACTACTATTAGCAGATTTGGTGAGATTTGACATTATATCATTATTGCGAGATTTAGTATTTTTGTGGAAACGATCATTATCAATGTAAATTTTAGCTAATGCATACTGTGCATATTTATTATTATTACATTTTTTAAAATAATCAACTGCGATAATATCATCTTTAACACAGCCCTTACCAGAATTATATAATTTGCCCAATCTGTAAGATGTATATTCTCTAATAAAATTATTATCAGTATTGTTATTAATATCTTTGAATGCATCTATGGTTTTTTCATATAATTGAGTAGCAATTATTTTATTATTTTCATGCTTTGGAATCCCAATGTTAAAATCATAGATTTTAGCAAGTTCAGAAACAGCAAGAGCATTTCCAGCTTGTGCTTCTAATGTAAGTAGTTTGTATGCCGTATCAAAGTCTTTTGTGTCGTATAATGCTTTTAATGCAGATTTATATCTTTTAGACCAATCTATTTTACTATTTGAAGGAGTTTCTAATATTTGACTTGAATATTCTTTTTGTGATGTATAGTCATAATCAAGATTGTCTAATTCAATCTGATTAGGTGATGTTTCAAATTCTGATATGATATCATCATTAGCCACTTCGTCAATCATAGGTTCATAAGAGATGTCGTTAGATGTAAAATCACAATTCTTAAATGATACAGCATTTGAAAGTATAATATTACCTAATCTAGTATATATGTTTTTTTTAGCTATTTTTCTATTCCATTCTAATTTTTTACCAGTTACCGAATAAGATGCTGATAGCTCATCAGTTGTATTCATAAGTTTTTGATATTCAGCTTTGGCATTGGTATTTTCTAAAAGTGATTCAACAACATTATCACATTTTTGTTTTACTTCAGGTTGTAAATATTTATATTTTAAACTCCCATTTGTAGGCAAATAATTTAAAAGCACTTGGAGTTTAGATGCTATATTGTTAAGTTCATTTCTTGATATATGTTCTGGAATATTGCCACTCTCAAGCAATCCCGGTATATAATCTTTAGTTAAATTTATTAAAGCATCTCTTGATTGGTTTTTAGCTTTTATTATATCAGGTCGTATTTCACTATAAGCAATCTTGGACAATATTTCTCTGCATGTACCTTGAGTACTGGAGTGAATAAAATTTGATTGAACCTTTTCGCCTTTATGCCAAAACATGTAATGTATATGGGGATGCCCCTTCTCCTTGTGAAATGCAGCTACCCATTCCAACTGATCTATAGGTATAGAAAATTGTTTAGAAATATCGGGAATCGTCGCCCTTATGAGCATTTCCCAGTTCTTTTTTTTATCAAAGCCTAGTTCAATTGCTTCACCTTCCTCGAATGAGGCAATACCACGATATATGTTCCTACATTCTGATAAAGCATATAATTCTTTGCCAAATGCATCTACATCATATAATCGCTCATTTGAAATATTTCCAAAAAGTCCATGACTTTGTGGACGTTCATGAATATATTTTAAGTAAGTTTTATTATCACTTTCTGCTGAATTTGCATTTAATTTATCGAGTGTTGGTGATAAATCAACACCAGCTCGTTTGGCAATGTAAATAATATAGTTTTTATTTTTTATCTTTGAACTTGCCATGTTGACATTATAACAGCGAATTTTAGAAACTATCATATGTTATTCCTCATTTACATTTTTTCTGGTGAAAGCAATTGCTTTTTTTCTAGCAGCAGAGTAAGCGCTTTCGACATCTTCTTGAAGTTCAATTGGAACGAACTTCATTATTGTTTCCGCCGAGAGGTATGCAGCCACCCCAGCTTGAATACAGGTTTTAGCACTTAAACTTGCTAAACGTTCAACACTAGGGCGAATAATGTCACTTAGTTGCTCCCTGATTATCTGTGTTATTAAATTTATGTTATCGCTATTTACTTCTCCATTTAGGGCTTCTAATGTCCAATCCCTTATAATCTGTGCCATATACATATTTTTTTTATTTGCAATGTGCTTAATTTGGTTATATGTATCTACTGTAAAAGTAATATTTATTCTCATATTTTTCTTTTTCTTGGTATTAACTTCAAACTTTTTAAGATTTTTCTTAGATAAATTCATTTATATACTCCATTCTTATACATATTCTGGATAACGAAGTCTGATGATATATATCCTTGTCTTTTTTCATTTTGTTTGCTCCTAACATTTGTTATTTTTTTTTAAAAGATTAAATAGTTTATTCATTGCTACTGGTGTGTATTCTAAGTAAATTAAGGTATTTTGAATATATTTGTGACCGAGCCAATATTGTATATCATAGACACTAACCCCTTCTGTTTCAATTAACTCGATTGCTCTACTATGTTTTAAAACATGGAAATGATGTTTTTCTGGCGGAATTAAAGTTTCTTTGCAATAAGACTTAATTAAATTATTTAAAGTGTACCTGCTTATAGGCTCTCCTGTTTGGGAGGGAAAGAGTGTATTAGTGTCAGGAAAAATCATTTTTAGGTAATGCACATACCTATCAAGCAAATCTAATAAATCTGGCTCAACTATCTTTAAAGTATTATTATTACTGCCTTTAAGACGTCTGCAATAAATTGTTTCTCGTGTTAAGTCAAAGTCATATAATTTTAAAAGTGAAATTTCTGAAACACGTAAAGCACAGTATTTAGCTAAAGCAAAAATAGCTTTATTTCTTAACGAATGTAGTGAAGTATCCCTGTTTATAACGTTAAATAGTTCTACCATTTCTACTCCTGAAAGGTATTTAATTCCTTTGTTTTTTATTTGCATTTTATGCCTCCTTTAATGTTTGTAAAGACATAATAATGCAAACAATTTGCAAAAACATACCTAAAATTAATAAATGCTACAAAATACTTATTTTGTAGATATTTTATATGCAAGTTATACAAAGGTAAGGAGGTATTTTAGACAATGTGACAGTGAGTTAAATATTTTATCTAATATTGCAAGAATAGGAAATATGGAAAGGGTAAAAATGTTGGTTAAAGAATATATTAAGTCAGAAGTGATATTAAAAGTAATAAGACTTTCAATAACAACAATTATAGTAGTGTTGACAATGCCAATAGCATCATATTTTATTCACCAGACTTTTTTGCAGGTAGCCCAAATAAATTTACTTAACATGAAATATGATTGGAACTATGTAAATGCAGTAAGAGCAGTAATTCAGATAGAAAGTTGTAGAATGTTTTATATTATGTTGATAGCGGCATATGTATTAATAATCGTTTATATGTTGTTAAGACCAAGAGCAGAGCTTGCGAATATAAAACAAAGAAAGATTACCAACAATATAAGTATTCCAGTAGAAGCTGGAAGTGGACAACATGGAAAGGAAAGATTTACAACAAAGGGAGAGCAAAAAAAGCTATTTACAGAATATTTATATACAGGTATTAATGGAAAATTGCCAACAAGCTGTGGTCTTATTGTTGGTTTAAAAAAAACTACATATGGTGACATAATAAAATATGTGAAAGAAACTTACCACACACTTACAATTGGGATGACTGGAATAGGTAAAAGTAGAAGAATAATGATGCAAACAATAGCATTACAGATATTAGCAAAGCATTCAAGCATTATAGCTGATGTTAAACCTGAATTATTTTATTACACTAGCGGGCTTGCAAAAAAAATGGGAAACAAGGTTATTGCTTTAGATTTTCAAAATCCTAAGAAATCAGCACGATACAATTATTTGCAGGATATTATAGATGCAATAGATGAAGGGGATACTCCTCTTGCAATAGATTATACATGGGATTTAGTATCTGCACTTGTTGGAGAGAAAAAAGGTGAGCCACTATGGTACAACGGAGAAACGGCAACTATAGCATCAATTATTTTAGCAGTTTGTTTAGAAGCTCCTGACGATTGTAAAAACTTAACTAATGTCTATTATTTTTTGGCATATATGTGTTCAGTTGTTCCTGAAATTGGGAAATCTCCAATACAATTATTTTTAGCTAGTTTGGAAGATAAGCATCCAGCAAAAGCAGTTTATCAAATGGCTAACATTGCTCCAAATAAAACAAAAGGTAGTTTTTTTACATCTGCTTTGGGAACATTAAGGCTATTTACTAATCCAAATATAGCTGCAATGACTGCTAAATCAGATTTTAGGACTAAGGATATAGGAAGAGAAGCAACTACATTATATTTAATGGTTCCCGATGAAAAACAAACCCTATATCCGCTTGTGTCTATTTTTATACAGCAAGCCTATGTAAAGGCAGTGGAGCTTGCAAAAGAAAATGGCGGAATCTTACCAGTACCACTAGAATTTGATATTGACGAGGCGGGAAATTTTCCAACAATTCCAGTACTAGCTGCTATGCATACAGCAGGTAGAAGTAGAGGAGTAAGAGTTAATACGTTTTGGCAAAGCTATCAGCAGATAGAATCTAAATATGAAGATGATTTTGCAACAATCAAATCGAACTGTGCTGTTAAGGTATATTTACGAACGGACGATACAAACACGCTAAAAGAGATATCGGAGCGTTTAGGAACATTCACTGTTGAAACTTCAACTGCTGGAAGTTCAGTTGGTAATAACAGCATAAACGACATAAATGTTTCTAATTCTGGGTCACTCACATCGAGAGAGTTACTTAAGCCAAGCGAATTAGCAAGAATTGAAGAACCCTATGCTATGTGTATGCTTACAGGACAGTTATCTTCAATTATCACTTTGCCAGATATAAGTCAATATATATTAAATGAAGACTTAGGAATGGGTGACAGATTCCACAATCAAAATTTAATAATGAAAGTGGAGGCAGAAAGAAAAGAATTAGCAAATGAAGAAATTCCACTTTGGGGAATATGGACTGTTTATAAAACAATAATGCAAACAATGATAGATGAATCAAAAAAGAATAGAAATGACAAAGAAAAAACAAATGAGGAAAGGAAGAGTATTTTACATGGAGATATTTAGAAAATTCAAAAAAATAGTATTAAGAACAGTTAAATATGTATTAGTAGTAGGGACTTTAACAGCATATACAATGCCGGTTTATGCAGCGACTCCAGATTTAACATTAGGAGATGGAGGAAAACTTAAAGATACTAAACTTTTTACAGGAACATTAGCAATTCTTAAAGATTCTGCATTTATTATTACTGCCCTTGCAGCAATTTTAACCCTTGTTTTAGCAACCAAAGAAGGACTTAAATATCAGGCAGCAGAAGCATCTGAAAAAAATGTAATAAAGAAAAATGTTTTATCCATAGTAGTAACGGGGATAATAGTATCTATATCTGGTGCTATTTTAACAGCAATATTTTCATATTTCACATAAGGAGAATAATTATGATATCGTGGATTTTGAAGTTATTAGCAGAATTAGCAGCAGATATAATTAATGGAATTTTAAATTTAGTTGGAAGTGCAATTACATTAATGTTTGAAAAGATTGCAGAAATAAATTTGAAAAATGAAATGGTAGTAGGGGCAGCAGACTTTACAATGTACTTTGCATTAGCATTAGTGTCGCTTGTAACAATATATAAATATTTTACCATATATATTTTAGAAACAGATGGTGACTCTGATGCTGACCCTTTAGAAATGTGGGTGAGGCTATCACAGGCAGTATTAGCTATTTGTTCATCGGGAACAATTTTTCAGTTGTTGATGCTTATATCAAAGGATTTTACCAAAGATTTACTTGAAAGCGCTAAAGTTGATAACCTTGAAAACTATATCATTGATTTTGTACGTGGATTACTCATGAGGCTAACCCCAGTTAATGCTGTTTTTATATGTATATATTTATTTGTGGTGATTGGTTTATTGATTTTTTGTTTTATGGCAGGAATTAGAGGGGCAGAATTAAGTTTAATGAGAATAATTTTTCCAATAGTAGCATGTGATCTTATTACTTCAAATCGAGATAGATGGAGAGATTTTATGACATCCTGCATAATAACATTTTTAGGTTATAGTATACAAGTGTTTTTCTTTAGAATGTTTACTGGTTCACTTTTACAGGTTAGCAGTCCTGTATTTGATAGGGATTTTATAATAGCATTTGGTTGGTTTATAGGCATGATAAGAGCACCAAAATGGTTAGAGAAATATGCTTATAGTTCAGGGATATCACGTACTGGAGGAGGAGTAATAAGAAGTTTGCCAATGCTGCTCCTAAAAAAATAGAAGAGGTGAAAGAAATGAGTAATTATTATGTATCAATACATCATTTAAATAATATAAGTTTATTGATACTTGGGGTTGCGAATATTGGATGTGCAGTTAGGGTTGGAAAGATTTTATTAGAAGGAATGCATGATGGGGATGTTAGAAGAGCGTGGATTAAAGCCAAGAAGGTAGTGATAGCAAGCATTGCCATGACATGTGTAATTTCTATAGTAACAGTTTTAAGATTTTATTTTAAGGAGTAAGAATGAAAGAAGCAGAAGTATATATAAAAGAAAAAGAATTATACATACCAGTAAATGCTCCAGATGCAGAAGATTATGTACAGGGTATAGGAAATAAAGAGATTAGTATTATAACACTTGTATCAGCCTTAACACTTATAGGTGCAGTTATAGCTATAGGTTTAACTAAAGATATGTTAGTACCAATTTTTGCAACAGGTATTATTATAACATTTGCAGTAATGTTGGTTAAAAGGGACATACACAATGAAACTCCAATTAGAAAAGTGAAGGTATGGTTAGATTATATTAAATCACAAAAAATGTATCATTATAAATATCATAATATTTATGAAGAACATAGAGGTGAAGATGATGAGTAATGAGCTTTTGAGAGAAAAGACAATGAATGAATTTACTGCTGTTAAAGATATAAAAGATAATTTTTTATATACAAAAGATAATTGCATATTTGAATATTTAAAAGTTGAAAATTTTGATAGTGATATAAAGGGTTATTACTTGGGAAAAGCTAAAAATAATAATATTGTTAGGTTTAATAAATGGAGGGGAAATTATGAATGATGAGTTTAGAGAAAAGACGGCGAATGAATTTACTGCTGTTAAAGATATAAAAGATAATTTTTTATATACAAAAGATAATTATATATTTGGATATTTAAAAGTTGAAAATTTTAACATCGATTTACTATCCATTGATGAAAAAAGGCAAAAAACAGAGCAACTTAGCAGAGCATTAGGAGAGGATAGAAAGAATTTTTCATATGTATCATTTCCGCGTGAATTAGACCTCGACGAATATAAAAATTTTTTGAAAAATGCTTATCAAGATGAATTAGATAGTATAGGTAAAAGAGGTTTGATATCAATATTAATAAAAGAAGCAAATGATTTATCTACATCAGGTGAAAATTTTGAACATCAGCATTTTATAAAGGTGTGGGCTTATATAGGTAAAAATGAGAATGATGCAAGACATGAAATTATAACTAGATTAGAGGATTTTAAAGAAAAGTATAATTTAGTGGGAGTTAAAAGTAGTATTTTAGATAGTACGGCAATAATAAAACTCTGTAATCTTTTTGGAAATGCAATGCAAGCAGCGTATGAAATAGTAGAAGATAATATGTACTACACTAAAATGTCAACTTTATAAGGAGAGATGGCGATGAAAAAAAGGAAGGCAGAAGTAGCAGAAATACAGATTACAAATAATGTAAATCAAAATGTATTGAATATCATAACACCAGCAGGATTAGACTTTGACAATATAAGTGCAAATGTGTCTGAAAATATAGGAAAGATTTTTTGTATAAGTAAATATGCGGAAAATGTAGAATATGGTTGGTTATCAGGCTTATGTAACTTGGAAGGAACATCAACTGTAGTGGAATATAGATATACTACACCGGATAGAATACAGAAGGTAATAGATAAAAGAATTTCAGACTTGAAGGCGGATAAAGAAACTAAAAAAGAAGAATCTGAAAAACAAAAAATAGATGTGGCTATCAAGGATCTCAAAAAAATGATAACACGAATAGTTAAAGGTGAGCCTGTAGGTTATGTAAATATAATGCTTCACGTGCAAGCTACGAATGCAAATGTATACGAGAGCCGAATAAAAAGAGTAAAAACTGCTGTAAGTATAGCAGGCAGTAATATGAGAATTTTAAAGTTTAGGCAAGCAGAAGCCTTGACAGCAATATCTCCATATGGCAGGCCAAATCCTACTAAAGTATCTAATATTGGAGAACGTAATATGCCAATCAGTACTCTTATTGGAGGCTTTCCAATGGCGAATGCTGGTATAAATGATATAAATGGATATTATTTAGGGAAAACGAAGAATAATCGAATAGCTAGAGTTAATCAATGGCTTAGAGATAAAGACCGTATAAATTCTAATTGGTTTATAAGTGGTGTTCCGGGTGTTGGAAAGTCTTCTGCTGCTAAAACCATAATATTAAAAGAGTATGCATTAGGAACAAAAATAATAATCCTTGATGCGGAGCGAGAATTTATAGATATGGCAAATAATCCGCTTATAAAGGGTCAAGTAATCGATTGTTCAGGGGCTGATAAAGGAAGAATAAATATTTTACAAGTGCGTAAGACACCTAAAGTTACAAGTGAAGATTTATTGCCAAATGAATCTATAAACGATTATATGGAATTTGACGAAACAGAATATGGCAGTTCTGATTTAGCACTTTATATACAACAGTTAAGGGTTGTATTTCAACAATATTTTAATACACCTGAATTTGATTTTAGATTAAAGGCTTTATTAGAAAAGTGTTTAATAGCGGTTTATAAAGAATTTGGTATAACGTGGGATACAGATGTTGCCAATATTAAATCTGAAGAATTTCCTATCATAAGTGATTTATATAACTATATTGTTAAAGAGATAAATAAAGAACAAGATATCTATTATAGAGATTTATATAGAGAACTTGAGGCATTATTATATAGTGCTGCAAAAGGAGCAGATAGTAAGTTATGGAATGGTTATACAACATTGGATTCAAATGCAAATTTAATAATATGTGATGTTAGTGGGTTACTAGAGCTAGACGAAAATGTAAAACGAGCGCAATTTTATAACATTACAATGTGGGCATGGCAGCAGATGAGTCAAAACAGAAATGAAAAAATTATGTTGGTGGAGGATGAGGGTTATTTATATATGGAGCCTGAAAACATAAATTTAATTAAATTTCAAAGGAATTTATCTAAACGTGGAAGAAAGTATGAAGCAGGTTTTATGTTTATAACACATTCCGTTGGTGATGTCCTTGACCCAGCAGTTAAACGTTTTGGACAAGCTATTTTAGATAACTCTTGTTACAAGTTAATAATGGGAACTGACGGAAAAAATCTTGAAGAAACTAAAGAGATTTTTAATCTAACAGAAAGGGAGGAAAGCCTTTTATCAGCTAAAGAAAGGGGAAAAGGAATATTTTTTGCAGGAAGTGTAAGGATAGAACTTACAGTAGATATAAGAACTGAATTTTTAGAAATAATGGGTAAAGCAGGAGGACGATAATGGCTATTATTCCAGTAGCTTTAACGAAAGCTGCAAAAGAATTGGCTAAAAACCCAAAACTAGCTAAGAAAGTTACGAAGGGAGTTGCTATTGGATTTATGGTACTTATTGTTTTACCAGTAGCATCCGCATACAGTGTAAAATCACTTTTTGGGGATAGTCAAAGCATTACAACAACTTTAAACTTTGAAGAAACAGATATTTATAAGGCAGTGCATCCAGTTTATATGGACTATCTAGTAGATATAGAAGCTAAAATGCGGGATATAGCAAATTCCATAGTAGAAGAACATACAGTAACAGATGAAAATGGAGTTACAAGTTGTGATGTTAATGTTTATGTAACTGTAAATCAAAGAAGTTTTATAGGACTAATGACATATATCGCCTTAACAGATGAAAACGTAAACGCAGCTAAAAAATATGAATTAAACGAAGAAGTTATAACAAATTATTATGACACAATTATGTCAGTGGTAGTTAGGCGAATAGGAAATGAATATTATATTTTAAACAAATATATGACATATGGCGAAATTGCAACTCATTATTTTTCATTAGAAGAACAAAAACTTTATTATGACTCTCTTACTAACTTTAGGGATATCCTTAGAGATTATGAAGGTGATGTTAGTATGGCTGATGTGGGAGCAGAGATTGAATATCTAAGCGATATAACAATAGCAGGTAATGGAATGGAAATACCACTATATATACAAGGTCAGCCCTCGCCATGGGCAAAAATGAAATATGGTGATGGAACTATAGGCAGTAGTGGATGTGCACCTACAGCATTAGCAATGGTTATTAGTTATATAAATGAAGAACATATAACACCGCCAATGATAGTTAATTATGTTGGAAATAGATATTATCAAAATGGGGTTGGGAGTACATGGTCTATATTTCAAGCGGTATCAGGTCAATGGGGACTGAGTTGTAAAAATCTTGGAGATGTAAAGGTAGGGTCAGTGATAATTGCAGAACTAGAAGCTGGTCGCCCAATTATTGCATCAATGCGACCAGGAACATTTACCACAGGAGGACATTTTATAGTTTTAAGAGGGGTTACTAAAGAAGGGAAGATTTTAGTAAATGACCCAAATGATAGCGAAAGAAAAGATTTTATAAATAAACAATTTGATATAAATCTAATAATGAAAGAGTCGAAAAATATGTGGAGTTTTTATAAATAAAAAATAGAGAGGAAAGTATATGGAAAAATTAGGCAGTAAATCCCTCTGTATTTATCTTAGCAAGTCAATTGCTGAATATGTATATATTTCATTAGGAAGTAAGAAGGCAAGAAATAGGGAGTTAAAAGCCATTTTAATTAGAGAAACAAAGTCAATTGAAAATGGACTTACGAAGTTAAAAATCCCATTAAATAAAAATGAAGCTATAGTTCCTATAATGTTAAGTATACCAAACAATATACATGATAAATTAGATAAATTGTGTAGAATATATCCATTTTCAAAGAAGAAATTATCAGAGTTAATTATTACTCAAGTTATTATGAAAAAAATGAAAGAGAGAGGGAGTGAGAAAGAATGATATTTTATATATCAAGTCCAAACTTATCTCAAATTATTTTATCATCTTGCACCGAAACAGACGAATTAATTGTTGATAGTATAGTGGGCCAGCGGATTTGCTTTTTAAAATATATAAAAAATAATATTGCGTTAATGTCTGATGTGGATAAGTTTCTAATTGATTTATCAGCTCTAGAAGATGAAGATAAGGACATAGTAGAAGCAATAAAAATGTTTAGAACAATAAATGACAAAGTGCAAATTATAATAGTTAGTCCTAATAGAGTAGCTGGAGATGAACTACTTTCTGAATTATTTTCACTTGGGATTATGGATATAGTAGCAACAAGTGATTATTTAGAAATAAAAGAAGCAATTTTAATTTCTTTAACTGAAGGTAAAAAATTTGCAGATGCAGTTAAATTTAAAGATATAAGAAAAATAGATGGAATAGTTACTTATAAAGAACGTAAGCTCGTTGATAAGGTTAAAATTGGAATATCAACAGCTAATAAAAGGGCAGGTGCAACTCATAACTCAATTATTTTAGCAGCAACTCTTAGAAAAAAAGGATATATAGTGGCTCTTGTAGAATGTAATAATTCAGGTGCATATTTACAGATAAAAGAAGAATTTAACCAAAAATTATATGACAATTCATATTTTGTAATGGACAACATTGATTACTATCCAAATATGACAGCTAAAAGTTTTGAGCAAATACTAAATAGTAAAAATTATAATTTTATAATTTATGACTATGGATATTATAAAACATGTGATAGCCTATCATTTCATGAAAGTCATGTACAGGCAATTATAACAGGAAGCAAAGCATGGGAGATTCCAGAATTTATATCTTTAATTTCAGAACTTAATAAAGATTTAGTTAAACATATTAATTATCTTTTTAACTTTACAGCAAAAAAGTATGAAAAAGATATTAGAAAGAGTTTACGCAGTCATGATGGTGAAGCCTATAAGGTATATTTATTAGATTATACATCAGATCCATTTAATACATATGAATTTTTAGAGGTAGAAGAACTTTTAAAAGATTATTTACCTAACATTCAACCAAATAAAAAAGGATTGATTAGTTTTTTAAAAAGAATAAAAAATTAGAAATAATAGTGAACCTTGACAACTGAATATTAGCGATAGTTTTCCAATATTTATATAGAATTAATAGTAATGGTATTAACAGCTATAAGCTGATGATATATATTCGTTAAATCAAAACCAAAGGTTATATGATATTACAAACTTATGCCATTGGTAAGACCAGCTCCTGTCTATTTAGGCAGGAGGCAATTAAAGGATAAAAGATATTAAAAATATATATTAATGAAAGGGATTAAGCTATGAAAAAAGACTTGATATCACCAATTATTTTTCCTATAATGGGAAGTATACTTGCGTTTTGCATACTAGGTTTAACAATGAGTAAATATTCTAATGGAGAAAATAATATGAGTAATGAATTATTAGGTGGTATTGTTGCTTTATCTGTGGCGATTGTAGGTGCAGCATCAGGGATTTGGATGCAAGTAATACAATTTAAGAAAGATGCAAAGAGAATTGATGATGTCAAAAGTAGTGTGGGTGATGTAAAATCTGATACTAGTGAAATAAAACCACAAGTAAAAAATACGGATGAAAATGTAAAAAAGATAAGAGATGAAGTGGTTGAGAAAATAGTACCAAATATCGGAAAATTAACAGGTGTTGATGCATTAGTTGAAGAACTAAATTATCAAAAGAGAATAAAAAGTGAAACAACAGCGTCTATTCCAAATCCAGATTATTTTATTAATTCAATTAATAAATTGTATGAAACTAATGCAATGCTTTCAGAAAAAATGAAAAGTACAGAATTAGAAAATCAGAAGCTGAAGGTAGAAAATGCTCAACTAAAAGGATCGAATATACTAATGCAAGGCGAACTTAATAGGTATAGAGAAGATCAAGAAAATGAATATGAAAGGTAATAGACATGAGAAAAGTACATAAAATTTATACAATAATATTTTGTTTAGTACTATCAGTTCTATGTTTGATTATAACATTTTATACACGAAATAGTATGCAGATAGAAGAAATGGTAAGTGAATCAAGTATGTATATTGAAAAAATAGAGAATATATCAGATGAACTCAGTTCACCTAATATAGAAGTTTCTGAAAGTCTTACTTCTTCTATATTGCCAAAAGAGGATAATGAAGTTTCACCAGAGTTATATTTACCTGAAGGAGTGATACAAACGTTTGTATATTTTACAAATACAGAAGAATTAGATGAGTCAGGTGTTATTCCTCTTAACATAAATGCTATAATAGTAGAAGAAACTCAGCGTTATTTGAGTGGGCAAGGGATAGAAGCAGGTGAACTTAGGTATAGAGTAGATGATACTAAAATTACAGGTAAAGATGTAACCTTTAGATGTGACATGATAGGGACAGAGCTAATTTTAAAAATAAGTTATAGTGCTGAATTTCAAGAGTTACATTTTGGAATTGATAAAGAATAGGAGTGTATTAGATGAATAAAAATGAATTACGTTGTGTAAGAATATATTTCAAGGAAAGTGGGATTGGAATTTATGAATCATCAAATGGTGACTTATATTTTAAAGAGATGACATTAGAAGAATGTGAAGAAGGATTTCATGGCGAATATATTTCTGATTTGCAGTCGATAGACATATTATCAAAAATAGAGCAGAAGTTTATCAGAGAATCAATAATTGAGATGAGGGAGGAAGAACAAGCAGAAGAAGAAATGCTAAGAAGAGAACTTGAGTGGGATTAAGTGAAAATAAGCAAATTTTATGATTGTGATAAGAGTATTAAATTCTTGTATATGAAAATGAAAGTTGTTTGTAAAAGGTAGACTTTATGATATAATAAATATCGGAACAATCGTGTTGCAGGGTGTTGACCTTCCGTTTTAATAGATGGGAGGTGGTGCTAATGAAGAACTTTGACTTTAAAGACCTTATGGCTTTTGGTATGTTCATCATTGCATTGCTAACCTTAATCATTATATTGATAGGTTAGTTGGCTTTTTTATAAAGTCCCAGTAATGGGCATAGAAAAACCACCCTTGACAACTTTGGCGAGTTTGTGGGTGGTAATTCTATTCATATTCTAGGTCAACCCCATGTGGGCGATTGTTCCTTTTGTATCTTGATTATATCATATGTATATGAAATGTCAAACTTAATATAAGTTTGAAAAAATATAAAAGGCAGGTTAAACATGAAAAATAAAGTTAAGGAAAATAATCCAGTGTTGTATTTGGTAATAATGTCAATTGCTAATTTAATAGATAAAATCGCTACAAATGAATTAGTAGAGCTTGTTTGTTCATTGGTAGTATGTATAAGTATTATACTAGCTGTAAAATCAATAAAAAATTTAATGAAAATGATGGATATAAAATCTGTAAAATATTAAAGAAATATGATATAATAAATATTGGGTAGTCGAATGGCTTGCAACAGTTAAAAAATAATAAAACTAATGCGAGGGTGGTTTCCATTCCGAAAGGAGTGGTGCTTATGAATACATATGAAAAGATAATGATACTGATAGCAATATGTCAGTTAATCTTAAGAGTCATAGAAGTCATGAGTAAAATAAAGATACAAAAAAAATAACCACCCCAAACCTTCCGAGTTTAGTGGTTATTTTTTGAAAGAAAAATAAAATAACTTGGAAACCACCTAAAAGTGGATTCGACTACCTTTTTGTATCTTAATTATATCATATATATTTGAAATGTCAAATGTGAAAAATATAAGTATATTGCAATTATAATAGTAAAAAATAATTAATAACAAGGCAGGGATAGTAGGAGTGAAGAATAATATTTATAACTTGGATGTCATTGTAGAGCAAGAAAAAAATATATATACAAAAATAACAAATGCTGAAATATCAAAAGAAAGTATAGTTGAACAAACTAGAATGGCTGATGTATGCTGTAAATCATTATTTGAATTAACTCCCAAGTATAATTCTTTACAGGAACAGTATAAAAGAAAACCCAATGTTGTGGTTAATGTATTAGTGGGAATGTATGTGTTTGGCAACATCTGTTGTGTGTTAGCATTTGTTTATTTATGTGTTTATTTGGAAATTACACCAGATTTATCAGAAGAACTTGTAAGGAAAGCTTTAGTGAATATATTTGTAGTATCATTATTTATTTTTGTTATATGTGTTATACCAATTTGTATAGTGATACATAGAAAAAGTCGGAAATCAAATGAAAAGAAAAAGAGTTTATTATTAAAACAAATCAAAGAGATTAAAAGTGATATGGAAGAGTTGATAATTAAAAATATTGATGTAATTAGTATTATCCCTGAACAATATAGGTATCCATTAGCAACAAATTATATATATGAAGTATTGAGTAATGGTAGGGCAGATAGTATGAAAGAAGCACTAAACCTATATGAGGAACAGCTTCATAGATGGAAAATGGAAAATCAAATGCAAGTAATGCTTAAAAATCAAAAAAGTATCATGCATAGCACTTTTAGATAAGTGCAAAATGGACAAAGGATCTAATGAAGTTAAAAAATGATATCAGAAGAGTTGAAAAAATTTATAGAAAATATTAATAAAAATGAAAATATAACTATTAGTATAAAGATTGATTAAAGGACAAAGGAAGTGAATTATGAAGAAAATATTTAAAATAGCATTAGTTCTAGCCATGAGTTTAGTTGCAGCAATTCCATCATTTGCAGCTTGGCAACAGCAGGGGAATAATTGGATATATACTAACACTAACGGCAGTAAGGTTACAGGTTGGATAAAAGATAATTCGCAGTGGTATTATATGGATAGTAGCGGAATAATGAAAACAGGGTGGCTGAAAGAGGGAAATACATCTTATTATCTTGATAGCAATGGAAGTATGGCTACTGGCTGGAGAAATCTAAACGGCAAGTGGTATTATTTTAATATTTCTGGAGCAATGCGTAAAGGTTGGCTGCAAGACGGAACTAACTGGTATTTTCTAAAGTTTGAAACTGGGGAAATGCTTGCTGATGATTATGCAATAGATGGACATTATATGGATAATAGCGGAGTTTGGAGCGCTGATAGGACTTGGAATGAAATTAAAGAAAAATATGATTTTGGGATGACTATTGAATTTGTAACAGGAATACCTTATGTTAGAAATTGGGCTACTGATTGGAATGTTAAATTTACTGGATATGGTGTAAATGATAATAAAATTACAGCAGTTATGGCAGGGNAAGAAAATATATCAGTACTTAATGATAAGGAAATTGAGGTTTATAATGTTGTAAAATCTTTTATGGATAATAATATTAAAAATACAGACAGTGAGTATGATAAAGTAGTTAAGATAACTAAGTTTATATGGGAAAAAGCAAGATATGATTCCGATATTCCATCTAATTTGGGTGGTCCTTATGCAATAATTATTGCTGGTAGAGGTGTGTGTGATGACTATGCACAAACTTTTAAAATGTTAGCCAATATAGCAGGTCTTGAATCATATCATGTGATGAGTGGAAGAGCAAATCATGCGTGGAATTTAGTTAGAGTAGACGATGAATGGTATCATATTGATATAACAGAACCGAAAACTGGTAGTAAATCTGAATGGGCAAAATTTGGATTAATGAATGATGATGATTTTGTATTAAGTCCATATATAAATAGAGATGAAGTATATCCAAGACGTAATGGATCAAGATATACAGCTTCCTCAATAGAAGCAAAAACTGGTGAAAAAGCTCCAAATTTTATTTATCCAACAATTAGATAATTAGAAAAATAGTTTATAATACAAAAGATGTGTGTTATAATGGTAACTAGGTAGTCGGTCTGCTGGGTGGTTTCCATCTCCGAAAGGGGGTGGGATGTATGGTAAGTTATGAAGAAATTGATATAATAATAAAAGTTATTACATTAATCTTTTTAATTCTTGCATACAATAAAAGCACAAAAAAATAACCACCCTACCGACCAAGTTTTGTGGTTATTTTATAAAAAATAATTTTAAATTTGGAAGCCACTCTGTGGAGTCGGCTACCTTTTGTGCTTTTATTATATCATATAAATAAATAATGTCAAATTTAATAAAGTAAAGTGTAATATAAAATTTAATAAAGAAAATATATAGAGAACTATCGCTAGTATTTAGTGGTGGTTCTTTTTTTATTATTAAAAATCATTAGGAAGTCAATGGAAAGGAATATAGATATGGATATAAGAGCAGCTCCCCTAAATATTTAGATAACAATGTAAACAGATTTTTATTAGAAAGGAGATTTAATGAGCAGTATAAATATAAAAGTAATAAAGAAAACTAGACGATTGATTTCTTTTGCCGTAGTCATATGTTTAGTTATTCTTGCAGCAGTAAATCCTACTACAGGAACATTTTTTGGAATGTTAAGAGCAGAAGCGGCAACAGTAGGAATGGAAGCTAATCTGCTAAATGGCAGTACATTTACCTTTTATGGAAGTGGCAGGCAAGAGGGTATATGGAGAATGACAGTAAGCGGAACATCTGTCTTTTGCTTAGAACCAATGCGAAGCATGTTTAGCGGAACTAATGTAGAAGTAACTACTAGAAGCATTAATGAGGACTGGGGCTTAGGTTTAAGTATTGAAGAACAAAATATTTTAGCAAGAGCATTTGCAGTGGCAGGAGCAACTCCTGGAATAAAAGTATCAAATGAAAGGTATATTTTAGGTCAAGCTGTATCATGGGCAGTTATGTCTGGAAATTGGACAGATACAGCATTATTTAGGTCGAGGATGGAAACGAT
>JGI994J12354_10001576_pt1 | contig 23027 bp, 17 predicted proteins | sample IntmicLarv3ML3BL_FD_12354 | JGI IMG/M metagenome (IMG submission 12354) | reverse complement strand
AGGGCATGACGGCTCTATGAGTACAGGGCATGCCAACAGTTCTGAAGATATGTTAAGCCGCCTAGAGACCATGGTTCTAATGGGAATGGAGATTCCTCTGCCAGCGATTCAAAGGCAGATTGCCTCTGCAATTGACATTATTGTGCATTTAGGAAGAACAAAAGATAAGAGCCGAAAAGTATTGGAAATCAAAGAAGTTTTAAGATATGAGGACGGAGAAATTAAGTTACAGAGCTTATTCAAATATGAAGGAGAATTAATCAAGCAAAATGAAATGGTTTACACGGAAAAATTATTGGCGTCGGGATATTAAAAAGAGAGAATATGTGAAAGCGCTCATAATAGGAATTGCATTACTCTTAACAATTACACTTTTATTTTACCAGTCGATTTTATTAGGGATACTATTATTTCCAACGCTCTTGGTATATATGCTTAAGTGGGAAGAAGAACAGACAGAAAAGAAAAAACGGATATTCCAACTACAGTTTTGTGATGCTATGCAAGCGTTAATATCAGCACTGAGTGTCGGATATTCCATGGAAAATGCAATGAAGGAAGCAAAGAAAGACTTGTCTCATATGTATAGCAAGAAGGATTTGATTATGCAAGAATTTTCCTATATGGAGCACCAAACGCGCGTAAGTGTACCCATTGAACAAGCGTGGCAAGAATTTGCAGAACGCATACAACAAGAGGATGTAGAGAATTTTGCAACCGTTTTCGCGATTGCAAAGAGAAGTGGTGGCAATGCGCTAGAAATTATGAGAAATACGATGCGGCAGATTCAAGATAAAGTCGAAGTCAAAAGGGAAATTGAAACAGTGATGACCGAGAAACGACTGGAGTTTCGAGTAATGGCCCTGATTCCAATGGGAATGTTAGCTTATATGTATCTTTGTTTTCCGGAATTTATGAGCGTGCTATATAGCAATGTGCTGGGGCGAGTGATTATGACGATATGTTTGGGAATCTACATTTGTGCTTATAGAATGGGCAAGAAGATAGCAGATATAGAGGTGTAGAAGATGTGTAAGGATAAGAAACGAAAACAAGCAATTAGTATTTTGATAGTATCCCTCTTTTTGACAGGCATATTTCTCATTATCGAAGCGGGTAGGGAAAAGGGAGTGCAGCAACTATACCGAAATGAGCATGGACAAGGCACGAGAGCAGAAGAACTTCGTGTATCTGTTGGTGATAATGAGCAGGTGGATATTCAAATTGAGGTAGCAGAAAGGGAGTATACCAAAGAAGAATTACGAGAAGCGTTTCAAGAGGCTTTGGATAAATTAGAAGAACTTATCTTAGGTGAAAATGAAAGTTTAGATAGTGTAGAAAAACCGCTGCATCTAATCGAGAAGATTCCAGATACCGGAATCAATGTTACATGGGAATTGGATAGGTACGATGTCATGAGTATACAAGGCGCATTGCAAGCGCAGAATATAGACAAAGATGGAAGTTTAGTAAAGTTACGAGCGGTTTTAAGTTATAAGGAAGAAGAAGTAGGTCAAGTATTGCATGCTGTGGTGTATCCACCGAAGAGTAATGAAGAGGCCATGCAAGAATTTACACTCAAAGAAGCAATTGAAGAAATAAATAGCGAGACAAAAGCAAGTGAAAAATTTCTTTTACCGGAGTCAATCGAAGGAAACGAAGTCTCTTGGGAGAGGCACTCGCAGTCTTACGCGTATCTGGTATTCTTGTTTGGTGTTGTTGGTGCAGTTTATATTCTCCTACATGGAGAAGAAAAACAAAGAAAAGAACAAAAGGAAAGAGCGGAGCAAATGCTACTAGACTATCCAGAGATATTAAATCAATTTGCGCTTTTGTTAGGCGCAGGGATGTCGGTGAAAAATGTATGGTATCGAATTGTGCAGCAGTATCAAACACATAAGCGAACAAAAGGAATCCGCTATGCCTATGAAGAGATGAGCTATACATATCGCGAATTAGAAAGTAGATTAATGGAAACACAGTGTTATGAAAAGTTTGGGAAACGCTGCCAAGTGCAACAATATGTGAAGTTAGGAACCATTCTTTCACAAAATTTACGAAAAGGTTCAGCAGGCTTGACAAAGCTACTAGAATTAGAAGCGAAAATGGCATTTGAAGAGCGCAAACACAGGGCGAAACGACTCGGAGAGGAAGCAGGAACAAAGTTGTTGATTCCAATGTTTTTAATGCTTTTGATTGTGTTGATTATTGTCATTATTCCCGCATTTTTCTCATTTCAACTTACATAGGAGAGATAACACGAAAGCAATTATGAACAATGAGAGTCCAAGAAATTGGCTCTATATAGAAACTTAAAAATGTAAAATACATATAGAAGGAGATATTCAGATGAAAAAACAGATTAAATTTCAATTAAAGAAGATGGCAAACAATTTTCACTTAAAGAAACTAACGAATAACGAAGGGATAGGGACGGTTGAAGTGATACTTATATTAGTCGTTTTGATTGGCCTGGTGTTGATTTTTAAATCACAATTAACCTCATTGGTACAAACAATTTTTCAAAAAATCACGAGCGAGAGTTCTGGAGTATAAAGAATGAAAATGAGAGGTTCGATGACAGCATTCTTGAGTTTGATTTTCCTATTATTGCTGTCATTTATAGGCGGGATCCTCGAGGCTACAAGTTTAGAGGTTTCTAAGAATTATAAGCGTGCGAATATGGATATAGCGATACACTCCGTCTTTGGAGAGTTTCAAATTGATTTATTAGAAGAATATAATATATTTGCATTAGAAGGCACATATGAAAATGGAAATTTTTCTTATGAAAATATCTTTGAACGACTTTTTTATTATGGTAGCGCAGAGGCGGATCAAGAAATGGAAGGTATCCAGTTTCTCACGGACCAAAATGGTGTAGCTTTTTTAGAACAAGTCAATGCATATATGGCAAGTAAAGTAGGGCTAGAAGATATGCAAGGCTTGCGTACACAAGCAGATACGTGGGAAGCGGACCAAGAAAGGGAAGCTGTGTATGAACGAGAGAATGTCTCGATGCAACAGGAATTAGAGAGCGTGTTAGCGGAAAGTGAGGAGATATTACCAGAAGAAGACAATCCCATGTTGGGTGTAGCGAATATACAAGCAATCGGACTTTTACCATTTCTGATTTCAAATCAAGAAAACATATCAGACTTTCAAGTCGAACTAGAAACATTACCATCAAAGAGAGAATTACGAGTGGGGGAAGGTTCCTTCCCCCAAAAAGAAAATAGTATATTAACAACGTTTGGATTAAATCAATATTTGCTAGAGCATTTTCAATGCTTTACAGATGATAAAGAAGGTTGGCAGTATGAATTAGAGTATCTCATTGCAGGAAAAGCAAGTGATCGTGAAAATTTAGAAGCAGTTGCAGGGAAATTAGTCGCAATGCGTTTTGTTCCTAATTATGCTCATTTATTAAGTGACGCGACAAAACAGTTAGAGGCGGAAACCTTAGCGCTCTCACTATGTGCAATCTTGACAGTACCTGCGGTTGCGCAAATTGTAAAGCAGGTAATACTTTTAACCTGGGCATATGCAGAAAGCCTTATGGATGTAAAAAGTTTGCTTGCAAATAAAAGGGTACAGGCAGTAAAAACAGCAGAAAATTGGCAACTTTCTATCGGAAACCTCTTGAAAATTGGAACGAGTGATTTTCAAAATGAAGGAGCAGATATGGAAGGTGGACAAGATTACAAAGACTATTTGCGAATCTTATTGTATCTAAGTGGTACAGACAAGTTGGCAATGGGAGCTTTGGATTTGATAGAGCACAACTTAAGAGTTGGGCAGGGGCTTACGTTCTTTCGTGTAGATGCTTGCATTAGCAAAATGAAGATACGAAGCCAATATGCGCTACGGCGTGGTATTACATATGAATTTTCAACAGAATTTTATTATCAATAAATATCTTATCAATCATTACAATTCAGAGGTAAATGCAGATGTTCTTCTGATTCTCACCTCTTGTTCATTACAAACAAAATTATTCCCCAAATAATACAAATAATCAAAGGAGGAGGCTTACATTTGAGATTTCCGTTAAAGTTACAAAATAAACAATTGAAGAATAGAAGAACATCTGCATTTGCCTCTGGAAGTATAACGATAGAAGCCTCTTTTGTTGTACCTATATTTTTCTTTGCGATGATTTGCCTTCTATATCTTTTTGAAATTATGGCGATACAAACGGCCGTGCGCTCAGCAATGTCCTACGCAGGCAAGAAACAAGCAGAAGGGATGTATGGTGGCCTGATTGCATCACCAGGAAGTTTAGAAGAGGATATTGTAAAGGCGATAGGAGAAGATAGGCTAGAGCGAAGCATTATCGTAGGGGGTAGCCAAGGGATTACTTGCAATCAGTCCTATATTTCGCAGACGACGAAGATTCTAACGCTTGAAGTAGAGTATAAGGTAAAGATACCATTTCCAGTATTCTCCTTATCTGAAATACCGCATAGAGAGGTCATGCAGATAAAAGGCTGGACAGGCTATGTGCCAACTGGCTTCGCAGGAGAAAGAGAGCAGGTCGTATATATTACAGAAACAGGAGTTGTTTATCATATGAATTATAAATGTACGCACTTAGATTTATCGATACAACTTGTTGCAAAAGAAGGGATTGGAGAATTGCGAAATCAATATCAAGGGAGATACACGCCGTGTGGCCGATGTGGAAATGGAGCAGGTGGAGAGGGCGTATATATTACAGATACAGGGAATCATTATCATAGCCAGATTAGTTGTAGCGGATTAAAGAGGACAATTTTTGCAATTCCAATTTCGGAAGCAATAGGGAAAGGAGCGTGTTCAAGATGTACGCAATAGAGCAAATAGGTGGCATCATTTTTCTGCTAGTTTGTACTTGCTATGATGTAAAAATGCAGAGAATACCGGTATGGTTATTGGCTTTTGGCGGAATAGGCGCGGCAGTCATTCGCGTGATATTGCAAGAGAATTGGTGGGTTTACATAGCAGGAATCTTACTAGGAAGTGCATTTTTGCTGGTTAGTAAAATGACAAAAGAAGCACTTGGATATGGAGATAGTGTTTTGATTTTGATATTGGGAGCATTTGTGGGGCTGCGAAATATGTTGCTGATTTTGGTGATTGCATTTGCAAGTGCAGCAGTGTTCTCGATATTTGTACTAGCCTTTAAAAAGATGTCGAGAAAAAAGAGGTTTCCGTTTGTACCATTTTTATTAGGGGGATTCATAGGAGGGTGTTTATTGTGAAAACGTTGAAAGGCAGTATGACGATAGAAGCCTCGTATGTGGTTCCGATCGTATTCTTGGTCTTTGTTGTCATCATTTATAGTACGTTTTATTTTCATGATAAAAATATCATCAAGGGAAGCCTGTATGAGGTAGAAGCGGTGATTGGGCAAAGAGAGAGAATAGAAGAAGCGGATAGGAGGTTATTTTGAAGAAAGATTGGGGAATAAATTGATTTTATTGTCGGAATATTCTTTTGAAACAGGAGATGCAGGAGATGATGTTCTACTGAGTGCTAGCGCGAGGAAAGGCGTCATGACAATATCTGCAAGGGGTCTTACTAGAGTTATGAAACCTGAACAATATATTAGAAAGGTACGCAATATAGAGAGATGAATACAGGAGAAGTGAAAATGAAGAAAAAATATCAAAGAAATAGAAATCATTTCTATTTGATTTTGGAAGCGGACAAGTTGTATAGAGAAGGCTATCAAGAGAGGATGCTTCTGGAGAATGAGATTCGAGGATTGCTAAAAGTGCAGGGAAGAGGCATGGATGAGAAAAGTTGCTTTTTCTATGATATTACCAGCAAAGAATCCTTGAAAAAGCAGTATAAGAAAAAAACAATTTTACAAGAAGAGATTGTCTTGTTTTTGAAAGACTTGTTGCATGTATTGGAAGAATTATACGAACATATGCTAGATACAGGTTCACTTCTACTAAGGCCAGAGTATATTTTTCGGGAAGGGGAGCAGCATTATTTTTGCTATTGCCCCTATGAAAATCGCAATATATGCAAAGATTTTCACAAGTTTACAGAATTCTTAGTCAGCCAGATTGACTATGAAGATCGTGGTAGTATCTGGATGGCGTATGAGTTGCATAAAAAGACGCTGAGTGCGCAGTATGATTTAAGCCAAGTAATCAAAGAGATGTTAAGCAAAGCAGAGAAGAAGGCAGAAGAAGAGGAAGAGGCAGTGGAAATGCAAGAAAAGATGGTATGTGAGGAAATCACATTCAAAGAGTATGGGGTAGTACCGAAAAAGAAGAAAAAGAAAGGAAGATGGGGAGATTGGAGGGCATTTGAAGTTGATGAATAAAATAGAAGATTGTATGAACGCAATTGGCTTTGTCGTATTATTCGCAATGTTATCGCTATATGACAATATCATATGTGCTAAATTTTTAAAACGCAATGGGTTTCGTAAATTGGAGATGGAGAAGAGAGGGAGTTTATGAGAAAAAGAATGAAACAAGTATTAAGTGGAGTACTATTTGCTTTGTTGGTGTGGGGAATGTGTAGTCACCTTACTGTAAATGTATACGCCAATTCACATACAAAAGCACTTACACATCCTGCGATTGAAGTGCGAACAAAAGCTGACACCTCAGATGTAGCTTATTCCTTTGCCTTTGCTGCAAATGAAAAGAGCAGAATCAGGCCGTTTGGCAATACTGGGAAAATAGTAACTGCAACGAGTGATGCGACTTCGGCAACTTATGAATATTATGATTCTAAATGGATGATGCCTAGCAATTCTGAAAATGGAAAAGTTGGTTTTTGGGTTGAAAACGTTGGGATTTACAAAGGTGATGTATTGACTTGAAAATTACATACAGTTGGATTAACAAAGTATCCTCAGATGGCTTGGAATATAAACCGTCTATTGGGCTGATTCTGTGCAAAGATGGTAGGATAGGTATGAACTTTAACACGAGAGCATATGAGGCAAATGCAGAAATTTATTCAAACGGTCAAAAAAAGACAATCGATAAGTTATCATTTACTTTTGGTGATATTGATGATTACCAGTTTTTCGGTTTTCGGCCAGTGGGAGAAGTACAGGAAATCCAGTGCTCCGCTGATTCCACGGTGTATTATAAGAAGGTAGGTGATATACATTTTATGTACGCAGATACAGGTGGTTATGCAGATACCCCCAATGCGTCTCTTCGCTTTGAGCTAAATAATGTCAGTGGTTATGAATTTATTATTGGGAAAGCGGATGCCTATGGTGATTATGGTTTGACGAATAATGTAGATGGTTTTTCTACTGAAAGAGCATTTGATCCGAATAGTGAGGGGGCGAAGTATTGGTACAATATATGGGCGGAGTGTTTCAATAGTTGGGGGACTACCGTTACAGAAACGAAACTTACCACTGATTTGAATGCAAGAAACCAGGGATATGCATGGGGATACTTTACCGGTCACAGTTATAGCAAATATGAAGTTAGCACGCCTACAAAATCGGTGTCGGATACAAATGAAATTGAAGTCATATCGAACACGCTGGAGAGTAAGGGGGAAGGGCTCACCTATAGAGTTACTCATTTTGTGCCAGAAGCATGGCAAGAGTTTTATTTTAAATCTTACGAAATAACGGACACACTTCCGGCTTGCTTGGAAGTAAGTGCGGACAAAGTAAAAGTCTTAGACACTGCGAAAAGAGATGTGACAAATAAGTTTAACTTAAAGGTAGAAGGGCAAAAAGTAAGTATACAAGCAAAAGTCGCAGAACTTGCAAAAGCAGCCTTTTATGCACAGACTTACGAAGTAGTCATTGATACCAAAATCAAGCCAGGTGCAGATTTGACGCCATTTTATAGTGCGCAGATAAATGGAATTGAATTTACGAATAAAGCGACGGTTGTAATTGATGGAGAAAGTAAAGACAGTAATATTGTAAAGACAAAGTTGACAGAGAAACCAGGTGAGTTGACGAAGAAGATTGTGGTCGATGGACGACTCGTTGATGAACATGCGGTTAAGGCGGTTCCGGAAACGATTACGTTTAGAGGGACCATACAAGTTACAGATTTGAAAATATATAAAAGTTATCAGATTGTAGATGAGCTATATCCGTATTTAAGCTATAAAAATATGCGTGTATTCTCAGAAAATGGCACAGATATTACGAAACAAGGTAACGCAAAAGCAGAGGGACAAAAGGTTACATTTACATTCAATGCAGACTATTTGAAGAGTTTGGCAGGGCAGAAGATTTACTTTGAATTAGAGGCAGTGCTTGATTCCAAAGAAGGATTTACAAACTTGAAGAATGGGAAAATACCCAATACCTTTGATGTGGTAACCGAAGATGGTCCACGTAAGTCAAACGAGGTGAATCTGCTTCCGCCAATCGTTGAAAATGAAATCTGGAAAAGCATTTTGCTTCCTGATGGGAGTGAAGTGGAGAGACATACTTTGGCGGAAAAGCAAGAGGATATTGTATTTAAAGGAGATGTGACGATTCAAAACACACAGGCAGTAACGAGTCTAATCCTAGAAGATGAGTTGCATCAAGCCTTTATGTATCAGCCAGAGAGTTTACATGTATTTGATAGAGAAGGAAAAGAAATTACAGAGCATGGAGAGATTCAAGTAGATGGGCAGATGGTGCGATTTACCTTTGATAAAGAGTATGTGCCGAAGCTAATCGATACAAAGATTACATGGACATTGACGGTGAATTATATAGGTGGTGTAGTAAGAAACATAGAGATTCCCAATACCATGACATTGCTTGTAAATGAGGATGTGTTGTTGACGCCGCCTGTATTTATCATGCCACCAGAGGAAGAAGATGTGATTGTGAAATCAATTGTGCTTNCGGATNATAGNGAGGTAGAGCGACATGNTTTATTAGATAACGAAGAAGATATTGTATTTCAAGGCGTTGTAGAGATTGGCAATCATGAGGAGATTAAGAGCGTTATCTTAGAGGATGATTTACACCAGGCATTTGCCTATCAAAAGGGGAGTTTACAGGTCTTTAATCGGATGGGGGAAGACATTACAGAGCATGGCAACCTTCATGTAGAGGGGCAGANGATACGTTTTGTATTTGAAGAGAAATATGCAGCTACCTTGGTAAGCTCAGAGATTCTTTGGCGGCTTACAGTGAATTATGTGGAAGGTTTTGATCTNGCAGNAGTTAAAANCGGAGAAATCCCCAACACNATGAAACTAATTGTAAATGAAAGAGAAACCGATTCTAATGAAGTGGTGGTTGTTCCAAAAGAACNGGAATTGATACNCGCCACACCAGAAAAAAGAAAAGCAGCGAAGACGGGAGATGTTGGAAATATGCGTGTTTGGATAGCCATTGCAGGAGTAGCGATTGCGATTATTATGGTAGTAGTAAGACGATATAAGTCAAGAAATTTCTAGTCGAATGAAATGCATACATAATGTTAGACTTCATAAGATAATATAGAAGAGCACATATGTCCAAAAAAGTTGAAAGCCATAGGCAAATATGATAGAATCGAAAGCAAGCGAAACAAGCATATAAGCCAAAAGGAGGCAGCGAAGTGAAGTTATCAAAGTTATTGGAAAATGTGAATTATGATTTAGTGCAAGGCGATTTTGAACTAGATATTACAGATATAAAATATAACTCAAAGGAAGTAACAGATGGAGATATATTTGTTGCCATGACTGGTGCGGTGGTGGATTCCCATAAATTTATTCCAGATGCGATTAAGCGAGGTGCAATCGCGGTCGTTATTGAAAATGATGTGACAGTGCAAGAAGGGATTACCGTTATCAAAGTTTCCTCTTCAAGAAATGCATTGGCATACCTATCTGCTTCATATTGGGGCAATCCGGCAAAGGAACTTATCACCATTGGTGTTACTGGAACCTGTGGAAAGACAAGTACTGCCTATATGGTGAAAGCCATGTTAGAAGAAGCGGGTAAGAAAGTAGGACTAATCGGCTCGATAGAAGCAGTGATTGCAGCAGAAACACATGCCGTTAAAAACACGACACCAGAATCTTATGAGATACACAAATTTTTCCGAGAAATGGTGGAAGCACAATGTGATATTGCGATTATGGAAGTATCTTCGCAAGGTCTGAAACTAGATAGAGTTGCAGGTATCGAATATGACTATGGAATCTTTACCAACCTCTCTCGGGACCATATAGGGGATAGAGAGCATAAAGATTTTGAAGAGTATACACAGTGCAAAGCAAAGTTGTTTAAGCAAAGCAAGAAGGGAATTGTCAATGCAGACGATCCACATTGCCATGAAATGACAAAGAATGCTACCTGTGAAGTGATAAAGTTTGGTATGGAAACCTCAGATTTAGATGTGAAGGTATCGAATATACAAAATATTAGCGAAGCCAATTTCTTAGGAACGGAATTTGAGGTAAGTGGCAAAATCAATGCAAGGTTTCGCATTAGCATTCCGGGAACATTTTCTATCTTCAATGCACTATGCGCTTTGGTAGTGTGCGAAGAGTTAGGCATTGATGTAAAGTCGATGCAAAACGCACTTGAGAAAGTGCAAGTAAAAGGGCGAATGCAGGTGGTAAGTACGAATGAAAAGTACAAAGTAATCATAGACTTTGCGCATAATGAAAGAGAATGTGAATGTTTAAAAGAAACGATTGAAAGCTACCATCCCAAAAGAGTGGTATGTGTAATCGGAAGTGGTGGGGAACGTTCTGTGGATAGAAGATATGCGTCTGGGAAAATGGCGAGCGAACTTGCAGGACTTACCATTTTTACGGCGGATAACCCTAGGTTTGAAGACATTGACAACATTATGAAAGATTTAGTAGATGGATTGAACCAAGCAGGCGGTGGTGAATATGTTGTGATTAACGACCGCGAAGAAGCCATTCGATATGCAATCGAGAATGCGCAGCAAGGTGATTATATACTACTTATTGGAAAAGGACACGAAACTTATCAAGAAATCAAGGGTGTGAAGCATCCATTTGATGAGAGCAAAATTGTAGAAGCAATTGAAAAAGAGCGATCTCATCATTAGAACACGAAGGAGTCAAAATTAATGGAAAAGCAAAAATATTATCTTACAACAGCCATCGCCTATACCTCAGGAAAACCTCATATTGGGAACACGTACGAATTCGTTTTAGCAGATGCAATTGCTCGCTATAAACGTGCGCAGGGATATGATGTATTCTTTCAGACTGGAACCGATGAACATGGACAAAAAATTGAATTAAAAGCGCAAGAAGCAGGCATTTCTCCAAAAGAATTTGTAGATGATGTAGCCGCGCAAGTAAAAGGCATTGCAGATATGATGAACACTTCTTATGATAAGTTTATTCGTACAACAGATGAATACCATGAGAAGCAAGTGCAGAAGATTTTCAAGAAGATGTATGACAAAGGCGATATTTATAAGGGATACTACGAAGGGCAATACTGTACGCCATGTGAGTCGTTCTTTACAGATGCACAGCTAGAAGAAGGCAAATGTCCAGACTGTGGACGCGAAGTGCAACCAGCCAAAGAAGAGGCGTACTTCTTCAAAATGAGCAAGTATGCAGACCGATTAATTGCATATATTAACGAGCATCCAGAGTTTATTCAGCCAGTGTCTCGCAAAAATGAAATGATGAATAATTTCTTGCTACCAGGTTTGCAAGATTTATGTGTGTCAAGAACTACGTTTAAATGGGGGATTCCGGTGGATTTTGAGCCAAAACATGTGGTGTATGTGTGGCTAGATGCACTGACAAATTATATTACAGGAATTGGGTATGATGCAGATGGAAACCATGACGAGCTGTTTCTCAAAGATTGGCCGGCAGATTTACACTTAATCGGGAAAGACATTATCCGTTTCCATACAATTTATTGGCCGATTTTCTTAATGTCACTCGATATTCCGTTACCGAAACAAATCTTTGGACATCCTTGGTTATTACAAGGAGAGGGCAAAATGAGCAAATCAAAAGGAAATGTTATCTATGCAGACGAGTTAGTTGATGTGTTTGGCGTCGATGCCGTTCGCTATTTTGTATTGCATGAGATGCCATTTGATAATGACGGTGTCATTACTTGGGAACTTATGGTAGAGCGTATTAACTCAGACTTAGCCAATACACTTGGAAACCTTGTGAATCGTACCATCTCTATGACGAATAAATATTTTGGTGGAAGTGTGACAGATAAGAAGGTAGAAGAAGCTGTAGATGCGGAGTTAAAGAGTGTTGTAGCAGAGACTTCTACAAAAGTTAAAGAGAAGATGGAAGAGCTAAGAGTTTCAGATGCAATGACAGAAATCTTCAATTTGTTTAGACGTTGTAATAAATATATCGATGAAACAATGCCGTGGGCGTTGGCAAAAGAAGAGGAAAAGAAGGACCGTTTAGAAACCGTTCTCTTTCATCTACTTCAAAGCATACAAAAGGGGGCAGAACTTCTCGCTTACTTTATGCCAGAAACATCAGAGAAGATTTTGGCACAGCTAGGAGAAGAGCGAGTAGTGGAGACTCCAGAGATTCTATTTGCGAGATTAGATGTCGAAGAGATTATGAAGAAAGTTGAAGAACTTCATCCGCCGGTAGTAGAAGAAGAGGTAACAGAAGGCGTTGATATAGAAGCTAAACCAGAGATTACCTTTGATGATTTTATGGGAATGCAGTTTCAGGTAGGAGAGATTATCGCGTGTGAGGAAGTACCAAAGTCAAAGAAACTTCTATGCTCACAGGTAAGAATTGGAAGTCAAGTAAAACAGATTGTATCCGGTATTAAGACGGCGTATACCCCGGAAGAGATGTTAGGTAAGAAAGTCATGGTCTTAGTAAATCTCAAACCAGCGAAATTAGCTGGTGTGGTATCCGAAGGAATGATCTTATGTGCAGCAGATGAACAAGGAAAATTTGTGCTTATGGTTCCAGAAAAAGACACACCTTCTGGAGTGGAAATTTCGTAAATAAAGAGCAGAACAGGGATAAAGTAGAGAAAATAGATTTTACTCATGAGAATGAGCGAAGTCTATTTTTTTTGTTTTACAAAGCGCAAAAAACATCAAGAATGATGCATATTGCAATTATTTGAGTGAGAGTGAGAAAAAAGTAGGAAATAGAGGTAAGCCTAGAGTTTACAAGGGTTGCGAACATATGAAAATACATAAAAAAAGAGGGTAGGGTGTGGCACAAAGTAGACCTTGTGCCACACCCCATTTTTGCTAAATTTTCCAACGTATTTATAGGCTTTCCAGAGTATAGCACAGGGTGTGGCAGAAAGTCTACCTTGCGCCACACCTCTAAGCCAGTAAAACATAGGGGTTGAGGCAGAAAGGGAGAGAAAGATATGGATGAGCAAATATGGATGGATATATCCAGACAATTAGACACATTAATCAACATGCTAACAGAGGAAAAACGAAGCAAGAAAAAGATGAAGACGGGACGTCCAAGCAAAGAACATATTGTAGTTAGATTTCGGAATCGTTATCCAGATGTNACGAAAACACAATGCGTACGCATGACAGGACTTAGCATTAAGACAGTTAGTAAGTATTGGAATGTGGGAGAAAAAAGAGAAAGCAATTGTGAAGAGAAGGAAGCGTAAGAAGAGTCAAAATAAAACATCTTTGATAGGTTTTATTTTTCTTTTTCTCATTGGTGCGGGGATCTTATTTTATCCAACCATTAGTGATTGGCTTGCACAGCGTAACAATGTCGTGGCACGTCAAAGTTATGAGCAGAATGTAGCAAATCTAACAAAAGAAGAAAAAGAAGAACTTTGGCATGTGGCCACTTACTATAACGAGCGTTTAGCAGATAGTGTGGTCAAAGACCCGTTTGCGAATACAGAAAATGTAGAACCTTTTGATGAGTATTATCAAACACTGGATATTGGAGATGAGGCCATGGGCTATATTCACATACCGAAGATCAGGGTATTGCTTCCAATTTATCATGGTGTTAGTGAAGAGGTCTTAGAAAAAGGTGTTGGACATATTCCAGCAAGTGCACTTCCTGTGGGGGGTGAAGGAACACACTGCGTTTTGACAGGACATACGGCTCTTAGGCATGCCAAGATGTTTGACGAATTAACACTGTTACGAGAAGGTGATGAATTTTATTTAGAAATATTAGATGAAACACTAGCCTATCAGGTCAGAAACATAGAAGTTGTGTTGCCAGATGATGTATCTAGCTTACGAACAGAGGCTGGTAAAGACAAGGTAACACTTGTCACGTGTACACCTTATAGCGTTAATTCACACAGATTGCTAGTAACAGGAGAACGTGTGCCTTATACAGGAGATATGTGGGGAAATCGCGATAACACAAAAGCAACATTTCCTTATTGGATCCTCATTGTGATTGTTATAGTAGGAGCCGTAGTGATGATTATAGGACAAAAAATGAGAAAGAAACGAAGAGAAAACTGCAAGTAGTAGAAGCTGCAGTAAGGCCAACGGGAGAGGTAAGCATGAAAAGAAAGCAAAGTAAGAAAATATTTATGATGCTGGCTTTCATGGTTGGATTGGCAATCTTTGTTTATCCTACGTTCAGTGACTATGTGGCAAGAAGAAATGTAGTGGAAGGTGCCAACAAATATAAAAATCAAATAACGCAATTAGATAATGATGTGATAAAGAAGATGTGGGAAGAAGCAAGAGAGTATAACGATAGTCTAAATGGTAATCCTGTACCTGACCCGTTCATTCCAGGTAGTGGAAGGGTTTTGCCAGAAAATTATTTAAGTGTATTAGACATTGGCGATGGAGTTATGGGGTATGTGGATATTCCGAATATAAAAGTTTATCTGCCCATTTATCATGGTGCCTCGGAAGAAGTATTGATAAAAGGGGCGGGGCATATAGAACAAACCTCGTTGCCTATTGGTGGAGAAGGCAACTTAGCTGTCCTTACTGCTCATACAGGGCTTGCGTCAGCAGAAATGTTTAATCGTTTGATAGAAATAAAAGAAGAAGACATATTTATGCTCCACATACTTGATGAAGTTCTTACATATGAGGTAGAGGACATTCGAATTATTCTGCCAGAAGAGATAGAAAGTTTGTTTCCGGTGGAAGGAAAAGATTATGTAACGTTAGTTACATGTACGCCTTATGGAGTGAATAGTCATAGATTACTAGTAAGAGGAATTAGAGTTGCAAATCCTACAGAAGCAATAAGAGCCGCAGACAGCGTTCCGTTTCCTTGGAGGCTACTTATGATGCTTGGATTAGCATTTTTCGTGATGATTAGTATTCTTATATGGGATTTTCACAAAGAGCGAATACAGAAAGGGAGCTAAGGAATGAAAAGGAAAAAGAAGTTTATTATATGGACAATTGCAATGGCAATTCTAATGATGAGTAGTGCAGGCCTGCGCGATGTCCAAGCAGAATGGGTGGCAGAACATCCCGTACAACCCGGCCTGCGAATAGCAGAAGGTACGAGTTGGACGACGAGACCTTCCGCATGGATAACGGGTTACCGACCATTTGATATGGGATTTCGATTTACAGTGCGAAGTAACGTGGACTATGGCTTAGGAACAGGAGTATGGCAACAAGGAAACATTTCCATACCTTGGGGCTTCTATGATTTTCTAGAACCTACGATGATACCGTGGACAACACAATCATTAAGAAACTGGGAGACTGTGGTTGAACAGCTTCCAGAAACAGCGTCGAATCTATTTACTTGGCGAATGGTAGCAAGTGGAGAGGTAAACTTTGTAGGGCTAAATCTCGTAAATGTAAGTGGTCGTGGAGAAGTAGACCTTAACTGGGCTTCGGCTCGTACAGAAGTAGGGCTTTATGTACAAGGGACTCTTAGAAATAGATTTATGCTACATCCAGATGATGATGTCGTCTTTTTGTTTGAACCACAATGGGGAATGGGACCATTTATCAACAATTACGACCGTAACATACTCAAGGTGCTTGTCAATGGATCACTGGTAATGGATGAACGGTTAGGAGATAGCGCAGAAGAAAACTTTGAACTTCGAACCTTAGGAGTTATGTCTATGGCGATACCACCGCTTGTTACACAATCTGATGATATACGAATACCTCTTGGAACTACAGTTGCCACGCTACCATGGACTACTGGAGTTGCAGGGACCTGGGGATACACAACAGCGAACGTTATCGATAATGTCAATAATAATGGAGTGATTATCGACCTTGCGCTTTTAGATATTGTTTCAGGTGTCCGAACAGATTCTAGGTTATCAAGTAACGGTATCACTTATAATCGCGTGGGTGTAGTAGAGCATATGTACGAACTTCGAGATACCCACTCGTTATCAGCAGCTTTTCCTTATGATAATACGCTGGTAAGAACCTCGCGAAAAATATCTGTTGCTACACCGATAGCACCAGAGTTGCACATTGTATACGATTCTACTGCAATACAGGAAAATGGAATGCCGATGCCTACATGGTCTCCATACCAATCAACGCTTGATTCTCCAGTGGCCCAAAATATATGTGGCGGAGAAGATGGCTGGACGAATCAACCGCTGGATATTGTGATTATAGATGCTGGTATTCCGGGATCAGAATTTCAGACAGTGATACAAATACCAGCGCACGGTACAGAAGAAATCGGGACTTATGAAGGAGCACATGTAGACTATTGGAGCGAAACACCTCTTCCAGAAGGACACATCGTTGCAAAAGGCATGCTAACAGAAATTGGAAATCTTACGAATGTACTTTCTGGCATTTCAGAAAGAACCATCAAGATGGATAAAACTCCGCCAATTGCACATGCCATATATGAAGATAGAGAATTCAAAGATGCGTCTGAAGATGCATTAAGTGGGCTTGCAGAGCGTACACCAAGTAGAATTGCATTTGTTCCAGTAGCGCTAGGCACAGCACAACCAGCAGAGGAAGCATATGTCACCTTTGATGCAATCTCTGATGAAATACTAGGAGAGCATTACGTCTGGATATGGGCGAGGGATAAGGCTGGAAATACCACCAAGACGATGTTACCAGAGCCGATAGACATTCTTGATAAGGGTGCAAGCATTTTAAAAGATACAGATAAAGGTGCGACCCTACATACGAAGAATTGTGTGAACCATGATAAAGATGTGTTGGCAGATGGATGCGAGGAAGGTTGTATCGAAGGTGCGCAAATTGGCATTGAAGAAAGTACGCAATTTACATACCAGCTAACCTTGAAAAATGAGGAACCAGAGAAAACAACGCAGGGCAGCTTTACAGATTACTTACCGGAAGGGGTAATTGTGTTAGAAGAGCCAACCTTTACACCAGGGCAGCTTATTTCAAATTTGCAATGGGAATTAGAAGAGTCAGGTCCCTATGCAGGACGTTACAAGGTAAGCGGTAATTATCAGATAAATACGGAAGATATTATAATTGAAATTTTGTGTGAAACTCCAGTTTATGCGGAGGGTGAGAGCAACATTATTAGCAACCAAGCAACCTTAACTTGGAGTAACGGTTTAGGAGAAAGTCTGCGAGAGGGAGAAAAAGTGTCTAATTTTGCAAATCATCAAGTGACAGAGCAGCCAGGTGTGATAACAAAATTTACAAAAGTTGGAGCGGATGCCCTAGATGCAGGACAAGCAGGGGCACACTTTGTTCTTTATAAGTGGAGTGAAGAGGAAGAGCCAACAGAAGAAGAAAAGAAGCAGATAGTAGATGCGAGCGCTTTAAGCGACGGCAATTGGACAAGAGTGAAGTTTGAAGGAGAAGAAGCAACAACACTTGAAGATGTCTTTGTATCGTCAGCGCTTGGAGAAGTAGATTTTGGGAAATTACCCAAAGGCATTTACACATTAATTGAAACAAAAGCACCGACTGGTTATGAGTTACCGGTTGGACAATGGATATTAAGTATAGCTCCTGAGAAAGAAAATGCAGGAGTGGATGACTATCAAATAGAGTTTGTAGGGAAAAGTGAGTTCTTGATGCCGCCAGCGGCGATTCGTGAAATGGTAGATGGTGAGATAACGTATAAGATTATCAATGCCAGAGCATTTTCGATTGGAATGTCAGGACTTAGCGGAACAAGGCAAATGCTTTTAGTAGGCTTTTCCATTATGGCATTAGTAGGGAATCGATATATTGTCTTTAGCCATAAACAAAGAAGAATGGGTCAATAAACCTATTCAAAATACGGTAGTAATGCTATTTGTCAGACAGGCAAAGCATTCTATATAAATAGCAAAAGTCATAGCTAATCAAAAAAGGAGAAGGAGACATTATGACAAGACAAAGAATTACAAAGAAATTAGTAGCATTTGCTACAGCAGCATTGATGCTAGTAGCGATGGTTGTGCCAGCAGTGGCAGCGCCAGACAGACCTGAAGGAAAGATTTCAGTATACAAATTTTCAGGTGCATCACTTGCAAACGCAGAAGCGAACACAACAGGTGAAGCACAAAGTGTAGACCCATCGTATGAAGCACTCGAAGGAGCAGAATTTACATTATTTCTCTTAGATCAAGANGATATTAATGTTGTAAATGCTGCAATTTCAGCAAACAACAAAGTTGCAAGACACACAATCGCGATGGTAGATGGAGAGCCAGTNGTAACTTTCCACATGACAGGAGATGCAACATTAGAACCACCAGTTGCACCTTANACAATCGTTGCAAATGTGACTGGAACACCTTTGGTAGAAACAACAGATGCAGCGGGTGAAGCATTCTTTGGAACTGACGCAGCTCCATTAGCAGATGGTTACTATGTATTAGTAGAAACTGATACACCAGAAGGTCACCTTATGGCAGCACCATCATTGATTCGTTTACCATTAACAGATACTGATGGAAATCCAAACTACGATATTCACGTATATCCAAAGAACGTAAAGACAGCAGGTATTGCACACAAAAATATTCACGGCTTAGAAACACCAGTATCAACAGGCGATACAGTAAGCTTCGAATTGAAAGGTGCATTCAATAGTGCATCTGTAGGATCAGCAGCAGATTTGAGAAATGATAGTGTAAGTCCAGTAGTATATGGAACTGCAAGAATCATAGAGACATTCAACGCAGCTTTTCGTTATGTACCAAGTAGCTTAGAAGTACGTTGGTTAGATGCAGACGGTGAGTTCGTAGGAGCAGCACTTACAGCAGATACTGATTATACTGTAACCAACGCAGCAGTAGCAGCACCAGGTGCAGGTGGAGAAATTACAGTTGACCTAACACCAGCTGGTATCGATGCAGCAATTGCAGCAGGAGTAGCAGGCTTTGCGTTAACACTTGATGCAGAATATGTAGGAACACCAAACTCAGAAGCAGGTGCAGCACCAACAGCAATTACAAATAAGATGACCTTGATTGTAACTGCACCAGGCGGAATTGATGAGCCAATCATAGATGAAGTACATGTACCATCTATCGCAATCGTAGTAGATAAAACAGATTCTGAAGGAAATCCATTGGAAAATGTTGTATTTGCAGTAGTTACAAAAGCAGTAGTAGGTTTGAACTATGATCCAACAAATACATACACAAGAACACAATTAGAAGATGCAGGATATATCGTTAATGAAGCGATCTCTACAGATGCAGATGCAAAAGCGTTGATCGCAACAACAGATGAAAATGGACAAATTGTATTTTCTAACTTAAACGGATATACAAATGCAGGAAAAGAGTACTGGTTAAAAGAGCTTGCAACTGTAGATGGTTTCCAATTAAAAACAAATACTATCAGAGTCGTATTTGATACAAAAGACAACTACTTAGCAGCAAATCCTACTTGGGCAGTTGAAACTACAGTAGGAGTATTTGACTGGGCAGAAGGTGTGAAAATTACAGAAACTGTAAGCGTAGAAAACTACAAAATAGATGAAGTAGATCCAGATGATGCAGGATTTAGCTTACCACTTACAGGTGGAGCTGGAACACTTATCTTCACAGTATTAGGTATTATCGTAATGCTTGGAGCAACAGGTGCATATCTTCATGGAAAGAAGCGAAACGCTTAAGAGATTGTCTATCGTACAAAGAGTAATTTTCTATAATAAACAATAAATATACAAGCAAAGGTATATGTAATCAATATCTTTGCTTGTATTTCAAAGATATGTAAGACATACCAGACAGGAAGGAAGGCAATTTACAGATGAAGAAAAAGGAAACACATAAAATTTCATATTGGCTTAGTTTTGTTGTTGGGCTCCTGTTGGTCTCTATGATTCCGTTCCTAAGTGTAAATGCAACGCAGGAAGGGACCTTAACGATACAAAGGTTCCAAGTAGAACAGTATAAAAACTTGCAGCAATCGACTGGACAGCGTGAGGATGTAAAAGATGTACCAGCCGAGGCGCAAATAATAGAAAATATAGAATTTAAGGTGGAAAAATTACTTGTAGCAAGCACGGATACGCAAGTTACACCGTCTACGCCGTTAGATACAAGTTTTGCAGCAAGAATACAAAAGACAGATGCAAATGGGGAGAGCGTATTTACAAATTTACCCAAAGGATATTACCTGGTAAGTGAAGGCATTTTAACAGGGCATAATGCACAAGCTAGAAGGTTTGTTGTGCAGATTCCAAACACAGTCGTAGATGCGAGTGGAAATGAAACAACGAATTATGATGTTGTCGTATACCCAAAAGGTCAGAGCGTACAAGTAGAGAAAAGTGTAAGTAGTGAAAAAGAAGTAGTTGGTATTGGTGATATTATTTCTTGGGACGTGCTATACCCTATGGGGCCGGATTTAAAGAGAGAAGAAGTAGTAGATGGTGTCACTGTGACAAGCTATGGGAAGAACTTTTATTTGACGGATGAGATGGATCCAAGACTTGATTATGTGGAAGGCTCTGTTGCATTTCGTTATTATGATATGAATGAAAATGAAATTACAAATCTTGTACTACAAGAAGGAATTGACTATCATTTGCCATATGATGCAGCTACGCATGTACTGACGATTTCGTTTACAGACAATGTAGGAACGAAGAAAGTAGCGGATGCGAACGTGGCCTATATTAAGATGGCGCTTGATACAAGAGTCAATGCCTCAGCACTTGATACGGTGGAAGTATTGTGGAACAATGCGAGAATCGTTTTTGAAAATACCTCAGGTGACCCTTATGAGCATGAAGTATTTCCAAAAGGGACGAACTTAAATGATAGCCGTGTACCGAAAGTTCATTTAGGGCAGATAGCTGTGGCAAAAGTAGATGCACAAGATTCTAATATATATTTAGAGGGAGCGACGTTTTATTTGGCCGATAGCAAGGAAAATGCAAAAGCAGGAAATTTCCTAAAGCGAGCGGTGGATGAAAAGGGAACACTTGAAGAGATACATATTACAACGGATAGTAGTGGTCAGGCGACGATTCATGCTATTTCGGCAGGCACCTATTACCTAGTAGAGACGCAAGCGCCACAGGGGTATGCAAAACTTGCAGAACCAATACAGCTCACAGTTGCAAATGATGGAAGAAGCAATATTACGCGGATTGAAGTAAGCAATATGAAAGAGAAAGAACAAGAGAAAAAGCCGCCAGGCACAGAGCCGCCATTAACAGGACCTGGCGGGAAAGTGGTTGCAGAAGGTGTTAAGACAGGCGATATTGTAAGAATAACAGGCATTCTCATGTTGATAATAGCAAGCGTTGGAATGATTATTGTTTATATTCGTAGAGAAAGAGAAAAGCGAAGAGAGATATAGTCATCAGGGGTATGTAAAACGAAGTATATAGAAAAAATTCACCAACGGAAAGTTTGGTGAATTTTTTGTTTTCAACTACAACTGTACTACTTACTCCGTCACAAGCCTATAAGCCGAAATCTTACGAATCTGCCAAGTAACAAGCAAAGACAGCAGATAAGAAAATACAATAACACCAATACCAAGAGCTAGCACCCACTCAGGAATAATAATAAAGTTAGCTCTCATAACGCCCATTCCTTTCATGGAAAGTGAGAGCAGTGAGTTGGTATAGAAGGCCCCGCCAATACTTCCAATGATACTGCCGAAGATAATCGGAATAGCGAATCCAATAGAAATCTGATTCATCAACTGTAGGGTAGTATAGCCGAGGGCCTTTTGAATACCAAGTTCCCTCTTGCGCCTAATAATGGAAGAACCGATTACAAAATAAACGACAAGGGCAATGACAAGGAGTGTGATAGCGAACATCACAATTCCCATGAGTGCTACAATGTTTTGATAAGCAGCCATGCCATCAGCGAGTAGTTTGTCAAAGTTAGATGTGTTAAGAAGCATTTCCTTATCTAAAGTATCTTCTAACGTTTCTATGAAGGCTTCGGCATCTGTGTCTGGCTCTAAATAAATGTATAACGTCTGTGTACGAAAGTCAGGGTACGCTGCCATATAATCTGCTTGTAACATAGAGATATTCATGCCTCCCATGTTGGCACCATTGGTTAAGCCAACGATCTGATAGACTTCTGTTGTATCGTTGACTGTGATACGAATCGTGTCACCAACTTTCTTCTCTAAACGTTCAGCGAGAATACCAGCAAGAGCTACCTCTTTGCTAGATTCTGGGTAATGCCCCTCATAAGCAAGACGTGATTCTTTGCCATCATAACTTTCCATTAAAAATGCAGTTACATCAGCATCTTCTATATTTACAAGTACTTCATCGAGATACTGTGCCTTGCGAACATTTTCCATTTCAAGAATCGTATTCACGGCTGTATCCTGCTCTAGTTCTGGATTGAGTACTGCTACTGCATTACAGATTTCCATACCAGGAAATTCTGCAAATGTTCTTGTATTAATGGTAGAGTTATAAAACATAATCATGCCAAAAACACCGATAAATGTTACAGAGGCAAGGATGATAGTAACCATTATACTTTGCTTTAAATTTTGTGCAATATATTTTAGCGCGAGTACAAAGGAAAGCTTCCCATTTGTCTTTTCAAGCTGTATGTGATTGCGCTTGCTTTTGCGTGAGAGTGATTCACCTCTTAATGCATTTACAGGCGTCAGTTTTCGTATCTTACGAGCGGCAAGCAAGGAAACGAATGCAACGATTGCCAATAGTAGAAGAAGTGTTGCAGCACTTATGAAAGC
>JGI994J12354_10001575_pt1 | contig 23038 bp, 20 predicted proteins | sample IntmicLarv3ML3BL_FD_12354 | JGI IMG/M metagenome (IMG submission 12354) | reverse complement strand
GCTTTATAAATCGCCAGGTTAGCTCAGTTGGTAGAGCAGTTGATTTGTAATCATCAGGTCGTCAGTTCAAACCTGACACCTGGCTTATAAAAAAGAATTTAAAAACCCCTTGTAAACACCTAAGTTTCAAGGGTTTTTTAATGCAAACATCAAAATCAACTCTTCCCTTCTACCTTCTACCCCACCCTTCAAAACAATCAAAAAACACGCTAAAAACGCTTATTTTTGCCCCTCAATTGATGCAAACTGATGCAGGACTTTTTTAGAAAATCATTTTTTCGCAAAAGAGATAATAAATTTGTTTTGAGCGTAATCTTGTTTTCTATCTTTCCCACACTCTACTTCAATAGTGGCATTGTTCAATTTAAGAGCCTTTTTCACATGAAACATACCAACCCCTTTTCCTTCTAATTTCATTTTTTTTGCATTTTTCCCAGAATATCCTTCTACAAAAATTAAATCCATTTCATCTTCTTCAATGGGGAGACTTTTCATTATAAATATAATTTTGAATGCACCACTATCGTTTTCGAAAAATTGTATTACCAGATCAGATGATTTTTTTATGTATTTTGCCGCATTTTGAAAAATATGATAAAAAGCAACTGACATAGTATCAAAATCAATATTTAATCGCTTTTCATCTCGTGGTATTTTTAGCTCTACTTTTTGATCCCTAAATTCTAAATAAAAAGATTGATAAATATTCAAAATAACGCTTCTTATATCATGCGAGGATTTATTAATAGTTGGCTTATCTATAGATAATTTTTCCTGTGCTATAAATTCAGTTTTGATTTTATTAAAATTTTTCAACAACTGTAGTATAGTCACCGCCAATCTTTTTGGATTCTCCTCCATTCTATCAATAATAGTCTGTAACGCCGTATCACGATTTTGAATAAGCATAGGAATTGCTTCGTATATCGATTGGATATTCTGCCCATTAATATTTTTAATATTATGGATAATTTTATTATATGAAACTCTAGATTTTTCTTCCTCAAAAGCCTTAACATCATCACGAATCTTTAAGAAAGACTTCAAGGAGTGTTGATATATTTCTAGCTTCTCAAGAAAAACTTTATTATTTCGTATTTCAAATTTTGTTCCACAAATAAAAAACTCTCCGTTTTTATTGTTAAGCTTAGCATGTCTACATTCTAGATTATTTGCTAGATCACATTTAGGCACAAGTGTAGGAGTTTCTTTGGAATTCAAAGTGCATTTTTCACATTTTGGCTCCGTAGATGAAAATATATGGTTTCCGTCACTATCCTTTATAAAGAATTTCATTCGCTATTTTTTTTAGTAAGATAGTTGTCCAATAGATTTATAAATTCGTAAGGCTCTGCCATTTTAGAGATTCGTGCATTTGCATCAGAAAATCCTTGATGAAAGCGTTCTCCTTTTGTTTCTGCGCTATAAATAACAAGATACTTATCGTGATATTTTAAACGCAATGCATGACATAATCCTAACCCCTCATCTGTCGGAAATAATTTTTTTGCTACACCATTTATATCGATAAAAATAACTTCTGCATTTTTGATGTCTGCAATATCTAGATTAACAACATCTTTTATTCTCTTTACATTAGACCAACCTTGATCCTTTAAAATTTTCACTATGGGGAAAGGCTCATCATCAACAAACAAAACAGACATGCTCGACTTAGATAACTGTTTTTTGCCTTGATTAATCCACTTTGCTTTATTCTTTGTAGGCGCTTTTTTCAATAACCAATAGATTACATTAACAGCAATCATGTACCAAGATTCATCACTCATAGTATATTAAGATTTAATATTTAATTAATTTTATCGTTATCAATATTATAGATGCATTTTGAAGATTCGTGCAAGATAGAAAATCAATTTTTATACTAAAATGGATTGTAGATTTACTCTACAATTCATAAAAACAGAACGAAAATTATTTTAGCAAGTTGAATGAATTAAATATTTATTCTCCTTAGTCTCATATTCTTAGAGGCATAATGCGGGAATCAGGTCACTTTTTTGTTTACATTTACCTTAGAATGAAGCTGTGTGTACAAAAAATGAGACAAAGAGCCGCTAGAGTGAATGAATGTAAAAGCAGACCAAGTAGTCCTTGGTTTGTGAGTTATTATCAAGACTGCAAGCGAAAGTTTAAATATTTTAAATCGAGAATAGCTGCAGAGCAATTTGCTAGTGAGTTAAACAAGGAATATGCCCTGCCTCAAGATTTTCAAATTCCAGTCAGTGAGCGTATAGCGTTCACAACTATTAAAAACAAATTAGAAAGTGCAAGTTTGCAATTTGATGATGTAATAAATCTTTTAGATGATTACATCTCCAAAAAAGTTATAGAATCTTTAGTTCCGCAAATTTCAAAAGAAAAAGCTATTGATATGTTCGTATCAAAGTGCATTAACAAAGGTCTTAGATTCGTTTCTGTTGAAGGATACAGGCGCCTTATTCCAAAACTTTTGAAAGATCATTCTTTGCACATGACAAAAACTGATGCGCAAAATTTGATAAATTCACAAATTTCTCCGTTGTCAGCTAAAAGAGCTCTTTCGTCATTTTATAGCTATCTTGTGGAAAAAGGAATCGTTGCAGAAAATATTTTTAAATCAGTAAAAATTGCAAAAGTTATGAAGGATAAAAATCCTCCTAAAATAATTTCTGTCAAAGATACATATACTCTTTTTCATGAGTTGCTTGAAAAGTGGAAACCTGCATTTGCTCTTATGGCGTTTGCTGGTATTCGACCTGGAGAGCTGACAGATTGTTGTAAAGAAGACATTTTGAGAATTGGAGATATTGATTTTGCAAACAAAAAAATCACTATTCGCGCAATAGTTGCTAAAGATAGAAAATGTAGAATTCTTGAAAATCTTCCTGAAAATATTTGGTCTTGGCTTGAGCCTTTAAAAGTTATTCATCCATCATTTAGAGTAATTCCAAATGCGTATAAAGCATATCAACGCGCAAAAGATGGATTGTCTATAAAACTTTCTAAAGATATTTTAAGACACAGCTTTGCAACTTATGGATACCACAAACTTGGCGGTGAACACACCGTAGAAATTATGGGACACATCACTGGCTACGGAGTGTTTGCACGACATTACAAAGGCTTAGGCAATATGACAGATGCTATTGAATATTTCAATATCACACCTGAAACTGTTAAGACTGAAATGAACCGCCGTACTCAAGAACTTGAAATAAATAATCTCAAAAAATCTGCATAATTTTTTGGAGAAAAGCTTTTTTTATACGAACATATATTCCTTCTCTAAGGAATTTAGCTGTGACATAATCACACATAATTAAAGCAATTATGCTACTATCTATAAAATATAAATGAGATACTTGCACCGATCTTTTCCCATCATAGAAAAATGTTTTAGGACTTTTTCTTAGATTGAAATTTTTAATAATTTCTTCAGCTTCGTGCTTACGAATCTCATTTGCTATAGGCAACAAAATCTCTCTCTGATTTGGAATATTTGCACATTTAATAGTATAGAGTTCAGAATGCTTCCATCTTGAATTGAATGCTTCTTCCATCTCGTTAATTTTCTTGTTTGACACTTTTTTTCTTTTCTTGATTTTGACCATGATTTTAATTTCTTCTGTTAATTGTTTTTGTTGATGCCTTTTATAGGCATTTACTGTTTCAAATTTAATTTTTTATCTGTGCTAATCATTTTTTAAATAAAAACATTTTTTTATACTTGCCCTGCCAAAGAGTTTGATCGATTTTTGCTGGCGGTGATCCAGAATATATCAATTTTTATAATTGCTTCTAAAACTTCATTGTTAGTTCTTGTTGGTACACTTTTCATTTTCTAATTTCCTTTACTCAGGTTGATTGCGTTAACTCCAATTTTCATTTTTTGTATACGTAAAATATAAACAAAAAATCCATTTAGTATTCTGCCTCAACAATAGATAACCCATATTTTGATTCTGAATACGTCGTATATATACTGGTCTTTTGGATTTTACTTTTAGAATCCATAATTCTATAGCGATTAATATATGAGTAGAAACTAAGGCTGTTGTTCGATTTTTATATAAATTCATAATTAAAATATAACTAAAAATTTGACCAAAAATATTGATTTCTCTGAAAAATCTCAAATTACCAAGACACAGACCATACAATATATTTATTAGTGGCTCTGATTTTAATAGAGCTCAATTTTTGAGCTTTTATTTTAGGAAATTCTTACAGAAAATCAAACCGCTCTTGTATCTGTGATGCATGTAAACAATGAAACAGGCAATATATTTCCTGTATCAAAGATATCTCAAATATGTAAAAGTAAAGGAATTCATTTTCATTGCGATGCTGTTCAAAGTTTTGGGAAAAATATTTTGAATATAGAGTCCATTGATTGTGATTCAATATCAATAAGCGAACATAAAATTGGCGCACTAAATGGAATTGGTGCCTTGATAGTTAAAGATACAATAAATATTCATCCTCTATTCTTTGGCGGTTCTCAAGAAAAGGGTTCCCGCTACTATTCCTTGAAGCAGCATAGATACTGGGGGTTGAAGTCATCAGGTCGTCAGTTCAAACCTGACACCTAGTTTATAAAATCTAAAAAAAAGCTGAAACTTTTAAGTTTCAGTTTTTTTTAGATTACTTGTTTATGATGATTTTTTTTGCTTCTGCAAGATTATGGCGAACAATTAAACTGCGTTTCATATAGATTACATCTTCGGCAATATTTGTGCACATATCTGCAATGCGTTCTATTGATTTACAGACAAGCAAATAATTTATAAATGTACCTGTGCTTTCTACATCTTCTTTAATACATTGCTCTGCGCTTGCGTAACATTTTTTATTTTCATTATCAATTGCATCGTCTGCTAAGCATACTTCCAGTGCTAATTTTTCATCGCCTCTGATAAATGCATTCAAACTATTTTTTAACATTTTGATTGCATCGCCAGACATTGAAACAATATCAAATGGAATTCTAAATTTTTTATCTACATTTATATACTGTACGCGTAAAGCTATATTTGAAGCCATATCCGCAATGCGTTCCAGTTCATTATTGATTTTCAAAACAGTAATCACAAAACGTAAATCACTCGCAACAGGTTGATGCAATGCCAAAATTTTCAAACAATCTTCTTCGATTTCAACTTCCAGCTCATCAATAATTTTATCAACGCTAATCACTTCTTTCGCAAGAGGCAACGAGACTTCGCGCAATGCCTTTACTCCATTAATGACATTTTCTTCCACTCTCAATGCCATATTTAAAATTTTGATTTTTAATTTATCTATGTCTTTTACTAAATGAGTATTCATATCAACCAAACCTTCCTGTGATGTAATCGTTTGTTTCTTGTTTTTGGGGATTTGTAAAAAGTTCTTTTGTTTCACCAAATTCAATTAAATTTCCTTCATAGAAAAATGCGGTGAAATCTGATACTCGCGCGGCTTGTTGCATATTGTGAGTGACAATCGCAATCGTATATTCACTAGATAATTCATCTATTAAATTTTCAATACGCGAAGTAGATTTTGGGTCAAGCGCGCTACAAGGCTCGTCCATCAAAAGCACTGCTGGATTGACTGCCAGAGCACGCGCAATGCAAAGACGCTGTTGTTGACCTCCTGAAAGTCCAAGCGCATTCGAATTCAATCTATCTTTGACTTCTTCCCAAAGAGCCGCTCTACGCAAAGAATTTTCAACCAAAGAATCCAAATCTATTTTACTCATACCGCCAGAGAGTTTTGGTCCATACGCAACATTCTCATAAATAGATTTTGGAAATGGATTAGGTCTTTGAAAAACCATTCCTACTCTGCGCCGTAGCTCAACAATATCTAAGTAAGGATGATAAATATTTGTTCCATCTAACAACAATTCTCCTTCTGTTCTGCAAATATCAATCAAATCATTCATGCGATTTATACAGCGCAAAAATGTACTCTTTCCACAACCGCTAGGCCCGATAATTGCCGTGACTTTCCCGCGCTTCAAAGACATATTAACCTTTTTCACTGCTTGATGTTTTCCATAAAAAACAGAAAACTCTTTCGCACAAATCACTATGTCTTGATTTATATTTTTTACTTCTGATTTTTTTTCTAATGTCATCATACTTTAAATTTCTTTTGAAGTTTTGAGCGAATGATTATCGCAACCAAATTGAGCGAAAGAACTATTGCAATCAACGCGAAAACCATTCCGTATTGAACGTGCAAAACCTTGTCTGCAAGTTCGTGTTCGGCACAGATATTATAAATATTCCAAGGCAATGCTGGAGTTGGTTGATTGAATACTTTCCAAATTGCCAACGCGCCTCCAGTGCTTGTTGCAGCTGTAAAAATTATAGGTGCAGTCTCACCCGCAGCACGCCCCATAGAAATTATCATACCTGTTAACATCCCAGGAAGAGCCGCTGGAAGGATGACTGATATTATGCATTTCCACTTCCCTGCTCCGAGTCCTAAAGATGCTTCTCTGTAAGTGTTAGGAACTCGCTTTAAAGATTCTTCACAAGCGCGAATGATAGTTGGCAAAATTAAAAGAGCCAATGTAATTGCGCCAGCCAATACACTTTTACCTTCAGAAATTTTACAAGTGTTTATTATAAAAGCTAATCCAAATAATCCAAAAACGATTGAAGGAACACCGGCTAAAGTTCCGACACACATACGCAAGAATGAAATTAAAATACCACGCTTTGCATATTCAGAAAAATAAATTGCTGCAATAATTCCAAGAGGTGACGCAATCAACATAGCGCCAAAAGTTAGATAAAATGTGCCTAAAATCATTGGAAAGATCCCACCAAAAATATTCGCATCAAATGGTTCATCAAAGAAAAACCCCCAATAAACAACCCAATGAGGCAATAGCATTTTTTCTAAATTCGCCTCTGTAAAATTGATAATATCTAAAATATTTTCATCATCATTAAAAAATTCTTTTGAATTTACAATTAAAGAAATCTCCTTTCCTTCCACATCTCTAGTTGAGATTGAGAGTTTTAATATAGAATTTTTCAAAGTGTCTTTCGCTAAATTAAAACGTGTCTGACCATATTTTTGACGCATCAATTTAAAATTTTCTTTTTCTGCTAAAGTCTGCGGACCAAGCAATTCTCTTATGCCTATTTTCAATGCAAGATATGCGTTGTTTTCATTTTCTAAAATTTCACTTTGCTCTGAAACTTTATTTTTTATCGCTTCACTCAAATTTCGCCTCAAACTACTTTTTTGATTAAAAGAAAGTTTTTTAAATTCTAAAACATTTTCAATTTCCGCTTTTATTGCGGGAACTATACTTTCTTCGTGTTCATTAATTGCTGTATTTAAAGCAAATTGCGCACCATTATTTTTTATATCATCAACAAATAAAAGAAATTCTTTTTCATAGCCTAAAGAAAATTTTTCGCAAAAATTTTTCAACTGTTCTAACCGCGTTTGAAAATTTTCTTCTTCAAAAATTTTCAAAACTTCTGAAGAATTATTTTTTAAATTTGATAAATTATTCTTAAGTATAACTTCTAATAATATTGTGTATTCCTTCGCTTTATCTGGAGATTCTATTGCATTTATTTTGTCATACAATACACAACGAACCGCATCGCTTTTTTGCTTAGAATCATTTAAATCAGAAAATTTATATGAGAGATTTTCACTCAAAAATTTTTCGTGCTCTATCGTGGCATTGAATATAAAAGCGCCTACACCCTGCACTATTATTGGAATTAGAAATGCAGAGATTGCAACACACATCAATACAATCACTGAATATGCAATCGTGTTAAAAGATTTATCTAAAGTTTTTCGGTTTTTAAGATTCATTAATATTTTCGTTTAGAAATCCATTGACTTGCAAAATTCATTATTAGTCCTGACACTAATAAACAAAAGCTCATTGCAAATAAAACATGATAACGTGCAGAGCCTGTACTTTGATCAGCTTCTCCCATTTCGCCTGCAATAGTTGCTGTCAATGTTCGTACAGGTTCGAGAAAATTATAAAATGGTTCAGGAATTTTTAATGAGTTTCCACTTGCCATCCACACAACCATAGTTTCGCCTATCACACGCATCAGTCCAAGAATCACAGCAACTGCAATGCCACTTTTTGCACATGGCAAAATTACTTTAAAAATCGTTTCAAATCGTGTTCCTCCAAGTGCCAATGAGCCTTCGCGCATATCTCTACCCACTCCTGCAAGTGCATCTTGAGATAAACTCACAATTGTAGGCAATGCCATAATTGCCAAAATTATCGATGCATTCAGTGCATTTGTTCCGCTATTGATTTTCAAATTAAATGCAGAATTTGCGAGCATTAGTGGAATAGAAATCAATAAAAGATTTATAAAAACTTTCACACAAATTCTTAATACATTTAAATTTTTCAAATGAAGTTTTTGGTTTATGAATTCTGAAACCGGTATGGATAAAAGAATTGAAATTGGAATCCCTACAAATAAAACAAATGCAGCGATTAAGATACCTCCACAATTCTGGAGTAATGGAGCAAAAATTACTATTGCAAAAAATCCGTAAGCAACAGATGGAATTGCAGCTAGCATTTCCACTATCGGTTTAAAAATTTGTGCTAGTTTTGAAGACAGAATTTCATTCAAAGAAATTGACACTACAATTCCTAATGGAACTGCAATTATACACGCACCAAAGGTTACCATTGCAGTTCCATAGAAAATCGCAAGAGCTCCAAAGTGAGGCTCTGCCTCTTTTGATGGAGCCCAGTTTGTACTAGTAAAAAATTCTTTTACATAGAAGAGCTCTTTAAAAAATGGGAGCGCTTCTTTTAGAATAAAGAAAAGCATAAACACAATTGCAAGAGTTGGCAATGCAGTGATAGTCAGCAATACAGAGCGTCCGAAGAAATTTAAAAACGACTTCAATGCATTAGTTTGTCTGCTTATTATCAAAGAATTTTTACGTATGTTTTGCTTTTCAATATTCATAAAAAAACTTTCTTATTCAGAAACAGGCACGAAACCTAAGTCTTTAATTATTTCTATTCCTTCTTTGCTATGACACAAATTTATGAATTCGAAAATTGTAGAATTCATTTTGGGATATCCACTTGTGAACATAAAAAGTGGACGAGAAATTTCATACTTTCCCTTCGCAACATTTTTTGCAGTTGGCAAAATTCCATTGATTGAAATTGATTTTACACTTTCATCAACAAAACCAAGACCAACATATGCAATAGCATTTTTCGTAGTATTTACGCGCGTTCTAGCTTGCCCGTTAGAACCTACATACTCTGCATTTTTCGAAATATCTTTTTTGAATAAAACTAATTCATTAAAACTTTCGTATGTTCCACTATTAGTATCGCGAGAAACAATCACTATAGATTCATCATTACCACCAAGCTCTTTCCAATTTGTAATTTTTCCGGTATAGATGTCGGCAACCTGAGCAATAGTCAGCGATGAAACCGTATTATTTGGATTCACAATTATTGCAAGTCCATCAAATGCAATTACGTGAGCCACAGGCAAAACACCATTTTCTACACTTGACTTGAATTCTGTATCTTTCATAAAACGCGAAAGATTTGCGATATCACACGATTTATTTATCAAGCTTTTTACTCCATTGCCACTGCCTGATTCGCTGATTGTGATATTCACCTCAGGATGAATTTCTTTAAAATATTCAGCGTATGCTTTTACGATAGGACCCACCGTTGTGGATCCATCTATTATGATTTTATCTTGCGCGATTGCATTCGTAGAGACAGCTGCAATTAATGCGCACATTATTATTGTTGTTATTTTTTTCATATATTTTCCTTTCTTATTTTAGGATTTTATATTAGAACAAAACTTGAACTTGCATACGTAAGCCATTGGAATCTGTGATTCCTCTATATGGTTGAGTAGCCACTTGTCCGTTGTATTGAGCCCATTCGTAGCCAGCTTGGAACTTCAAACTATTTCCAATTATGTACCAGTTTGCACCGATGAAAATGCTTTGTGCTTTATCAAACAAACCTGCATTTGGTGCGCCAGACATTCCATCGCCAATCTGAGTTCCGCGACCATCTGTATCTAAGTATGAGTAGCGTATTGATGGACCAATTTTACCTAAATCGTCGATGTCGAAAAGATATTCAGCTGCAATGTTAAAGCCCATTGGAGTGGCATCGCCCACGCCTCCGTATGCACCTTTTTCAACGCTCGCAAGAAGAAAATCGCCCCAAAGTGTTAACCCTTTCCATTTGAGTTCAATATAAGGATTCACACCAAAAATTTCTCCATAGTTGTTTGTCGCAACAATGTTTGCAGAAGGTCCATAGCCACCATTTACGCCAAACTTCAAATTGAAATCGTCAATTTTTGTTGAGTAAGAAGCGTTCACCCAAACATTGACATTATTATCTGCAGTGCCCGCTGCTCCTGTGGTTGCAGGCTTGATTGTGTAATTCAAGGAGTTTGTTACTGCGAGACCATATTCAAGACCTTCGACTTCTTTAATTTTTCCTTGCCAAAACGCACCTGTGTAGCGAGAACCAAAACCAAGATTGCGCGTATTCCCTGATTTTTGACTTTCCACAAAGAAGCGAGTCGCTAGCGAACGTTCAACAGTCAAGAGTCTTGAAGAAGAAGTATTTTCTTCAAACCCGAATTGAACTTTTTTATAACCTAAATCGAGATCGCCATTCAAATAGTCCATTTCAACTTTTTTTGTGATGAACGCCTCTGCAAGATAGTCTGCGCCATTAGTGCCTGTCTTTGCCATGTCGAGCGTCACTGTGCCAGAAAAGCCAGAACCTAAATCAGCCTTCACACCGAAATACAATCTGCGCATTTGAAAACCGGTATTAGAAGCAATGTCAGCACCAGTACTAGCGTCAGTATTCAACCACTGAAACTGCTCTTGAATGCGTCCTGAAAATGTCAATTTTTTGACAGCCTTTTCTTTTGATTCAACAATCGCAACTGATTTTTTTGAAACAGAATCTGCGTCTGATTGCGTAATTATTCCTTTGCTAACAAGAAGGTTTAAAGTTTCTTTATCTTGCGCTGAGCTTGATATCGCAGCTACAAAGATTGCAGAAACAGTTAATATAGTTTGTAGTTTATTTTTCATATTCATTATGATTTGGTTTTCAAATTTTGTTACGCAATAATCGCATACTAAAACTAGTTTTTGATAGGAACTTTGTTAGAATTTGGTTAAAATCAAAAAGATTGTTGACCATCTACGTAATATTGCAGAAAACAGAGGCGCATATATGAAAAAAATCTTTTCAAAAATTTTTATCAGAATATTTCTTTCGACTTTATTAGTTGGAATAATCTGCGTAATAAGTCTAACGGCAGTAACATTTGTAATGCTAGATAAAGCATATAAAAATAGCCTCAAACAATCGCTGACAGACTCTGCAAACTTGATTGTTTCTGCCATAGAAAATGATGAGACTTTAGAAAACATTTCCAAAACTTGCAAAAATTATGGCGAAAAAACTGGTATGCGCTCTTCAATAATAAATGTTAAAGGCGAAATATTATTTGATTCAGATAGAGAATTTTTGGAAATGACAAATCATCTGAATAGACCTGAAATTCAAAAGGCTTTAAAAGGCGAGTCCGCATTTGTAACGCGTTATTCAAACACGTTAAATTTACATATGCTTTACTTGGCACTCCCCGCTCAAAAATTAGAAGATGGCACTTTTAACTATTGCGTTAGAATGGCAATTCCCGAGCAAAATCTGACACTAGCAAAAGAAGTTTTATTTAAACAAATTTTTTCAATAGCCATTATATCTCTTTTGTTTTCTGTTTTAATTTCGTTCATTCTTGCAAAAAAAATTGAAACCCAAGTAAGAAGTCTTAAAGAAATCGCAAAAAGTTTTGCAGATGGTAACTTTGATAAAAGTGTCGGACGCTATTCTATCTACGAAATTTCGGAACTTGCGAAGTCTATGAAATATATGGCTATGCAATTAAAAAAGCGTTTAAACTCACTCCACAAGCGTAATTGTGAGCTTGATGAAATTTTTTCACACATGTCTGAATGTGTATTTATTTGTTCTGATGAGGGATTGATTTTAAAAGCAAATGCGCGTGCAAAAGAAATTTTCAAAATTAATATTGAAGAAAATTTTAGACCTAAAATTTCAGACACAATTGCGAATATGTATTTAGTAAATGCCATAACTAAAACTTTTGAAAATGATAATTCCTTTTCTTGCGATATAGAAATAGATAATTCCGATACAATATTTGCATTTGAAAGTTTGCTTTTACCCTATCAATCACGCACTCGCAGAGCCTTGATTGTGTTGTATGATATTTCACTCATTCGCGCGACCGAAAAATTGCGTCGAGAATTTGTTGCAGGAGTTTCGCACGAATTAAAAACTCCTATCACCGGAATTATTGGAGCAGCAGAAATGTTGAAAGATGCCGAAAGTATCAATGAACGCGAACAACTACAAAATATAATTTCTCGCGACTCAAAGCGTATGGATACTTTGATTGATGATATGTTGTTACTTTCGAAAATTGAATCAGCAGAAAATTTTACTAAAGAAAATTTTACTGAAATCAAAATTAAAAATATTTTGAATGAAGCTTTTTCTATACACGAAAATGAAATCAATACACGCAAAGATATCGTAAAAATCGAATGCACTGACGATTTAAAAATCAAGGGAAACTTTAAACTTCTTACTATGGCAGTTAGTAATCTTTTGAGTAATGCTATTAAATATTGTCAAGATGGCACACAAATTTTTATCAGTGCAACTAAACTAAATGACGAAATAAAAATTTGCGTCACAGACAATGGGCAAGGAATTGCACCACAACATTTGCCTCGCTTATTTGAAAGATTTTATAGAATCGATAAAGGACGTTCACGCGATTTAGGAGGCACTGGTATTGGACTTGCAATAGTCAAGCATATTGCAATTTTGCATTCTGGAAACGTTTTTGCTGAAAGTGAAATAGGCAAAGGCAGTACCTTTACAATCACATTTAAGATTTAATCCTCCTCTTAAAAAAATGTCTAAGAAAAAAATCCTTATAATTGAAGATGAACATAGCATTGCTGAAGTCATTGCTCTTTGTGTTCAAAAAATTGCTTGTGAACCCACGCATGTTGTATCTGCTGAAGAAGCATTCAAACTTTTAGACAGAAATTTTTACGATTTAATTCTACTAGATTTAATGCTCCCAGAAATGGACGGATTAGATTTTTGCAAAAACTATCGAAACAACACACAATATCATCAAGCACCAATAATAATGATTACCGCACGCAGTGACGATGCTGATATAGTAAGTGGAATTGAATTTGGCGCAGATGATTATGTAACAAAACCATTTAGCCCGCGCGTGCTGAGTGCTAGAATTAAAGCGCGTTTGCGCGACAGAGATTTTTTGAAAAGCAAAAAAAGTGTCGTATATAAGGGAATCTATATGAATCCCGAAACGCACGAAGCAAGCGTTGATAATGTTAACGTGAAATTTACTGCAAATGAATTTTTTCTTTTATATTTGTTCATTTCAAATCTTGGCAGAGTTTATTCACGCGACAATATTATCGAACACTTACACGGCCCTGGGTACCCAGTAACCGATAGAGCAATAGATGTTCAAATTGTAGGGCTTCGCAAAAAAATGGGCGCATACGCAGATTCAATCGAAGCTGTTCGTGGTGTTGGATACAAAATTTCAAGGTAGCCTTTTTTGAATTGATATAAGTAAGTTTTTATATTACGTTCGCCAAATTATGAAGCGAAGAGATTTTATTAAAAAGACTGCTTTTGGTGTAGGCGCTTTTGTTGCAGCCCCTTATGTAATTAGTCAGGATAAAAATGTTGATGAGCCTCTTAGGCTTGCTTTTATCGGTGCTGGCGGTCAGGGTCACTACAATCTAATTAAATTTATAATTGAGCTAAATCAAAAGCTTGTGGCTGTTGCAGATGTCAATACGCACGTAAGAGGCAACAATGTTCTTCAAGCTTTTCCTGACACTCCTTTTTACACTGATTATCGTGTAATGCTAAAAGAAATGCACGATAAAATTGATGCTGTGATAATCACTATTCCAGATCACTCTCACTATGCGGCTGCTATGTGTGCTTTGAATTATGGACTATCTATCTATATTGAAAAGCCAATGTGTCATACGATTTGGCAGATAAGAAATCTTTACGAGACTGCGAAGAAAAAAAATGTAATTACTCAGATGGGGAATCAAAGCCACTCAGCAGATGGCATACGTCACTGCAAAGCTTTGATTGATGCAGGAACAATTGGCACTGTTCGCGAAGTTGTTCTTTGGACTGACAGACCTCTTGGCACTGGTGTTGCAGATTTCCCGAACAATGTTTCTACATATCCGCCTGCTCAAGAGGTTCCATCTAATCTCGATTGGGATTTATGGCAAAACGTTGCAGAACCTCAAAACTATTTCGGCAACGGTATCGTAAATGAAAAGTGGCGCGGTTGGTGGAAATACGGCAGTGGTTCTTTAGGTGACATTGGATGCCATATGCTAGACATTCCTTTGTTTGCTCTCGATTTAAAATATCCAGATAAAATTGTTGCAAAATCTCGCGGAGCCACTGCTCTTTCTTGTGCAAGTCAAGAAAAAGTCGATTACTATTTTTCAAACTCAAATCAAAATGTTCCTGTAAAAGTTACTTGGCATAGCGGATTCAAATATCCGGACGATAACGGAAATTGGGAAAGCGACTACGATAAATCTCTACTGCCATCTTTGCCCGAAGAGTTTTTAAAGATTCCACGCACTCACAGAAACTTATCTACAAATGGACAATTTTTTATAGGTGATAAAGGTATATTATATTCACCGTCTATGCACTTGGCTGGAGTCCCTGCTCTGATAGCAGGAAAGATTTGGGAAAGTATAAAAAAGAATCTTCCACAAATCAAAGACGCTGTGCGCGAAGGCAATCATTACCTGAACTTTATTGATGCTGTTAAAGGTAAGGCAAAGGCAAGTTCAGATTTTGAATATGCGCACGCATTAGCAGAAGTTGTACAACTAGGTAATCTTGCAATCCGCTCTGACAAAGAGATTATTTGGGATGCAAAGAATCTTGTATGCATAGGCAATCCAGAAGCTACTAAATTAATCAACACTCCTATGCGCTCTGATTTTTTAAAGTTCTAAAGAGTTGCACTGCGTGCTTTGATTGAGATTAAAGGGTACGCGAAAAATCTAATTCCAAATATATAATTCAAAAAATGAAAAAAATATTTCTTCTCTTAATTCTGTTTGCTACGGCAAATATATTTGCAATCAATCCTTTCGTGGGTGAGTACGTTGGAACTGTTGAAGCTGACAAAGGCTTCTTTCACGGCAATCCAGATTTGTCTTTTCAAATTTACAAGCAAGGCGACACTTATGATATTGAAGCCCATTTTTTCTTGAATCGTAGAAGTCCTAAACTAGCTCATTTCAGAGTCAAGGAAACAGACGGTAAATTAGTATTTTCCGGAGAACACGGATATGGCATTAATTATGATTGTGTAGTTTCTGACGGCAAAATCACAGGCACACTCACTTATAAAACTCACGAAGGCGAAAGCATTGTTACAAAATGTTCTATTGATAAAATTAATAGAACTTCCCCTACTCTTGGCTTGCCTGCTCCGAAAAATGCAATCGTGCTTTTAGATAAGAATGATGCTTCGCGTAACAACTGGAATAATTTTAATTGGACTCATAACGTAGATGGATCTTGGACAGTTTCGCGTCCTGAAAACACAGGGCACACAGATATCATAACTAAAGAAGCTTTTAAAGGAGATTTCAAAATGCACATAGAATTCAAATGTCCTGATCAATCGGAAAGACATCTTGGCCAATCACGTGGAAACTCTGGGGTTTTTATAGGATTGTGGGAGATTCAAATTTTGGATTCTTTTGGTTCGGAAGGCTTGTGCAACGAGTGCGCTGGACTTTATAGATTTATGCCACCACAAGTTAATGCCTGCTTGCCTCCAGAAGTTTGGCAGACTTACGATATAGAATATGAAGCTCCAGAATTCAAAAATGGAACCCTGATAGAGTTTCCAAAAATCACTCTATATCATAACGGAATAAAAGTTATGAATGAAGTTGAAATTACAGAAAATCCAAGTAATGGAACAAGATATCGCAAACTTGTAGTTAAAGAAAATGAGCCTTTGCAAATAAAAATTCAAGATCACGGAGACCCAGTATCATACCGAAACATCTGGATAAAAATTGAAAAAGATGATTAATTTTTTGAATAAATATAAAAAAAACTACTGAAACATTTCAGTAGTTTTTTTGTGAAAAATTTATTTTATCTTACGCTCTGCGTTTAAAATAAAATGTGAACGCAAGAGCTGTCAATCCGAAGAAAAATGCGTAGTGCGAAGGCTCAGGAATTTGAGCGTATATCAGTTTTGCAAGCATTTCGTGCCCTGCTGTTGTAGGATGCACATCATCATAAAAAAGATATTTTGATGCCTCTTCCTCTGTTGGCAGATTATCATTATTAAACACTGATATTAAACTCGTATCGACAATTTCAAATCCATAAGCAAGCGGATTATACAATAAATCATTAAAGATTGCATACATATCTATGTATATAAAATCAACATCAGGATTCAACGATTTAAGAAGCTCTACATTCGCAAATAAAGAATCATTATATGTCGTAGAAAATAAAGATGCATTTGCTTTGCCTTCTGCATCGTTTTTATAACAAGGAGTATTTCCTATATCTGGCAAATTCAATATCAGAAGATTTTTTGCTCCACTTAAAAGCAGATTTTCAATGTTTGCATACATATCACTTGCCGCCTGCAAAGCCATTGCCTCATAGTCAGCAATAGTCACAGTAAAAAACAAATTGTTTGCCCCTGCCCACACAGAAACTAAATCATTCTCACCAAAATCAAGATGATATCTTGCAAAGCCTTTATCGATATCAGTAACGTGCCCGAGTGCATTTTTCTTGCCGAAAATTTGTTCATCTACACTTGGAATGCCTGTTACTGATGTGGTACCATAACTTGTCATAGCACCGCCATACGCAAAATTTATATTATTTGTAGCAAAAGTATCGCCATCGGAATATTTCGATGATTTTGTTGCAGGTGCAAGACCTAACATAGGAGCTAAATATTCAGCCCAAACACAACCATTACTCCATCTGCCATTATCATTTAAATCTCGAGTATTTGGCGCATTTCCAACATCAGAAAGCGAGTCACCAAAAACAAAAAAATTATCATAAGCACAAAGCATTGTCGAAATCATCAACAAAAAGAAAATCACAAAAAAATTTTTCATACAAAAATTCAACTACTCCTTTATATTTTAATCAACACTAAAAAACGTACTAATTTTCCTTTTGAAGATTTTTAGAAAAAAGTAAAACTTAATGTGCTATCTTTTACTTTCTCGAAAAGAAAGTAAAAGATGATTTTTTGAGAGTTTGTATTAATTTATCTCTTAAGGTGAGATTTATTAAAAACAAAAGAGCAAAACTTTTTTAAGCTTTGCTCTTTTATTTTAATGTTTTATGAAATTAGTTAGATTTCAAAAATTCTATGCACTTTTTGATATCTCCAACCTTGTCATTACTTTCACCTTCATGTTCGATAATGAAATAACCATCAAAGCCTTGTTCGTCTAATAATTCCAAGAGTCCTTTAACATCGCTATTTCCCTGTCCAAAAACAACGCAATCATTTGGCCCTGGATTCTCGATTGTACCCTTAGATAATAAATCTTTAAAGTGTACTGCATAAATTTTACCCCTCAAAAGTCTATAACCTTCTTTATTATCAAGTCCTGAACGTGTCCAGTGTCCGTTATCAGGTTCAGCAAAAATGAACTTATATTTATTGATTTCTCTTGCTACGTTTTTGTAATCGCCCCAAGTAGTATCGCGCTCTTGAGTATTAACTGTATGATTATGCAATGTTGAAATAATTCCCATTTCTTCAGAATATTTTTCATAGATAGGCAAATACATTGGCTTAGCTTCTATAACTGCAACAGGAAATTCAAGGTCGCGTACGAGCTCGTACAAAGCGCGAATTTGATCTTCCTTCTCATAGTTACTTACGCCAAAGCTTACGACTTCTATATCGCTACTTTTAACAAATTCTTTGACTTTTTCAATCTGTTCTTTACTCATTCCAATGTTAACACTGAATGGCTCTTCTTTGGAAAATCTTTGTCCTGGGAAAGCCTCAAAATGTTTTACTCCGATTGCTTTAAGAGCCTCCACAGTTTCGACAAAAGTCAAATGATTAAGCGAATACATTTGTACTGCAATTTTGCGATTTTTAGCTTCTGCTGAAAAGAATGCGAGAAGCAATGTTGTTATTAAAATTAATTTTTTCATTAGTTTACCTTTACTTCGTTAATTGACCACCAGTGGCCACCTGAATCTTTATCAGATTCTATTCTTATTATTTTAAATGTTTTGGGTTCGGAAAATTTGATACAATCTATGCCATCATTAGCACTGTGCTCAACATCGACAGCTTTGACATCGGATACATCGTTACCTACATAAACTTTAGGTTTACCGTGCAATCTATCTGCCAAAGACAATAATTCGACAGAGCTGACTTGCTTTGCTTGAGGAAATTCTATTTGAAACCACATCCCTGCTTTGTTCGGCAAGCGAGTTTCCCAACGAGTTTTTTCATCTCCATCAAAAGCCAAATTTGTCAACTCCATTTGATGACTTGCACCGACCTTTATTCCATTACCAACATCTTTTGTTTTAACATCAAAAGGCGATGTTTGATTGATAACGATTTCGTTGATTGACCACCAATGTGGAAAATCTTTAGTTGATTCTATACGCATACATTTAAAGCTCAAAGGTTCTGCGAATTCGACATAATCAACTCCATATTTTTTACGATATGAGAACTCGACTTTTTTCATAGTAAGAATGCTATCGCCAATAAAGACTGCTGGCTTTTGAACGTGTCCATCATCCTTTGAAAGGAATTCAATAGATTTCGCCATTACTTTTTCTGAAAGCTCAAACTGAAACCACATTCCTGCGAGGTTTGATGTATAGCTCTCCCAGCGAGTTTTTTCATTACCATCAAAAGCTTGTGAAAGTGTTTTTTGATTATGACTTGAAGCTGCTTTAATACCATTGCCAATGTCAATCATTTCAACATTCCAAGCAGTTGGGTCGTCAGTAAATTCAATCTCCATAAAAGACCACCAAGGTGAGTCGTTACCATTATTTTCCAAGCGAACGATTTTCACATTTTGCGGTGTTTTGAATTTGAAAATTTGCTTATTACCTTCTCGCACACATTCGAATTCAGGAGCATCAAAATCTTCTACACAGGTACCTACAAAGATTTTAGGATCAATCATAAAGTCTGCGAGAGACTCACCCAAATCAAGAGTCAGTGCGCAAATTTTCTTTGCTTCTGGCATTTCAAAATAGACCCACTGTCCTTTTTCTTTACCAGTTTTTGTTCCCCATTTTGTTTTAGGATTATTATCGAAAGCTCTTGCCAAGTCTTCCATTGCGTGACTAGAAGCCGCCATAAAGCCGTTTGGCATTTTTTCTGTATGAATTCCGCCAAGATTAAATTCTCTTATCTTTGCAAAATAATTTTTTGTCTTAGCATCAACGCCCTCGTTAATAATATAGTCCGCCGCAGGAGAGTCTATAGCCCCTGACTTCATAATGAAAGCGACTATAATATCTTGCCAGATTTTTTTCTGATTATCGTCTTTCAAAGATTTTGCGTACTCAACTAATGCGGGAAGAGCTTTATCGTTTTTGAAATTTGCAAATTCTTTTGCAGATTGTGTGAATCCTTTTTCATAAGCTTTGATTAAGAATTTTGCACCTGCAACATTTGAATTTTCAGAAGCAAAGCGAAGAACAAAAGCTTTATCTTTATCGCTTAACTTATCGAAGGATTCTGAAACCGTTTCAATATTCTTATCTGAGCAAACTCTTCTTGAACAGCTCACGAGAGCGGCGGCGGCGGCTTGTCTTACATTACCTGCTGGAAGTGTAAGATAAATTTCAAAAGCCTTATCAAAAGCTTTATCGCTCTTTGTAATTGAACCGCCAAGAATTTTTAGAAGCGTAATTTTTGATTCGTTATCGCTAACTTCGCCTATACGTTTTGCAACAAAATCAATTTCATTTGAAGCATCTATATTAGAAAGAATTGCATAGAAAAATTCTTTTGTTTTGCCAGAAGATTTATCTGCCAATTCGCAAAGTTTTCTTACTTTCTCAGGAGTATTAATTCCGGCGATTGCAAAAGATGCCAGTCTTGCTTGCTCGCTATTATACAAGTCTGCGTAAGATGCGAGCTTTGCGAAATCACTTCCATCGCTCATTGCGTTTGCAGCAATTGATATAGCCAAAGCCTGCACGCCTGTTTTAGGTGTAAGTGCAATAATCTTATCGTAAGATTCTTTCCTTTTAGACAAAGACTCAATTGCAAAAGGCAACATATCTGCATCTAGTTTTTCAAGAACTATAAATTCTGGAAATTTTACATCTTTATTTTCTGCAAGATAAATCAAAATTCTTTTCAAAATTTCTTCATCTCTTACACTCTTTAGCTTGTCATTTTTAACAAGAAGAATTGCTGCATTTGCGCGAGCTCCCAAAGAGCATTGTTCTGAATCTAAAATTTTACGGAAATCATTTTCCAAGCAAACATCATTCTCAAAAGCGCATTCAAACATACATAAATAAGCGTATTCGAGAATCGCAGAGTTTTTGATTTTTCCGCAAGCATCAAGAAGAATCTTACAAGCCTTTGCATCTTTCATCTTAGCAAGTGCACCGATGCATGCAAAAGAGGTTTCTTTATCTTCAAGATTTTCATTCAAGATTTTTGCAATGAAATCTATTGAAGAAACATCGTTCCTGAATCCCAAAGATGTGATTGCACCTTGTTTGATTTTCGCATTTTTTGAAGATGTTAATTTACGCAAAAGCTCATTTGTTTTAGAGTTATCGCTCTCTGCCAAAACAGTAAGCATACGTTCTGTAAAGATATTATCTTCTGCATTTCCAGCGCGCGATTCTATTATCTTTGCGAGTTCTTCAGCTCCTGCATTTACGCCCACAACTTCCAAAAGAGAATTCAAATAAACTTTATAAAGTTTAGAGCCTTCATTTAATTTCAATTCTTCGAGAATCTTTTTCTCGACTGCTTTTCTCACATTAGGATAAGTTGCGCAATCTTGCATAATTCTTTCAAGCGAAAGATGCATCCTACCTATTGGAGTTCCATATTCTGCGCTCTTAAAGTCAGACACAGAATACAAAAGTTCATTTAAATTTACTTTATCTTCGCTCTCAGGCAGAGAGTATTGAGCAAATAATTTACCACAAAATAAAAATAGTATTAAAAACTTTTTCATAAAAAAATCCTAATTAGATGTTTGCCCATTGACCTCTTGCTTTGCGACCAAGAAACTTATTTGCTTCTTCGCAATTAGTGAATCTGCCAGAGACATAATCCCACTCAAGAGTTTTACCTAGTTGAGAAGATATCATACCAACTAAGCAAGCTTCACAAGAGCTACGACCAGCCGATACATCAGCGATAGTTTTCGTTCCGTAGAAGCAACCGTCTAGGAAGTTTTCTATGTGACCTGTATTACGCATATAAGTAACATCTTCTTCGTCGTACTTGATATCGAAAAGATAAGGTTTGCTACAATAGAATTTATCGCCTCTATTCGCAGAGACAATGCCTTCTGTACCGACAAATATTGCACCATCAGCCAATCCGACTTCTGGCAATCTGCCTTTATAAATTTTGATACCTGTTTCAGTTTCCAAATAAAATTGTCTCCAATTAGAGAAGCCATTGATATCTTTTCTATCAGAAACTACTGCGCGTTTGATACCCTTGCCATCTAAGCCCAAAGCCCACAAAGCGATATCATAATGATGTGCACCCCAGTCAGTTTGATTCGCATTACTATAGTCTCTATGACTTCTCCAATCTGGGAAGCCTCCATAAATATCATATGGCGATTCAGCGTTAGGGTCGATGTTCGGACACATATAATTTGAGTAGGGATTATAAGGTGCAGGTCCACACCACATATCCCAATCCATATTTGGAGGGATAGGTTCTTCAGCCCAATTTCTTATGCAAGGCATTTTATAATTGAGCTCGCCATAAAACTCTTTAATTTCGCCTATATAACCATTTTTAGCGATGAATGCTGCTTTTCTGAATGCTTCTTCGCTACGTTGAAATGAGCCGAGTTGAAAAATAATACCTGCTTTTTTAACAGCCTCTTCAACTTTTCTGCCCTCTTCAATAGAGAATGTAAGAGGCTTTTCACAGAAGATATGCTTACCTGCTTTTGCAGCCAAAATACAATTGATAGCATGCCAGTGGTCTGGAGTTACAATAAACACAGCGTCGACATCTTTGTTGGCCAAGACATCTCTAAAATCTTTATAAAGTTTGATGTCGGAAGAAATATTTTCTTTTTTATAATGGCTTTCAACGCGCGCCTTTTGAAAATTCAAACGAGTATCGTCAATATCGCAAAGAGCAACGATTCGACATCTTGGATTAACCATAAGAGTACCAACGTGTCTATTGCACATATAGCCAAGTCCGATAACTCCTATATTGAGCGTGTTTGAGGGACGCTTATTTTGTGCATACAAGCCCCCTTTCATTAATAACGGAACCGCTACTGCAGCTCCCATTCCTTTTAAGAACTTTCGTCTATCCATAAATTATAATCCTTGTTTTTTTGTATAAAAAAATTGTTATTTTTGCAACGATTATTTCGTTGTTTTTTTGTATAAATTAAAGTTAAAAGAAGACACAATAATGTCTTTAGTCCGAAAAAAGTTTCTGTTTTTCTCTATTATAAAATCGGACTTTTTTGATGATTCACCATTTTGATGATTCACCAAGAAAAATTTCAAGAAATTCCAAAGACCCTCTACCCTCTTTATGGTTGATAAACAGTGAGTTGGGGG
>JGI994J12354_10001574_pt1 | contig 23058 bp, 18 predicted proteins | sample IntmicLarv3ML3BL_FD_12354 | JGI IMG/M metagenome (IMG submission 12354) | reverse complement strand
AGATTTCGCCCTACGGGAGAACAAAAATTACGACACCATAAGTTTACCATAGTTTTGACGAAAATACAACAAATTAACCCAGGTTTACAGTTGGATTGCTCGTATGGAAGCTTTTTCTACCCTTTTGCACAAAAAAATGACAGCAAAAATGGTAAAAATACTAGAAAAATGGCTTTACACGAAAATAATTGTTGACTTTATGCAGTGCTTGTGTATAATTGATAGCGTGACTTACAATGAACTTTTGAAGGCCAGTGACGAGGAGCTTTGTCTGCTGTTGCAGCAGGGGCGCAGCGCCGCCGAGGAAATCCTCGCTGCACGTTACCTCAGCCTTGTGCGCGCGTGTGCGCGCCCTTATTTTCTGGCGGGAGGCTCTGCCGAGGACCTCACGCAGGAGGGAATGCTCGGACTCATCGCCGCAATGCGTGAATTCAAACTGGAGCGCGGAGCACTTTTCCGCAGTTTTGCGGAGCGATGCGTAAAAAACCGCATCTATTCCGGTGTTCGTGCCGCCAACCGGGAGAAGCACCTCCCGCTTAACACTTATGTTTCGATAGACCCCCTTTCTTCCCACGCCGACCTCTTACCGCAGCAGTCGAGCCCTTCGCCGGAGCAGCAGCTTCTGGACAGGGAACGATTCGCCGAAATTAGGGAGCAGCTTCGCGGACTGTTGAGCGAATTTGAGGACAAGATTCTGGGGCTTTACCTTGAAGGACTGACCACTGCCGAAATTGCGGCGCGCCTTGGGCGTGAGCGCAAATCGGTCGAAAACGCCGTACAGCGGGTTCGTCAGAAAGTGGCGGGGTACCTTAACTCAGGCGAAAACGGCAGATAGCCGTTCGCATATATTGCCCTATGTAGCTTAATTTCCAGAGCGCGAATTCGAGGTGTCGGTGCAAGTCCGTCCGTGGGCGAAGTCTATCAAAAGAGAGGGTTACACAAATGTTCGAAGACAAGACCTTGGTATGCAAAGAGTGCGGAGACGAATTCATTTTCACCGCCGGTGAGCAGGAATTCTATTCAGAGCGCGGCTTCCAGAACGAGCCGCAGCGCTGCAAGAAGTGCCGCGATGCCCGTAAAACCGCTGCCCGCGGACCCCGTGAGTATTTCACGGCTGTTTGCGCGTCATGCGGCAACGAGGCAAAGGTTCCCTTTGCACCGAAGACTGACCGTCCGGTTTATTGCAGCGACTGCTTCGCAAAAATGCGCGGCGAGAACGTCTAATTTACCGTACACAAGAAAAAATGGGAAGCGAAAGCTTCCCGTTTTTTTAGTCTGGCAAAACTCGTTTTGCCAGACTAAAATCGTTGCGACGAGCTACCCGTTCAACTTTTCAAGTTGAACTCAATGCGAAAAAGGGGGTGTTTACCCCTTTTTCACACTTTTTCCCCCACTCAATTTTTTAAGATGCATTTCCGATTTAACTTTTCTGAGAACTGAAAAAAGCGCTGTTTTCTCTTGCAAATTCGGATTTTTGTGGTATACTGTTAAACGTGGATTATTGTCGGCGCAGCACGCCGATAGAATATAGCAAACAGAAAGGAAGATTACTATGGCAACAGTAACAAGAGATACTATTGTAGGCGATGTTTTAAAAATCGATATCAACCTCGCGCGTTTCCTTATGGAAATTGGGATGCATTGCATAGGCTGCCCCGCCTCGCGTGCGGAAACGATTGCCGATGCCTGTGCCGTTCACGGCGTTGATTCTGATGAGCTCCTTGAAAAGATGAACAACTATCTAGAAGTGGCGCAGTACGAAAACTAAGCGAACATTTCCGGCGGCTGGGGCGGTTTTCGCCGCGGCCGTTTTCTTTTTACAAAATTTAAGGGGACTGAAATATGCGGCTTTTCGCGCTTGACGCGCGGCTTCGCGCGATAGCGGAGCGTATTCCGCAGGGCGCGCGGATTTGGGATGTTGGCACCGACCACGCGCGGTTGCCGGTGTGGCTTATAGTTTCGGGTAAAATCGAAACGGCGGTTGTCTCAGACATCGGCGAGGGGCCGCTCGATAGCGCGCGAGGAACTGCGAAAACCTTTGGAGTGAGCAAAAAAATGGAGTTCGTCCTGCGTGACGGGCTACCGGAAAATGCGCCCGAAAAAGCGAACACATTCATCATCGCGGGTATGGGCGGAGGCACGATTGCGAGCATTCTCGAACGCGCAAAGTGGACACAAAAAAAGGGCGTGAGCCTTTTTTTGCAGGCGATGAGTTCCGCCGAGGATTTGCGCGCGTTTCTGTATGCGGGGAACTACAAAATCACCGCCGAAACCCCGATTTCGGACGGACATCGCCGATACGTTATCATTGAGGCGGAGGGCGGCGGCGCACCTGAAACTTTCGACCGTGCCGATCTCATTTCGGGGAAGCTGATTTTTGAGAGAGAACATATTCTGCGCGGGATAAAGCGGCTCGAAAACGAAATTTCCGGCGAAAATGACAAACAAAAACCCGCACTTTTCGCGGCAGTGAAAAAGCTGGAGGGATACATTGATGGCGACAGTTAACGATATTTTGGCGGCGCTCGACCGCTTTGCGCCGGTTTCAACGGCGCTGGATTTCGACAATGTCGGCCTGCTTGTAGGGAGTGGTTCGTCCGAGGTCACGCGCGTCCTTGTCGCGCTGGACGTTATGCCGGATGTTATCAACGAGGCGAAAACCCTTGGGGCGCAACTGATTGTGACGCACCACCCCGTGATTTTCCGTCCGATTTCCGCTGTAACCGAAACAAATCCCGACGCGGCGCGAGCGCTTTTGCTCATCGAAAGCGGGATTGCAGCAATTTGTATGCACACAAATTTGGACATTGCGGCGGGCGGAGTGAACGACGCACTCGCGGCAAAACTCGGGCTTGAAAACATCGCGGTTTTGCCGGAAAGCGATGGGGTTGTGCGCTTAGGAACGGTTGTGGCGCAAAGCCTTTCGGAGTTTGTAAAACTTATAAAATTCGAGCTTTCGGCAAACGGTGCGCGGTACCACGGCGCAGGGGTTCCCGTCGAAAAAGTAGCGGTTGGCGGCGGTTCCTGCGCCGAATACGCCGCCGCAGCAAAGGCGGCGGGCTGCGACACGCTCGTGGTCGGCGACGCGAAATACAGCGAGTTTCTGTACGCGGAGATGCTGGGAATAAACCTTGTTGATGCGGGACATTTCGCGACTGAGGATGTAGTTTGCCCCGTACTAGTCGAGTTTCTGAAAAGTGAGTTTCCGGGATTGAAAGTTACAAAATCTACCGAAATGACGGATAAAATCAAATGGATTTAGGTGAGAAGTATGAATTTCAAAATTTGCCGCGCCGAATTTTCGGACAGGGAAGCGCTTGTCGGGCTTATGTTGAAGCTTTGGCCGGATGCCGACCACGCGAAACTTTTAAATGAAACTGCCGGGCAAATGGTGGACGGCAAAAATGCGTTTTTCCTCGCGGCCTGCGGCGAAAACCCCGCCGGCTTCTGCCATGTTTCGCTGCGTTACGATTACGTTGAAAGCTGCGCGACTTCGCCCGTCGGCTTCCTTGAGGGGATTTTCGTCGAGGAGGATTTCAGGCGGCACGGTGCGGCAAAAGCCCTTGTTGCGGCGGCGGAGAAGTGGGCTGCGGGCTGCGGCTGCACCGAGTTTGCGAGCGACCGCGAGCTTGAAAACGAGCTGTCGGAGAAATTCCATCTCGGCGTGGGGTTTCGTGAGGCGAACAGGATTGTATGCTATCTGAAACCGTTGGAAACAGCGGGGAAACCAGAGGTTGAGGACGGATTCTGACAGAAGTTCGACGCGCTGATTTCCACACAAAAGCTCGTCATTGACCGCCCGAAAGGGAGTGCCCACCCGCGTTTTCCCTCGATAATTTACCCACTTGACTATGGCTACTTCGGTGGCACGTCCGCGATGGACGGCGGCGGGATTGACGTCTGGCGCGGGAGCCTCGAAAGCGGGCTGACCGCCGCGATTATTACAGTCGATTTACTGAAAAAGGACAGCGAAATCAAGCTCCTTTTGGGCTGTACAGCGGAGGAAAAGACGGAAATTCTGAACTTCTACAACAGCGGTGCTATGGGCGCAATTTTGATAGAAAGATAGAAAATCCGCCGAAATTCCACGGAAAATGTTTGGGAAATCCCATGGAGAGGGTCGTATAAATGCCACTTGACGCACTATTTTTGGGCGCGCTCGCGGGGGAGATTTCCGCCCGCGCCGTCGGAATGAAAATTGACAAGATATACCAGCCGGAGAGGGAGGAAATTATCCTCGCGCTGCGCGGCGCGAGCGGGAGCTGCCGCCTGCTGCTCTGCGCTAATCAAGCGGGAGCGCGGGCACATTTCATCGAGGAAAGCCGCGAAAATCCCGCCGCGCCGCCGATGTTCTGTATGCTTTTACGCAAATATGTGCAAGGCGGCATAATCCGCTCCGTCACCCAGCCCGCCTGCGAGCGAATCCTCGAAATTGTGGTCGAGGCAGCGGACGAGATGGGCGAAATCCGCGAGCGCAGGCTGGTTTTGGAGCTTATCGGCCGCTCAGCGAACCTCATACTTTGCGACGAGGAGGGCAGGATAACCGACTGCATCCGCCGCATTGACGGCGACCTCGAAACGGGCAAGCGCTCCTTACAGCCGGGGCTTTTTTACCGCCCGCCAGCGGGGCAGGACAAGCAAAATCCGCTTACGCTTTCCGGGGAAATGCTCGCTAAAATGCTGTGCTCCGCGCCGAAGGAAGCCGCCGTAGAAAAGTGGATAATCGACAGTTTTGCGGGGCTTTCACCGCTAATTTGCCGTGAGCTTGCTTATCGCGCGGGCGGCGACACCTCGGTGCGATTTTTTGAGCTTTCGGCGGAGCAGATAGCGAAACTTTCGGCGGAATTTGCAGATTTGTGTGCGTGGGCGCGTGAGCAGCGGCTTGAGCCGTGGCTTCTGGTTGCCGACAAGAAGCCGCGCGACTTCTCGGTTTTTGAGATTACGCAGTACGGCGCGGGGTATGAAAACCGCAGGGTTGATGGTTTTTCCGCGCTTTTGGAGGAATTTTACTCCGCCCGCGACCACGCGGGGCGCATACAAAACCGCGCACGTGAAATTACGAAAAAGATTTCTACAACCCTTGACCGCGTGCGCAGAAAGCTTGCCGTGCAGCATAAGGAGCTTCAGGAAGCGAAAGATCGCGAGCGCCTGCGCGAGTGCGGTGACCTGCTTATGGCGAATCTGCATCTAATCGGACGCGGCGCGAAAACCGTTGAGGTCAGCGACTTTTATTCCGAGGACGGCGGTGCAGCGACAATTGTGCTTGACCCGCGCCTTACGCCGCAGCAAAACGCCGCGAAATACTACAAAGACTACACCCGCCGGAAAAACGCAGAAAAGGCTCTGCACGACCTTATAACTGAGGGGAAAACTGAGGAAAAATACCTTAAAAGTGTGCTTTCCGAGCTTTCAAAGGCGGAAAATATTCGTGACATCGAAGGGATCCGCGAGGAGTTGGAGATAACCGGATATCTTCGCCGCCTGAAAAGCGCGAACTCGAAGCGCCAGAAAAAGAAGGAAGTTCTTGCTCCGCGTGAATTTCTGTCGAGCGGAGGCTTTACGATACTTGCGGGGCGCAATAACCTGCAAAACGACCAGCTTACGCTGAAAGATTCGCACAAAAACGACGTTTGGCTTCACGCGCAGCACGCGCACGGCACGCATGTGTTAATCCGCTGCGCAAACGACGAGCCGGACGACGCGACCTATACCGAGGCAGGCGAAATCGCAGCCTTTTACTCCGAGGCGCGCGAGGGTGCAAACGTTGCCGTGGACTATACGCGTGCGCGGTTTGTTAAAAAACATCCCGGCTCAAAACCCGGGATGGTAACTTACGACCAGTATTTCACTATGTACGCAACGCCTGACGCGGACAAGGTAAAAGCGCTCAAGCAGAGCGAGAAGAACTGATTTACCCCTAATCTTTGGACGGAGGTTTTCGCTTATGGGATGTTTTGGCAATATTTTATGGATAGTTTTCGGCGGGTTTATTATGGCGATTTGCTGGGCGCTTGTCGGCCTTTTGTGGTGCGTTTCGGTCATCGGGATTCCTGTCGGGGTGCAGTGCTTCAAGTTTGCGGGTCTTGCTTTGAGTCCATTCGGGCGCGAGGTTGTGTTTGCAGGCGGCGCGGGCTCGGTGCTTATGAATATCATCTGGCTGATTTTCGGAGGGTTGGAACTTGCGCTGGGTTCGGCGATAATCGGCGCGGTTTTCTGCGTGACAATAGTCGGGATTCCGTTCGGCTTGCAGCATTTCAAGTTTGCAAAGCTCGCGCTTATGCCTTTCGGGGCAAAGGTGCTCTAGCATGGCAAACGTCGCCGACGGTAAACTGCGCCTTTTACGCCTTTTGGAAATATTGAACGCAAAAACCGGCGAGAACTCCGTCCTCAGCACCACCGGCCTTATAGCAGAGCTTGAAAAGTTCGGCTTTTCAGTCACGCGCAAAACCCTCTACGCCGACATTGAGGTTTTGCGCGAAGCGGGCGCGGACATAGAATTGAAGCAGGGGAAATCCGGCGGCTACTATATCGCGTCGCGCACGTTCGAGCTTGCGGAGTTGAAACTGTTGGTTGACGCGGTGCAGAGCTCGAAATTCATCACGGCGAAGAAGAGCGGCGAGCTTATTTCAAAGGTCGCTTCGCTCGCAAGCGAGCAGGACGCGGGAACGCTGCGCCGTCAGGTTCATGTCGTCGGGCGAATAAAGGCGATGAATGAGAGCATATATTACAACGTCGATACTTTGCACGAGGCGATTTCGCAGGGCAAAAAAATCCGCTTCCGTTACAGCGAATGGGCGGTGGATTTCGGCGGTCACGAGCGCTTTCGCCGCGAGTTTCGCCGCGATGGCGAAAAATATGAGGTAAGCCCCTGGGCGCTCCTTTGGGCGGACGAGAACTACTACCTTGTCGCGATTGAGGAAAAGGACGGCCCGCAGCGGCACTACCGCGTTGACAAAATGGACTCGATCGAAATTACACGTAAAAATCGCGACGGTGCGGAAAAAATGAGCCGCTTCGACACGGCGGAGTACTCTAAGCGTGTGTTCGGCATGTTCAGCGGTGAGGTCGAAAACGTTACACTGTGCGTCGAAAACCGCTTTGCAGGCGTTGTCGCAGACAGGTTCGGGCGCGAGGTTTTCGTCACGCCGGACGGCGCGGAGCATTTCACGGTGCATGTCTCGGTTGTCCTTAGCCCGCAGTTCTACTCGTGGGTGACGGGGCTTGAGGGCGGCGCGGAGATAGTATCACCGGAAAATGCGCGCCGAGGGCTTCGCGAGCTTGCGGAGAGGATTGCGAAAAAACACGGAAAATGAAGAAAGTAATTAAAAAAGATGAGGGTGACCTCATCTTTTTATTTTCGTAAAAATTGTTTGACAATAATCTAATTTTATGGTATACATAAAATATATAAGATAAAAACCATGAAACGGAGGGCGTATTATGCTGTTCTGTGGGCAGGAATGTATTGTCAAAACCGCGCCGGACTATGTTTACGAGGTGGCGGTGGCGCTGTCGGTGACAGAGGAGGACTACAAAAACGAGTATTACGAGCGGATGGAACGCATTGAGGCATTGCGCGAGCCACTCACGCGGATTACGGAGTACCGGCACGCAATTCTGCGCGAGGCAAGCCCGATTTTACAGGCGCAGCCGGAGCTTTTGAAGTATTTTGAAATATTTAACGACCTCGGAAATGGCGTGTTTGAGGATTCGTTTGCAATAATGCTCGCCGCGAATATAGGCGAAAACGAGCTGACGCACGAGGAAATCGACAGGCTGTACCTTATGACGGTCTACAACTCGGAGAGCAACGGCGACGAGCGTGAGCACGCGTCCCCGGACATCAGCTTTGCCGAGATGACCGAAATTGTTCTTTCGGGCGACTTGAGCGACAGGCTGAAGCTGCTGATTTTGAGCGTCTACGCCGAGCGGTACGAGGTAATTCCGCGCATTGCGGCGGTTTTGTTCGAATCTGCGAAAATCTGCGAAAAGTATTTTGATATTGTGCGCGGAGATTTTGAGGGTGAGCTTAGCACGCTTGAAAACCTCGGTGATTTCAAACTAAGCGCCATCGAAATGACAGACTTTGAAAAACCGCCTGAGGTTACGCTCTCGATTTTCCTGTACAACAACATCCGCGTCTGGGCATCAAGCGACCTGTGCGGCGGCACAAATATGAGCGTCAGGATAGGTATTCACATCCGTGTGGCGCGCGATTTTATGTCCTTGCCTGAGAGCGAGATACGGGCGCAGGCGTCGGCGCTTAAAGCGCTATCCGACCCGATGCGCTGGAAAGTCCTCTGGCTTCTGCGAGGCAAAACCTTAGGGCAGAAGGAGATTGCCGACGCTGTGGAGCTGACTCCGCCGACGGTTTCGCACCATCTCAGTACACTTTTGAACGAGGAACTGATTCGCGCGGAGATTCCTGCCGGCAAGCGCCGCATTACCTACACGCTGAATTCGGAAAAGGTGCGTAAGCTTGCGGAGACGCTGCAAAAGCTGGCGACGTACAATTAACGATAGGGAGAACAAATATGGATTTAACGATTAAAAGTGAAAAGCAGAAATATCCCCTCGGCAAGACGCTGCGCCGCATGACGCGGAATATACTTGAGCGCGACAAAACGCTTTTTGTTCCGTTTGCCATTTACACTGTTGCGGCGGCGATCTATCCGGCGTTTGCGGCGGTTCTGCCGAAGCTTATGATAGGAGAAATGCTCGTAGCAGAGCCGAGTATAAGCGGCATTGTTTGGATTTTGGGAATTTACCTTGCGGCGGTCGCTATTGTCGGGTTTACTAAGGACTTTTCGTTCGGCGGCGCGTATGTGCGTATTTCGCGGCTCCGACTTGACTACATGCGCGACCAGGTGAAGGTTATGATGTCAATGGACTACAAAAACACCGAGGACGCAGAGTGGATGAACCAAAACGAACGTGCCCTGAACGCCTGCAACACAAACGAGCAGGGGATGGAGGGTACATACCACCGCCTGTTTGAAACGCCCGCAGTGTTCATAACAGTTCTGGGATTCACAGTGGTTATCGGGCTGCAAAGTCCGTGGATTCTTCTCGGACTTGTTCTAAACATTGCCGCGGTGATATGGATAGGCCGCGCGGCGCACAATTTTCGCTATAAAAACCGCGCGAAGTTTGCAAAATCCAGTCGCCGGCTCTACTATTACAATCAAACTTCGGCGGACTTTGCCTATGGTAAGGATGTGCGTATTTACAATCTGAAAAACCGCATTCTGGGCAATTTTCTGCACGAAATTGAGGTTTTTACCGACATACAAAAAATGTTTCAAAACCGCGAATTCTTTCTCGGATTTCTGGGGTTGGCGACACTGCTCGTTTCAAACGCGCTGACCTATGGAATCTTGATTTACAAAGTTATCAGCGGCATGGGGATTGACGACTTTTCGATGTATATTGCTATGGTTACAAGCGCATCGATTCTTTTGAAAACCGTGGCGGACAACCTTACACAAATTATCAACGAGGGGCAGTATGTCCACGATTTTTACGAGCTTGTTGACGAAAACAAAAAGCCTGCTGGTGGTGAGCGCCCGAAAATCGAAAACGACACGCTCGAAATCGAGCTTAGAAACGTCAGCTTTAAGTACCCACGCACCGAGAAGTGGATTTTTGAAAACCTGAGCCTGAAAATCGAAAAAGGCGAGCGCCTTGCGGTTGTCGGCATAAACGGCGCGGGAAAAACCACGCTTGTCAAGCTGATTTGTGGGCTTTTCGAGCCGGATGGGGGCGAAATCCTGATAAACGGGTTTCCGCTTAAAAGCTATCAGCGGCAGGCGGTTTTCGACATGTACTCTGCGGTTTTTCAGGACGTAAACATCTTTGCGTTCAGCATACTTGAAAACGTCGCCTGCGACGGCGGAGAAATCGACGAAAGCCGCGCGATGGAGGCGCTTGAGCGCGCAGGACTTGGCGACAAGGTTCGATCGTTTGAGCGAGGAATGTTGCAGCCGCTTCTAAAAATTATAGACGAGACAGGCGTTGAGCTGTCCGGCGGCGAAAACCAAAAAATTTCGATTGCCCGCGCGCTGTACAAAAACGCGAATATGATTATCATGGACGAGCCGACGGCGGCCCTTGACGCACTCGCCGAGGCGGAAATCTATGAAAAATTCAGCGACCTTGTCAGCGGCAAAACAGCGCTGTATATTTCGCACCGCCTCGCTTCGACGAAGTTCTGCGACAAAATCGCATTTTTCGACGGCAGTGGCCTTGCCGAGTACGGCAACCACGCGGAGCTGATGGCGCTTTCGGGGAAATACCGCGAAATGTTCGATATCCAGGGCAAGTACTACCGCGAAGGACTTGAAAGCGGAGAAGCGGACGAGGGGAGGGGTCTGGCATGAAGGTTCTGAAAAAAGTTGTGCAGTTTTTCAAAATATCATGGAGCATTTCCCCCGGTTACATCCTTCTTATAATCCTTCAGGCGGCGGTCAGCGGCGCGCAGGTTGTCGCTAACATTGTTATGCCGCGCTTCCTTATAGACGAACTGATTGGCGCGCGTGAGCCGAAAATGCTTCTGATTTTCGGCGGTGCAATCGTCGGAGCAAACCTGATTTTTGCGTTTATTACCAACATCCTTAAGCGCTTTGCCGAGGTCGGGCGCGAAAACGTGCGAGAAAGGTGGAACCTTGCTCTGGCGAAAAAAATTATGAATGTTGAGTACTCATACCTTGAAACGCCGTATTACCTTGACTTGAAGGAGCGTGCGATGTTCGCCGTGTCGAATCAAGGCTCGACCCACAGGCTAATTATCGCGATGGCGGAGGTTCTGCGCACGCTTGCGACGCTCGCAGGGCTTCTTGCGGTAATCCTTACGCTCGGCTGGGTGCTGCTTGTGATTTTAGCGGTGCTTATAGCGATAATGCTCGCTGTACAGGGCTACTTTATGAAATACCAGACCGTGTTTATGAAAAGCATAATTCCGATAAACCGCAGATTCGGATACTACGGGGGTGCTGCCTATAACGAAAAGACGCATAAAGATGTACGGCTTTATAGCCTTAGTGACCTGATTATCGACCGTGTAGGCGGACTAAACGAGCAAATTTCTGAGGAGTTCGGCGGGTTTCGCCGCAGGCAGGGAGGACTGACAGGGTTCAACGAGATTATCAACAATGTCCTCGCCGTTCTGGCAAACGGCTACGCCGGAATCCGCGTAATCAGCGACATGTTCGGCCCACGTATAAGTATCGGCGCATTTACGATGTATGTTTCCGCGACGGTCAGTTTTTCGGTCACGGTTGCGCAGTTTGGCGCAAACCTCATAAATGTCTGGCAGATGCTTGACTACCTCGAGCCGTTCATGGAATTTATGCGTTTGCCCGAAGAGAATGAAAACACAGGCACAGTGGAATTTTCCGGTGAGCTTGAGAGCGTGCGCTTTGAAAACGTGAGCTTTAAGTATCCCGGCAGCGACAGCCTGATTTTGAAAAACGTGTCGTTTGAAATCAAAAATAGCGAAAAAATCTCGATTGTCGGGCTGAACGGCGCAGGAAAAACCACGCTTATCAAGCTCATTGCACGCCTGTACCACCCGACAGAAGGTAAAGTCTTAATCAACGACCGCGACATTTTCGACTATGAGTACACGAGCTATATGTGTGCAATTGCGGCGGTTTTCCAAGACTATAAGCTCTTTAATTTCAGCATAGGCGAGAACATTTCGTGCAAAGAAAATGGCGCGGACAAGGCGCAAATAGAGAAATATGTTGCAGAGGTCGGGCTTGCTGGGAAAATCAAGGAACTCCCCGACGGACTTGACTCGAACTTCGGCAAGGCGTACGATGAGGACGGCGTTGAAATGAGCGGCGGCGAGGCGCAGAAGGTTGCGATTGCCCGCGCGCTTTACAAGGACGCGGAGCTTGTCATCCTTGACGAACCGACATCTGCTCTTGACCCGCTCGCCGAGGCGGAAATCTATGCAAATTTCAACGAGCTTGCGGGTGCGAAAACCACAATCTACATCTCGCACCGCATGTCGTCGAGCGTGTTCTGTGACAGAATTTTGATTATCGACGGCGGCGAGGTCGCCGGCTTTGACACGCACCAGAATTTGATGAAAAAGACGGACGGGCTATACTACAAGCTGTTTATGAGTCAGGCGGAAAACTACAAAAACTAACTAAAAAGCAGGACGGATATTTACTCCGTCCTGCTTTTTAGTTTTCCTTGCGGTGCCATTTACCATCTAAATAATACTCCCAAGTTCCGTCGTTTCTCTTGCGGAAGTAGCGGTTGTCGAGGCTGTCCTTTTGGATAATGCGCGTCTTTTCGCAGACGGCGACGCTGTTAGACGGCATATCGGTAAACACGACGGCGTTTGCGCCGACGCGACAGTTGCCGCAGAGAGTTCCCCCGCCGATAATTTTCGCCCCCGCGCCCAGATACGCGCCGTCACCGATTGTCGGACTGCCCTCGTTTGAGCTGGCAAGAGTGTTCGAACCGATGGTGACCTGCTGGAAGATGACGGCGTTTTTCCCGATTTTCGCATCGGCGGAGATGAACACCCCGACAGCTCCGTGCGGGAAAACAGGCTCGCCCGCAAACTCGGTGCGGTGGCTAATCCAGCTTCCGCGCTTATCGAAATAGCGGTAGTACGCCTCAAGGCGCAGTCTGCCGCCGCGGGTACGCAAAACCTCGCGCAGCCGCCAAATGCTGCGGTGGCGCAGCATGTAAAAGGCGAGCGCAGGCGGGGTAAAAAGCTTCAAAAACAGGGTTTTTAGCATATATTTACTTCCTTTAAGAGAGTTACATCGTTATCGTAATTATAGCCGCAGTTTCGTCCGGGGTCAACTGCTACTGCGAAGAATATCGACCTACTCCACCGCAATTTATGAATATTTTATGAATAAACGACGGAAATCTGTCGAAAATTCCCCGTTTTTCCAATTGAAAGCAGCTTTTTATAGTGGTACAATGCTTTGGAATGTTAAAAAGGGGATGAACAAAATGGAAATTTACAAGCCGAGCATGTACATCACGCTGAAAAACGCGTTCTATGGGCTGTTTATCGGAGTCGGCGCCGCGTGGGTTGCGTATTACTTTCTCGATTTCACGACCTGCATATTTGTAGGTATAGGTGTCGGCTTGCTGTGCGCCTACTGGATAGGTTTCACAGGCAAGGTTAGCATACACGTTGAGGGCGATAGGGTTTTAGTCTTGAAAGGCCGCACTGTTACGCACAGTTTTTCGAGAGGCGAAGTTTTGCTGCGTATGCGAGTCAGCACAAAAAACGGCGACAGCAACTGTTCGCTCACATTTGCCACTCCGGGGGCTTCCGAAACGGTGATAGATTGCAGCTGCTTCGGGCGTTCGCGCTTTATGAAGCTCTGCGACAGGCTTGAAATAAACCAGCCTGAAGAAATCGAGGCGAAAACTCTGCCCACAAAGAAAAAATAGATAAACTGTAAATAAGGAAGGAACGAATTGTTGTGAACGAAATATTTGAAAGCATCAAGGGAATTTTTCTAAGCGCGTGGAGTGGCCCCGGCAAATATCCCATCATTATAATAGCGGCGGTTATCATTATTTATATTCCCGTCATGATTATCATGGTGTCGAAGCGCAAGGGCAAAGCGAAGGATTTCATCACAAACCACCCCGAAGCCGCAACTATCGCAACAAAGGGCGCGATGTCCGGTGTAATGACGATTATGCTTGTAAACGGAGAGAAACCCGTTGCCCTCACATACAAGCGTAAAAACGCGGTGTACGTCCTGCCGGGCGAAAATGTCCTCGACGTCCAGTACCAGTGGACGCGTCCGGGTGTGCTCTATCGCACAGTAACAACCACCGTCGGCCCGACAAAGCTTAAGGTTAACACCGAAGCTCGTGGGAAATATGTTCTCACCTATGACAAAAAAGCCGAAAGCTTCGAGTTTTTCGAGGATGAAGCATAAGCTTGAAAGGAAATCTTTAAAAAACGGAACAAAAAACAGGACGTTTTGGTAACGTCCTGTTTATATTTTTGCCATAAAAAGGTTGGCAAAAGACGGAATTAGTGACTTTTGACGGAAAAGATGGAACATTCCGCCGCAGGGTGTCGTCAGACAGTTAGAGTACCCAGTTCACGTTGTCAGTTTTCCTTTCAGGCGCGTCCGGCCAGTCGCTTGAGGGGTATCCGAAGCATGAGCCGACCAACGCTTTGTATCCGTCAGGCACACCCAGCTCCTTGTAAAGCGCCTGCATTTCCGGTTCGTCCGCCTTTGCGCCGAATGTGTACAGCCAGCACGAGCCGATGCCAAGCGAGCGCGCTGCAAGGTACATGTTGCCGGTGACTAGCGCGGCGTCGTACACAGCAGTAGCGGCGGAGTCGCCAGAAACAAGGATGAAGCACGGCGCGGAATAGATGCAGTTTCCGCCGCGGGGCCCGGGAGGAACAGCAGCTTTGATTTTTTCAAGCGCCGCGGGGTTCTGGACAACTGTGATGTGGTAGGGTTGACGGTTCATCGCACTTGCGGCGGCTTTGCCCGCCTCGACTATCGTCTCAAGGTCGGCTTTGGGTATCTGTTTTTCCGAATACGCCCGAATGGAGCGGCGGCTAAGGAGGTTTTTTAAAATTTCATTCATAGGTTTACCAATCCTTTCATTATTCCAAATGGCGCTCTGCAAAATGCGGAAATTCTTTCTAAAAGAAGAGTGGCTAAGCAGGATTCCCCTAATAATCTCCGCTCGCAAGCTGTAATTGCATTATACAATTTTCCAAAAGCCGCGTCAATGCTTTACGTTCAGCGGTGCGCAATAACTATGTGTATATTTAAGAACTTTTACAGGAGCACGAACAAAACTCGCATGTAAGGAGAAAAGCAAATAAAGAACGCGAAAAAAGGGGGCGACAGGATTGAAATAATTAACACGAACTGGAATATTACAAGTTTTTCATTTTTTTCAAGAGTTTACGAAAAATAACTATTGGAAAAGAGTTGAATAGGTGATATACTATAACTCCGAAAATATGACAATAGCACAGTTGGAATTATACTGTACGTTTTAAGTAGTGCTTATTATAAAGGTGTGGATGGCGCAATTGAAAAAGAAACGAAAGCTTTCGGCGCGGACTGTTATCTCGCGGGTTCTGCTTTCCGCCGGCGCGGCATGTATTCTGTTTGTTATTGTCAGCGAAGCGATCGACTACCCATGGCAGGTTTTGTTCTCCGACGAGCAGGCGCTTAACGAGCAGACGCTGCCGGAACCCAAGCCGCCGGAGATTGAATTTATTGATGCGCGACTCAGCGCCGAACAGTCAAAGCCGACTGCTCCGCCGGTTACAGAGGCTCCCGAGGAGCCAAAGGCTGAGGCCCCCGCGCCGCTGCCCGAGGGCGGCGACGGTTACCTGAACTTCAACACCGTCAAGAGCCTTCCAACGGCAAATTATCCTACGCTTGTTTTGCTTGGCACAATTAAAATACCAAAGCTTAAAATTTCGGTCAACATCGTCGAGGACACAAACGCTCGCTCGTTGCTTGCGGGAGTGGGGCACATTCCCTACACACCCGCCATCGGTGAAAAGGGTAACACCTGCCTTGCGGGGCACAGGCTTGCCCGCGCAATGCACCCGTTCCGTCACCTAGATAAGGTTGCCGCAGGCGACACGGTAATTCTTTCAAACGGCGCGCATACATATATCTACACCGTCAAGTCTAGCTTCATCGTCGACAAATCGGAAAACTGGGTTCTTGGTAAGGTGGACGACATTGAGTATTGTGCGACACTCATCACCTGCACACCGGTTGGAAGTGAGGCGCAGCGCATAATCGTTCGTTGCGAGCTTACGGATATAGATGGTATGCCCCCCGCAGATTTCTTCGCCGCGCAGAAGCCTGAAACCATGCCCGGCGACGCAGAGGACCAGGACCCCTCAACAGAGCCGCCCGAAGGCGAGGCCACACTGCCGACTGAGGAAACATCTTCGACGGAGGGCGAAACCCCAGAGATTCCCGAAACTTTGCCCGCGGATTCGGATGAGGCTGTCGCCGACGGATAATTTCAAATTCTTAAAATTTTTTCTCCCACGCGCAAAAAACAGCAGGATTTTAATGTCAGCGGTTGCACTAATTTTTGAAAATTGGCGCACCGCAACGGTTTTGTGACTTTTATAAAATCACAAAAAAACAGCAAATTTCTCAAAACGTAACCAAACTGTGACCAAGCTATGATAAAGTAGTGACCATAAGGAATTATTTTGTAGTAAATTCAAGCAATCTATATTGATTCACCCTAGGAGGTAAAGAAAGATGAGTAAGACAAATTCCAAAAAACAGTTATCAAAGGCACTGGCGTTAATTATGGCGATGCTGATTCTGGTATCGCTTGTTCCGCTCAGCGCCCTTGCTGACTACTGGACGGTAAATCCGCAGAAAACGAGCGATCGGATTTATTACTACGACGGCGTAACCGTCCCGGCGGGCAGGGTTGGAATCCATGGACCTGCTGACGGTGGTCAGTCCAAAGACCAATGGCCTGACATTCAGCAGTACATCCTTAAAAACCTAAATGATACCACTCAGGTCACCACATATTGCAGCGACCTCACAATTATTCCTAAGATAAACGACAGAGGGACAGTTGCAGACTATCTGTACGAGCGCGTTCCGATAGAGAACCTGCTTGCGGAAAGAAAAAACAACGCGAACTTCTTCGGCGCGACCGAAGCGGACTTTAAAACGCGTTCTGAAAAGCTGCGCAGCATTCTTATGAATTCGGATCTTTGGGAGGGCAATACCCTTGCCGTAATGAAGGCAAACGCCCTTGCATGGACCGGTGCGAATCTGACCGACCTGAGAGAGCTTCCGAATCTCACAGATACTGATGTTATCAGCGCTGTTCAGGCAGCTATCTGGGTCACTGTCAACAACGCAAAGCTTCTCAGTGACAACCTGCTTACAGAGCCGGCGTACGCATATTACAGATACCTCATCAACCTCGCGGGAACCCCGGTTGGCGCTATGACCCAGCTTTCTGTCGAAAAGGTTGAGAAAATTTCGACAGGCAACACATATACGGCGCTTGTCACCTTTGAGCTCACCGGCGCGGGCGCAACAGGCCAGCCCAGCATAAAGGTGTCGGATGTCACAGCTACCTATTGGAAGGACGGCAGTAAGATCTCCGCTCCCGTAAGCGCAACAGTTTCAATCGCCGACGCAGGCGCAGGCGGCGGACGTCAGGTTCAGGTAACAGGTATCCCGAACGACACGACCGTCAGGCTCGAAGTGGCGTTCAAAACGACGACAAAGCACCCGAACGTATACCTCTACAGAACAGAGAAGGTCATAAACTCGCAGACCCTCGTTTCTGTTATCAACGAACAGATGAATCTCAGCACAAGTGTTGAGGTTTCCAATGCAACCCATCTCAATAAGCTTGAGATTATCAAAAACTGGAACAATATTCGCGGCGCGGCGGTAACCCCGCTTTCAAACCTTGCCGCGGAAGCGTATAACGCCGAATTTGTAATCACTTATGCGGGCGGCGCAAGTGACGGCTTCGACGGGCTTAAGCTCGACGAGTTCAAAATCACAGGCAACGGCTCATACGAGACAAAAATGATTTTCGAGCCGAACCGCGTTTACAAAATTGCCGAAGTTAAGGTTAACGGCGTTGCTGTGCCGGCTGCTGAGCAGCAGTGGAAAACCTTCCGATTCGTGGTTGACGGCACAGCCCCCAACTATAAGGTTGAGTGGATTGCGGCAGGCGGCGGCGCAAACAAAAACGATGGCAACACATTTAAAAACAACCTCGAAGCCAGCACCGGCGGCGTAAAGGTTATCAAGTCCGTGACCGGCGTTCCGGAAGGAAAGCAGGGCACAGATGAGTTCACTTTTAAAATTGAGTACAACAGGGGCGGAAATTGGTACGCGTACGCAGGCGAGGCTTTCTCGCTCAACGGTACTGCGAGCAAGACCGGCACAGACGGAACCTTCAAACTCAAAGCCGATCAGTACGCGGTTTTCTCGGAAATTCCCGTAAACACCCAGATCAGGGTCACCGAGACTGCTGACCCCCGCTATAGCTCCTCCGTCTCGATCGCAAACGGAATCCAGACAATTGCCAAGGACACAACGAAAGACATCACATTTACAAACGCTTACAAGACCGCCGAGCTTAAGCTCTCGAAGGACATTGTTGCGGGCGCTACCGATGTTACATGGGCAAAATTCGCAGCCAAGGGCATTGACTTCACAGTCAACGTCTACACAGACGCGGGGCGCAACAATCTTGAGTATACAAAGGTTGTAAACCTCAAGGACAACAATGTTGTCACGCTCACCGTTCCGGCGAATAGTTACTACACCATCACCGAAACAAACGGTGACAGCGGCAACACCGCTAAGCTCAGCGGCTACAGCCTTGTAACAACAAACAACGGCACGACATCCGAAAGCAACGGCGCAGTTGCCAAGGGTTCTGTACCCGCAACAGTTAAGTTCACAAATACATATTCGAGCGGCAGCCTGACAATCGTCAAGGAGAAGGTCGTCAACGACACAGAATTCACTCCAGAGCAGAAAACTCAGGTCGAAGGATTCAAGACCTTCAATTTCACCCTGTACAAGGGAACTTCGACTAGTGGCACAAAGATTGACGACTATTCAATCAATCTAGACATCACAGACAGAGTCACCATAAACAACCTGGCAACAGGTGACTACTACCTGGTCGAGACTAATAAGTCGGCGGTAACAGCCGACGGCGTCAGGCTCAGCGTTGAGGGCGAAGGCACAGTCAACGTTGGCGCGAACACGTCAAAGACTGTTACCAACACCTACCAGCTCACAGGCGGCAAGCTGACACTCAAAAAGACCATTGCAGGGCCGACTGCTGCGACAAATCAGGTCACAGACGTATGGTTCAGGGTTGTCGGAAGCGGCACGGCGGCTTCGTTCGGTACTCAGTACTTTAAAATAGCCGGCACCGGCACCAGTCGCTCGCTGACAATCGACGTTCCGGTCGGCACATACACCGTAACAGAAGTTAGGGCTGCCGATGAGAACAAACCCGCAACTGGCACCGGTTACGCTGACTATATTGAAGTGACAAACTACACTGTAGCTGTCACCGTCGATAAAGTGTCCGTAACTGTTGCTGACACAAAGACTGAAACTGTCACAATCACAAACACCTACGCAATTAAAAAAGCGAGCGTCAGCTTCATCAAGAACGTTGTCGGCGGCGCATTCGGTGACAGCTTTAAGTTCACAGTCACCGGCGCGGGCACGTTGCAAACGACAAACGCAAGTAATTCCGGCTACGTTTCAGCCACTGGCGCGACAGTGTCCGTAAGCGACGGAGTAATTACACTGTCTAATGTTAGCGATACCGCAACTGTTACAATCGCGAACCTCTCCGCAGGCTCCAACGTAACAGTCGTGGAAAATTTAACTGAGAACCAGAAAGAGTACTTTACAGTCTATCCGGCAAACGGTACTTTAACGGGCAAAGTTCCGGAAACCGGTACCGCTGACCTCGGCACAATCACAAACACACGCGCCGCGAAATTCAGCCTCACAGTTGTAAAAGAACTCGTAGGTGCAACTTGGACCGATTTCACGGACGGAATTGGCATAAAAATCACCGGACCTGCGGGCTGGGGAGACAAGTTCCTGACAGGCGGCAGCGCCGAGATTCCGGGTGGCATATTTGTGCGCGACGGCTCAAGCACAACCACATACATCATATATCTCAAGGGTATGGGAAACGCCAGTGCAAGCCAGATTTTCGCAGAGATTCCGGCGGGCTACTACACCTTTGAGGAAATCACCGGAACTGCAAAAGGCACAGCAGACATCCAGTTCCGCAGCCGCAAAACCTCGTACAGGTTTGGCAGCAGCGGCGGATATCTCGACTTCGGCACCGACGGTACTGGCACGCCCAAAATAGCAAGTGCGATACGGAAAACTACCACAACGGTGACATTTAAAAACGAGTACTCCGTCAAAGATGGTGGAGTAGGCTTTGAAAAGCAGTTCACCCATGGCTTTGTTCCCGCGACGTACAAGTTTGAGTTCAAGTTCACCTCGGACGAGGCGGGCAATAATCTTGTCAGCGTACAGAACGGCGCAACAGTGACACCCGCAGACAAATTCTCGTGGAATACCGGGACAAACTCAGGGTCGATTTGCACAGTAACCATCGTTGCAGCTAAGGCAAGCGACCTCAGCGACATCAAGTTCACAGGAATCCCGCAGGGAACTTATGTCACAGTCAGCGAGCTTGACATTGACGGCAACTACTTCTCTGGCCATGCCGCAGGTTCGGGCGCAATGACCGGGCAGGTTGGCGCCGGCGGACTTACCCTGACTATCAGAAACACGAACAAGATGACAGGTAAGCTCGACGTCACAAAGACCGTTGTAAACGGCGACGACAACAAAGAGTTTACGTTTATTCTCAAAGTCAACGGAAACGTATGGAAGACAGCGCCCACCGGGGCTACTATGAACACCAGCACGGGCGAATTTAAGCTTAAACACGACCAGAAAGCAAGCTTCACAGGTCTCCCGGTCGGCGTTCCTTACGAGGTCATTGAAACAAGTGACTCGCAGTACACCACGACCCCGGGCCTCAACCAGATAGGAACGATAACCCCGGCCTCCGCGACAACCCCGATAGTTGTAGAATACACAAACACCCGCGTCACCGGCGGCGTCACAATCGCAAAGACGGTTGACGGCACAGCGTCAAGCAGCTACACGGGCAAGGATTTCACCTTCACTATAACAGGGTTGCCCTCAGGCACGTTCCATTACAAAGTAACCGAAGGCGGAACAGAGAAGAGCAGCGGAACGATTGCCAATAGCGGAGTAATTATACTTAAACACGGTCAGACAGCCACAATCACAGGCATACCCACAGGCACAAGCGTAACCGTAACCGAAACTTATAACCACACAGAGAGCGCGACAGTTACGTATACTGTGAAAAACGACCTGAACGAAACAAACACCGCCACTAAGTCCGTCACCTCGGGCGGCGTGTCCTTCGCCTTCACTAACACCTTCACTACAATCCAGGCGAAACTCACTGTAAAGAAGATAGTGAATGTTACCCAGAACTCCTGGGACACAAACGTATTCCCGAAGGCAACAAAAGAGTACACCCTCACATTGACGAAGGGCGGCACAGCGGTAGCCGGCAAAACCGGTAATATTTCCGTCGGCGGCACAGTTACCACAGGCGCAGACGGCACATTCAAAATCAAGGATGGCCAGACCATTGTGTTTGAGGGCCTTGAAGTTGGAACCTACAGCATAGTGGAAGCAGCCCCGACAGACGTTCCGGGCTTCACCTTCACAAGCACAGTCGCAGGCGGCGCAAACGTCGCAGTGACCGGCGACGGCAAGATTGTTGACAAGAACAGCAATCCGATCTTCACCGTAACTAATGCCTACACCCGCGACACAGGCAGCCTAACAGTCAATAAGGTAGTCGCCGGAATCACAACGACCAGAGACTTTACCCTTACACTGAAAATGGGCAGCAACATTGTCGCAAATCAGGCGTTCACCTCGTCTGACGCAACACGTGTCCCCTCCAGCCTCACAACCGACGCAAACGGTAAGTTCACAATCAAGGCGGGCGAAACCGTAACGTTTGCGAACATGCCCACAGGCAGCTACACCGTTGAAGAAGCTGACGCAAACATCGACGGCTACGGCTGGGTGGTTGCATACAATGATGCGGATACATGTGCACCGGTAATAGTAGGCGCATCGGCGGTCGCCATTAAGGTCACCAACACCTACACTGAAAAGTTCGGTAATCTCGCTATTGCCAAAAATATCGGCGAAGATGACGAGCTAAAATCCTCCGCATGGGAGTATAATTTCAGCATAGTCGGACCGGTTGCAAACTGGGGCGCAGACTTTGTGACGGCAGGTCTCCTTGTAAAGGACACCAACGACACAAGTGACCTGACCTACACGTTCTCGCTCAGCAATACAGCTCGGCAGCTCGATCTCAAACATACCCGCATAGGAAACTACACCATAACCGAGCTTAGCGGAACAGGCACAGACACGACAACGCTTCTGAGCTACAACTGGAAAGTCAGCGTTGCAGGCGGCACAGTGGTTGCCGACAGCGATAACAAGGCTGTAATATTTGCGGTAACTGAAGCGGCAGCGCCGGAAGAGGGCGCAGCGCTGACAGCTGATGTGACCTTCACAAACTGGTTCGAGCGCCACAAGGGTTCAATGCTGCTTAAAAAGACGCTTAAGGGCATTGCTCCTAAGGTTGCAGAAAATGTCGAGTATAAGTTCGAAATAGTCGGCAATGATACAACAAACGCAGGCTTCACGTACCCAGGTACAATAAAAGGCAGTAGCGGTCTGTGGTACTTGGACGGAATAGAGCTTCCCACCGGCAAGTACAGAATTCGCGAAAGCACAACGGGTATCGCAATTGATGACTATACATTCAAGGGGCTGAAATTCTTCGACGCTTCGGATGAAAACAGCAAGAAGGAGCTAAAAGCTGTTACCGGCGAAGAAGGATGGTTTGAGTTCACAGTTACAAACAACACCGCCATCACCATTGAATGCATCAACGAGTACGAAAAGGACCCGGTAGAGATTCGTGTCACCAAGAAAGTCACAGGCTTTGCCGGAACCGATATGTTCCAGTTCGAGATTTCCTCGCCCGATGAGAAAATCATGGACAGAGGACAGCTTAACTACTGGCTGCTCGACGCAAACGGCGACCGCGTAACAGCGGATAAGGATCTTAACGGCACAGTCGACCCCGACGAGTGGTACGAGGGCGCAGCATACCTGAACGCCGGCAAAACCGCGTTTGAGTTTGCGATTCCCGCGGAGCACACAGCGCTGTTCTTCGGCCTTGAGCCGGGCGTTGAGTACACAGTAGCCGAAATCCTTGACGGACACTACACCTATGACAAAGTCGAAGGCGAAAGCTACCGCATCAACGATTCGTACGTAGAAATTAATGACACAACCGAAACACTTACGGACGATAACGACACAGATACAGCAATCACCGCGACAATGAAAACCCGCAACGCCGCAG
>JGI994J12354_10001573_pt1 | contig 23081 bp, 22 predicted proteins | sample IntmicLarv3ML3BL_FD_12354 | JGI IMG/M metagenome (IMG submission 12354) | reverse complement strand
GGGGGGGGGTAGCCAACAGAACAGCCTCTACAACGCGTGTAGTTGCCCCTAGAATTGATTTGTTATATTCTGTTGTCATATTTTGATATCTGAAAAATCATCTTTTCAGGAAATTTTGTCAAACTTTATTTTTTTATGACTATTTAAAATGCTTCCAAAAAAATTCAAAAAAATGGTCATATTTTTATACAAAATTTTACTCAAAAAAACATATATAATTGCTATCTTTTTATCATTCATAATTTACTTAAAAATTATTTGATTTTGCAAGCAAATGGAACACCCGTCACTACATCAAATGATAAAGCACATACTGCACCATTTTCGAAATTCAAAAAAGACGACACCCATAACTTGGGAGTTATGGGTGCCTTTTATATATGATGGGGGAGGAAATTTTGTACTAAAACTTATGTAATAATTTTAAAAAAAAATCAAGCTTTTTTTATTTTATTTTTATTTTCTGATTTTTTAAACAAGGGATATAAGGTATTGCTTTTTAAAAATGACTTATATAGGCTGGCTCGTTTTCTAATTAATATATACTTTCAGTGAAAGACAAAAACCAAGAAATTTGCATAGCTATTGATGCTATGGGCTCTGACAAGGGACCTAGTGAGGTCATTGCAGGCGTTAAGCTTGCCCTTAGTGAGCATCGAAAGAATTTTAAAGTACTTTTAGTAGGTGATGAAAATATTTTGAATCCTATTTTAAAAGAGCAGAAACTCTCTGATGAAAAGACTCTGAGAATTGTACACGCATCTGAGGTAATTACTATGGAAGATAAGCCTATGGTGGCTATCAAAACCAAGAAAAATTCCTCTATGTTAATTGCGATAGATTTGGTAAAAACAGGTCAAGCACAAGCACTTGTCAGCTGTGGAAACACTGGTGCTATGATGGCAGCAGGCACTTTGCGATTGCGCCCAATGACTCCTGTTGAACGTCCTGCTTTAGCAACGATTATTCCTTCCAAAGACAGAACTTTTGTTATGTTGGATGTAGGAGCTAACCCGAGTCCAAAAGATATTCATTTTTTATCTAACGCGATATTAGGAACGAATTATGCTCGTATTGCCTTAGGTATAGAAAATCCAAAAGTCGGGCTCCTTACTATCGGAACAGAGGAAGGCAAAGGTAACGAAATCGTTCAGCGCGCACACGAACTTTTGAAGAACAGCACAGATGCAATCAACTATGCAGGCCCTATTGAAGGCTTTCAAGTTTTTCAAGGCGACTGCGATGTTATTTTGTGCGATGGATTTACAGGCAACATTGTTTTAAAGGCTTCGGAAGGTCTTTTCAAGATGTTAATGACTTTACTAAAAGAAGAATTCAAAAGAAATATTTTAAGAAAGTTTGGGATTCTTTTAGCAAGTGGAGCAATCAAATCATTGAAAAAAAGAATCAATGTTGAAAAAGTTTCAGGAGCTCCCTTACTCGGGTTAAATGGACTGATAGTGAAAGGACACGGTTCAAGCTCTAAAGAGCAAATCTGCGGAGCGATATCAATATGCGCAAACTGCGTTCGTAAATCGATGAACGAGCATATTAAATCTGACCTAGAAAAAGTATCTAAACTTCTTGACCAAAATCAAGACAACGACGAATAGAATGATTAACAGTAAAATTTCAATTAAAATAAGTGGAACAGGTTCATATTTACCTGAAAAAGTTCTTTCCAATACAGACTTGGAAAAGATTGTAGATACAAGTGATGAATGGATTTTTGAACGCTCTGGAATAAGACAGCGTCATATAGCAGCAGAAAATGAAGCGGCTTCTGATATGGGAGTTCACGCAGCGCGCAAGGCTCTTGAGAAAGCAAATCTCAAACCAGACGACATAGACTTATTGATAGTTACAACTGTCACCCCTGATATGATATTCCCATCCACCGCAGGGCTAATACAAGCTAAGCTTGGAATAAGAAACAACATTCCTTGCTTTGACCTAGAAGCCGCCTGTTCAGGATTTGTATATGGCATAGAAGTGGCTTCGCGTATGATGCAATCAGGCTTTTACAAAAATGCTCTGGTTGTTGCAGCAGAAAAATTGAGCACTCTTTTAGACTGGGAAGACCGCAATACTTGCGTGTTGTTCGGCGACGGCGCTGGCGCTGTTGTTCTCACGGTAAGTGATGATGCTTCTTGCGGAATTTTAGGTTCTGTGCTCGGTGCAGACGGTTCACGCAACATAGAACTTGAAGTTCCTGCTGGTGGAAGCGCAATGCCAACAACAGCAGAAACTCTCAAGAATAAGCTCAACTGCATTAAAATGGACGGCAAAGAAGTTTTCAAAATGGCTGTTCGTATAATGCAAGAAAAAGCTTTTGAAGTTTGCAATCTTTGCAACGTAAACCCCGAAGACATAGCAATACTTATCCCACATCAAGCAAACGCAAGAATCATTGAAAGCGTTGCTAAAAGGCTCCAAATTCCATCGGAAAAAGTCTTTATGAATTTGGGTAAGTATGGAAACACATCAAGTGCGTCTATACCTATTGCTCTCGACGAAGCTATCGCTTTAGGAAAACTCAAAAAGGGCGATATTGTTCTATTCGTTGCTTTCGGTGCAGGCTTGACGTGGGGCGCAACTTTGATTAGATGGAGTTAATTTTATGAGAAAATTTTTATTAGCAATTTCTGTTCTTTGCTTTTTAGCAAGTAGCTCCTACGCCGATGTTGTATGGTCTAAAGACAGAGGTTGGCAAATTCAAGGTGGCGTGCTAGCCCAAGTTATGGGCGAGAGCGGAAATATTCAAAACGCTCTGCAAGGTATGAACTCAGCTAAAGAAGCTCAAGACGAAGGCAATGATTGGACTGCTCTTAGCATCTACGAAATCGTTGTTAAAGACTACCCTCAAAGTATGTTCGCACCTGAGGCTTATTATCAAATGGGCATTATCTATACTCAGCGCAATCAATGGGATAAAGCAAACAGATGCTTTGAAACTATTTTTCAAAAATATCCTGACTATCAAAAATTCAACTTGGTTATAGGCAAACAATTTGATATCGGCTATGCAATTCAACAAGGCAATAGACCTTATATCTGGGGTATATTCCCTTGGTTTTTAGACTATGGCAAAGGTGTTGAAGTTTTTGAAAAAGTAATTAGCAATGCACCTTATTCAGATTACGCACCCATGGCGTTGATGAATATTTCTATTTGCGCAGCTAAAGATGATCAGCCAGATCTTGCTATTGATGCTTTGGATAGGCTCATTAATTCTTACCCTCAAAGTATGTTTGTTCCAGACGCTTATTTGCAAATGGGTAAAATCTATCGCAATATGGTTGAAGGTCCAGAGTACGACCAAATGGCAACTCGCGAAGCTATAACTTTTTATCAAGACTACCTGATTCTTTTTCCTGAAGAAAGTGAAATCGCCCATGCAGAACAAGGCTTGGAAATTATGCAAGATACTATTGCAAGAAGCCGTCTTGTTCTCGGAGACTTCTACTATTACTACAGAAGCGATAATAGAGCCGCAGCAATTTTTTATAACGAAGCAATTACACTTGCGCCTAAAAGTATTGCCGCCGACCAAGCAAGAGAAATGCTAAAGCTCGTTGCAGAAGGCGTGCTAGCACCAATGAATCCTGTCGACTGGTTCTTTGGCAGATACGAAAAGCCTGATGTTGATGTTTTCGAAGCAACTAGCGAAGAAGTAAAAAAAGCAAGTGCTGAAAACTTTGAAGAAGTTTCTCTTGAAGATGATGAAGGGACTTCAGACGAATCTACAAATTCTTCTGTCTTGAACACAGAATCAAATGACGAAGGCTTTATTTCAGAAACTTCCCAATCAAAATAAAATGAAGTGCTTGCCTATAATTTTTTCTTTGATTTGCGCAATGCTCTTGAGCTCTTGCAACTACAAGCTTGCAGGAACTCCTGAACCTCTGCCCTTCAATAGCATACACGTAAAAGTGCGTAACGATTCTTATGCTCCGCAAGCAACAGAATCGCTGATTGGTCAGCTCTCTAACAGACTCTTTATGCAACAGCTAAAGTTAGACCCTGATGCTGCAACTGTTCTTGATGTTCGCATTGTAAGTTTTGAGCGTGATCAATTTGCATCTAGCGCACGCGATACAGGCAGAGCTCAAGCATTTACTATGCGTATGTCTGCCGATGTTTCTTTGCGCAACAAAACAACAAATAAAGACTATTTTACAAATCGTAGAGTCTATGCAGATGTTCACATTTTCGATAATCCTACAAGCGGAGTCTTAGGTGCTGAATATCAAAATATGCCTGCGCTTACTAGAATCTTAGCAGAAAAAATTTGCGACGAAGTTACAGGCATATGGTAAAAAATTCCATAGAAATTGCTCCTTCTATATTGGCAGGTGACCACGCTGCTTTAGGCGATTCTGTTAAAAAAATTTCTGACGCAAACCTTAGCTGGATACACGTAGATATAATGGATGGACACTTTGTTCCGAACTTAACTTTCGGGCCTCAGCTTGTTGCAGATTTGAAAAAACGTTTTCCAAAAATGTTTTATGATGTGCATTTGATGTTAGATAATCCGCACCTCTACGTAGAACCCTTTGCAAAGGCAGGTTCAGACTTAATTTCTATACACGTAGAACCTGATTATCCTATTGATGCAACTCTTGAACAAATCCATCTACTTGGCTGTCAGAGCGGAATTACGATGAATCCAAAAACAGATATTTCTCAAGCTTACGAATATTTACCTAAAGTGAATTTAGTTCTTGTGATGAGTGTTCAACCTGGATTTGGCGGACAAAAATTTCAAGAATCTGCAATTGCAAAAGTCGAGCAACTCGCAAAATGGCGTAAAGAGTTGGGACTTAATTTCCGCATAGAAGTTGATGGTGGAATTAATGATTCCAATATAAATCTTCTTTTAAATGCGGGCGCAGACACTATTGTTGCAGGTACTGCTTTTTTCAATAATCCAGAATTACTTCTGTCTAAACTTAATTTTTAGTAAATGATGAATTTGAAAAAACTTAGCTTTGTTTTTGCATTTACTGTAGCATCTTTATCTTTCGCTCAAGAATATAATAGCGGCGAATACTGTGCTCAATGTCACGACTATATTTTCGAGCAAAATAGAAATGCACCAACTGCTAAGCATCACTTTTTCGCAAACAAATATTTAGACGAAAAAAATCTTCCAGGCTTCGTTCCAGACCAAATTGTAAACTACTTTGACTTGAAATATAGATTCTATAAAGAAGACGAAAAGTTTAAATTTGATATAACCAAAAATGATAAAACTACAACTTATCTGCCAACTATGGCAATAGGAGTTACGCCTCTTTTCCAATATGTAGTGCCTAAAGAAAAGGGTGCATTCCAAGTCCTTTCTATGGCGTACGACCCACATAACAAAGAATATTTTGAAATCTTTGGTGGCGAAAATCGTCAACCAAATGAATGGGGACATTGGACACGTCAAGGTATGAACTGGAATTCAAACTGTGCCTATTGTCATACCACTTTGTTCGAGAAGAATTATGATGCGAAAACAAATTCTTTTGATTCTAAATTTCTATCCCAAGGCGTAACTTGTCTCTCTTGTCATAGTAAAGTTTCAGAAAATTGTAAGTCTAGCGAAAAGTTTTTGAAGAAATCTTCTGAGCCAATGACAAATGAGCAATATATGATGATGTGTGCATCTTGCCATAGCAGAAGAGAAGAACTAACCGCCAACAAATTCCGCGCTGGCGATGAGTATTTTGACCACTTTCGTCCTGCATTGCCAGACACTGCTGGTGTTTATTATCCCGATGGTCAAGTGCGCGATGAAGACTTTATGTATAGCTCTTTTATGATGTGCCGTCAGTACATAGCAGGTATTACTTGCAGGGATTGTCACGACTCGCACTCTTTAAGAAAAGCTAATGATGTTGATAAAAATCAACTCTGCTTAGGATGCCATGCTCCTAACGCACACAACACTCGCGGCGCTCCCACTATAGACCAATATGCTCACTCGCGTCATGGAGATAACGAGGGGAATCTTTGCATAAATTGTCATATGCCAAAGACTACTTATATGGATAGAGATGCGCGTCACGATCACGGATTCACATCGCCTGACCCTTATTTAACAAAGCATGCAAATACTCCTAACGCTTGCACATCTTGTCACGAAAAAATAGACCAAGATAAACCCGAGCGAGACTTAGATTGGATGCTTTCAAACTTCAATGATTGGTACAAGAACGATAGATTTAATCGCAAACGCCAAAGAGCATATATGGTGAATTTGGCGTATTCAGGCTCTCGCGATATAAAGCTTAAAAATGCTTTGCTAAAGCTCGCTAAAGAAGAAGATATCGCAGCTTGGAAATCTACTTTGCTAAACTTGCTCTCGCACTGGGTCGACGAGCCCGATGTTTATGCAGAGACTGTGAAATCTCTTGAAGATGCAAGCCCCCTTGTACGTGCAAGTGCTGTAAGACTTTTGGCTCTTAGTCAGAACGAAAATGCAAAAACGCATATCGAAAAAATGTTGAAAGATAAAGTGCGTCTTGTGCGCATAGATGCTTCTTTTGCATTGCGCCGTGAGCTAAGCGATAAGTCGCACGAAATCGTTGAACTCATAGAATATCTAGATTTTAACACAGATAGACCCATTGGCGCACTCAAGCGTGCCGACCTAAGTATCGCTCAAAATAATATGGAAGATGCACGTTTTTACGCAAAGCACGCAACTACTTTTGAAGAAGGTAACGAAGGTCTTTTAAATGAATCTGCCATTATGCTCTATCGCGCTGGCGACAAAGGTGGCGCGCTAAAACTGTTGCAAGATGCTTTACAAACAAATCCAAATTCTCCACAAATTTGCTATTCACTTGCTCTTTTCTACTCAGAAAATAACGACATTCAAAAAACAATTGAATTCCTCGAGCGCGCAACTGATATAGATGATAATTTTATTCGCGCTTGGTATAATTTGTCTTTGGCATATCTTCAAGCTAAAGACTATCAATCGGCAGTGGCCTGCATTGTTAAAGTAACTCAGTTAGACCCAGAGAATCCAGAATATAAAGAAGTACAAAATTATATAATTTCTGAGGCAACTAAAAATATGAAAAAATAATCTATAAGTGAGATTCTCTCTCATTTAATTATTGCCTTAACGGACTCTTTAGCGCAAATTTATTGCCTGTAAAATGAATTCGCAAAATAAGAGTGACTCACATCATCCCAAACATATCGCCATAATTATGGACGGTAATGGCAGATGGGCAAAGGCACGTAACCTTCCAAGAATCAAAGGTCATCAAGAAGGTGCAAAAAGTATCGCAAGAACTTTAGAAGCCGCGCGCGATTTAAATATAAAATTTTTAACCCTCTATGCTTTTTCTTCAGAGAACTGGAATAGACCAAAAAGCGAAGTAAAAGCATTGATGCAATTATTGGAATCTTCCTTAAAAAAATATAAGAAAGATTTTCTTAAACACAAAATACACTTCTGGACTATAGGTGATATTTCTGCCCTGCCAGAAACCTGCCAAGATTTGATTGCAGATTTAAAATCTGCCACAGAAAATTTTGATGAACACAATTTAATCTTAGCTTTAAATTACGGTGCAAGAAGTGAACTCGAACGCGCTGTTCAAAAAATCATCGATAAAAAAATCAAATCCAAAGATATCACTTACGATTTGATTGCACAAAATCTCGATACAAACCAGCTCCCTGACCCTGATTTAATTATTCGCACATCAGGCGAGATGCGTCTTAGCAATTATCTTTTAATGCAAAGCGCATATTCAGAATTTTATTTTACAAAAACTCTTTGGCCAGATTTTTCAAAAAAAGATTTAGAAGATGCTGTTAAAGATTTCAAAAACCGCTCACGCAGATATGGTCTGACTGATGAACAAATCGAAAAAATTTAATTATGCTTAAAAGATTATCTAGCTCACTTTTTCTTTGGATTATTATTATTGTTGCAGTTGTATGCTGGAAATCATCAGGCATTATTTTTTTACTTTCGCTCTTAGGTGTTCTGGCAAGTTATGAAGGCGCTCAGTTATTCAAAAAATTTTTCTTAAAATCAGTACATCCTTTACTTTTGGCAACCGTTGCTGCAACAGCATTTACTATAACTGCAATTTATCCGCCAAGCATTCACACCTGCGCGCTTGTTTTTATTATAGCAATTTTTGCTTTATTTATTTTTAGAATTTTTACATCAGGCAAAAATAAGTTGATAGGAACTTTTCAAGAAACTGCATCTTTTGCATTTCTGTCACTGATAAGTATTTTGCTTTCGCACTACATTTTCGTTTTACAAACTTTGCGCGAAGCTAGCCTCGATATAGAAGGTTGCGTTTTCGTTTTATGGATTCTTGCAACAGTTAAATTTTCTGACGTTGGCGGATACGCTGTTGGCAGTAGCTTTGGCAGGCACAAAATTGCTCCTAAAATCAGCCCTGGAAAAAGTTGGGAGGGCTTGATTGGCGGGCTTATATCGTCTGCTGCAATTTCAGTATTTTTAGTAGCAATGCTTGGCAGATTCTTCCCAGACAATTTCACAATAACAGCTGCTGCTCTCTGGGCATTACCCCTTGGTCTTTTAGGATTCATCTCTGACTTGATAGAATCTCTTATCAAAAGAAAAGCTAAAGCCAAAGATTCTGGAAATATGATTCCTGGAATAGGCGGCGCTTTAGACTTATGTGATTCTCTTTTATTGAGTGCTCCACTTGGTAGCACCTTAGCTATTTATTATTTCCATCCATTTATATTATTGTAAAATGTCTAAAAAAATAAATCTCACAATTCTTGGTGTTACAGGTTCAATAGGCGATTCCACACTGAAAGTGGTCGACGCTAATCCTGACAGGCTTGCTGTTGTTGCAATTGCAGGCAATACTAACATTGAAAAATTAGCTGCAATAGCAAAAAAATATAATGTAAAACACGTTTCTATTTCTGATGAAAAATCTTATAAAGAAGCAGTGAGCAGCAAGATTTTTGACGATGCAAAATTATATTTTGGCAACGAAGGCTTAGTTGAGATTTCTTGCTTGCCAGAATCTGATATGCTTGTCGCTGCCGTGATGGGAACGACTTGTTTAAAACCTACTCTTGAAGCTATCAATTGCGGTAAAGATATCGCCTTAGCTAACAAAGAGCTTTTGGTAATGGCAGGCAAATTTGTCACTGAAGCTGTGAAGAAAAATAATGTGCGCCTTTTGCCTTTAGATAGCGAGCATAACGCCATCTTCCAATGCTTAAATGGTGAACGCAAACAAGATGTTGATAAACTTATCATCACAGCATCTGGTGGAATGTTCAGAGATTTCACTCTCGAACAAATGCAACAAATTCAACCTAAAGATGCCCTCGTCCATCCAAACTGGAATATGGGACCAAAGGTTACAATTGATTCTTCTACTCTCGCAAATAAAGGTCTTGAAGTGATAGAAGCTAAGTGGCTTTTCGATATGTCGCCAAACGACATTGAAGTTGTAGTACATAGACAAAGTATAATTCACTCAATGGTAAGATTTATAGATGGTTCTATTCTTGCACACTTGTCGCCACCTAATATGACTTTTGCAATATCGCATAGCATTCTTTACCCTGAGCGCGGCAATGCAACTATGCAAGGGCTAGACTTCACAAAACCTATGGCTCTTGATTTCACTCCGCCAGATGTGAAAAGATTCCCTTGTCTAAAACATGCTTTTGACGCTTTGCGTTTTGGTAAAACTGCAACCTGTGCATTCAATGCTTCTAACGAAGTTGCTGTTGAAAATTTTATTAAAGGCAAAATATCTTGGCTCGATATCGCGACATGCGTTGGTCGTACTCTCGAAGCAATAGACCACCCAGAAGCCAACAATCTCGAAGAACTTTTGTATTGCGATGCTCAAGTTCGTATCAAAGCTCAAGAGATAGCGAACTCACTTTAAAATGTCAGACTATACAAATATATTCAGCACTTCTACAGGAATTTTAATTGTCATACTATTCTTTGGCGGTTCTATTTTTGTGCACGAGTTAGGTCACTTTATAGCGGCAAAATTGTGCAAGCTAAAAGTCTTGAGATTCTCTATTGGCTTTGGATTAAAACTTTTTTCTTGGCGTGGCAAAGACGGTTGCGAATATAGAATTTCTCTTTTACCTCTCGGCGGATACGTTGCAATTCCTCAGCTTTCCGATATGGGAAAAGTCGAAGGGCAAGACGACGAAGATTATCAAAAAGTCAAACATCTACCCAAAGCATCTTATGGAGCAAAAGTTTTGGTAGCTTTCTCTGGCGCTTTTTTTAATGTGCTTTTTGCAATTCTTTTGGCATTTATAGTCTACATAGTCGGAATGCCAACTTCGGCAGAAAATCAAACAACTCAAATAGGATACGTTCCACAATTTATTTATCCAGATAGCGTAACCCAAACAGAAAATTCTGCATTCATTGCAGGACTTCAAGCAGGCGATATCGTTCTTGCTGTCGATGGAAAGCCCGTTGAAAACTTTATTCAAATACGCGAAGCTATCGCTCTCGGTGCAGCGCGGACAGATGATGGAAAAGCATTTTGCGAACTTTTAATTTCTCGCGATGGACAAGAAATGAAAATCGGAACTCTTCCTGTTCTAGTCGCAACAAATAGCAGAACTGGTGACGAAATTAGAATGCTCGGAATTATTCCTGCATCACAACTTATAGTTGATAGTGTTATAGAAAATTCACCTGCGGAAAAATCAGGACTCAAAATTGGTGACGAAATTCTTTCTATAAATGGACAAAGAGCTTTTTCAAATAATCAAATAGTTTCTGTGCTAAATGAAAATCCTGACAAAGAAATTTTGCTAGGGATTTCTCGCGATGGAAAAAACTTAGAACTGGCAATTAAACCTGCACTAATTGCAAAAACAAAACCTCTTTGCGAAATTTTAGATTCAAAGAAAAACCCTCTGTTCACAGTCTTGCCAACGGATATAAAAAATAATCAAGATCCAACAAATCTAAGCACGCCTTCTACTTTGCGTGTCTTTGAATTGAAAGGCGATTTGCCAGAAACTATTTCTATTGGTGCAATTCTTTATCAAGCTTCAGGTAAAGATTTAAATTCGCTCTCTGACTTAAATACTATTTTGAATTTTGAATCAGAAAAAAATCAACACACTTTAAAATTTATCAAAGACGAATTTTTAAGTGAATTAGTTTTAGAAAAAGGATCTTCCTCAATTATCATCGCACCAAAATTTTCTCCTGTGCTAGGCTATATGATTTCGAGAAATTTCCAAACAATACATCCAAGCATATTTCGTCAAATTAGCGGAAGCATTAGCACAACTTATTATGCTCTTAAAGGGCTCATTAATCCGCGCAGTGATATTGGGCTTAAACAAATGACTGGACCTATCGGCATTGGCAGAGCAATTTTTGAAATCTCTAAAATAGATATTATTCTAGTTTTATCTTTCGCAGTTTTGCTAAATATTAATTTGGCAATTTTAAATCTTCTACCCATCCCTATTCTAGATGGCGGACACATTTTAATTGCTACATTAGAAAAAATTTCTGGCAAATCTATTTCTCAAAGTAAAATCATTGCTGTCACGCACGCCGTTTTTGCTTTGTTATTTGTCTTCTTGATGGTCTATGTTATATACTCCGACGCTCAACGCTGGAGCGGAGATATCAACAGCGCCCAACAAGAATCCTTACAATCACAATTCTATTTGAACAACATTCAATTTTCCGCAAATGAATAGTTATACTTTATCCAGATTCAATACTGTTCGCCTTAATACTCGAGAAGTAAAAGTAGGTAATGTTGGCATAGGTGCAAATAATCCTATCCGCATTCAGTCTATGACAAACACAAAAACCTTAGATGTCGATGCTAGTGTTAATCAGTGCATTCAGCTTGCAGAAAAAGGTTGCGAGATTATCAGACTCACAGCACAAAATCTTGATGCGGCTCGCGCACTAAAAGATATCTCTAAAAAATTCCGCGCTGCGAAATTCGATAATCCTTTGGTTGCAGATATTCACTTTCTTCCCGCCGCCGCAATGGAAGCTGTCGAGCACGTTGAAAAAGTTCGCGTGAACCCAGGAAATTTTGCCGACAAAAAAACTGGCAAGCTAGACTTTACAGACAAAGAGTATGACGAAGAATTAGAACGCGTACGCGAAGGCTTTTTGCCTTTTGTCTTACGTTGCAAAGAACTCGGTAAAGCAATGCGTATCGGTGCAAATCACGGTTCGCTCTCTGACAGAATTTTAAATAGATATGCCGACACTCCTTTAGGAATGGTAGAAGCTGCTCTTGAATTTGTGCGTATATGCAAGTCTGTAAATTTTAATGATGTTGTTCTTTCTTTCAAAGCAAGTAACACAAGAATTATGACTCAAGCATACAGACTCGCTGCACAAAAAATGATGCAAGAAGGTCTCGATTGCCCTTTGCACTTGGGCGTTACAGAGGCTGGATTTGGTGAAGCTGCAAGAATTAAAAGCGCAATGGGCATCGGTGGTCTTTTGCTAGATGGCATTGGCGATACGATCAGAGTTTCGCTAACAGAGAACCCTGTTGAAGAAATTCCCGTTGCAAAAGAAATAGTATCTTTCATTGAAAACTTCCGATGCGAAAAAGCTGTCGAGCAAATCGATGAAAAAATAGATTTCTATTCTTATCAAAGACGCGAATGCTACGATTTGAAAATTGGCAATTTAACTATAGGACAAAATTCCACACACGCAGTTGCAGTGAAGTCTGAAGAAGAATCAATAGCAGAAATTAATCTTGATTCCAATCTCTCTGCAAAAATCGATAGCGAAACTTTTGCAATCAAAAGCTATACAAAGGAAGATGCGCAAAAATTAGAAAGCGATTTAAAAAATCAAAAACTCGCGCTCCAAATTTCTAATGATAACTTGCCTTTCTTAGCAGAAACTTTGCAAAAAGCAAAAGGCTCTTTTGCAATGGTCAGCCCTGCACCTGCGAACGGACGTCACTTTGTTGGTGAAGCAAGATTCTTAGCTGCTCAAATGAAAAAGCTAAATATCAATGCTCCCTTTTTCATTTTCTGCGATTCATCAAAGTTTGTTGAAAAAGAAAATTCTTTGCGCTTGAACGAAGCTTCAATTTATCTTGGATCTTTGCTCTGCGACGGAATCGGCGATATCGAATTGATAGAAATTTCTTCTGACGCAAAAGACAATGCACAAAAGTGCCTTGCCATTTTGCAAGGCGCAAGAGCTCGTCGCTCAAGAGCAGAATATATTGCCTGCCCTAGTTGCGGACGCACTCTTTTCGACATCCAAAAAACAGCGCTCGAAATCGAAGAACGCACAAAGCATCTTAAAGATATCACTATCGGCATTATGGGTTGCATCGTGAATGGCCCTGGAGAAATGGCTGATGCTGACTTTGGTTATGTAGGTGGCGCTCCAGGAAAAATTAATCTTTATAAAGGCAAAACTTGCGTAGAAGTAAACATCCCTCAAGAAAAAGCAATAGATAAACTTCTCGAATTAATTTCGCAATATCACAAAATTTAAAATAATGAATCCTCTAGATATATTTGCATCAAATTCTGAACACTTCGTAGGACGTGAGAATCTCGAAGAAAAATTAAAGGCAGGCAAAACTTTGCGTGTGAAACTCGGCGTTGACCCAACTCGTCCAGACTTAACTTTTGGTCATATGGTTGTCTTTAATAAACTGCGTCAGTTTCAAGATTTAGGGCATCAAGCCGTGCTTATCATTGGCGACTACACAGCATCCATCGGCGACCCTAGCGGACGCAATTCTTTGCGCCCTGTTCTTACCCCTGAAGAAATCGACGAAAATGCAAAAACTTATTTAGAGCAAGCTTTCAAAGTCCTGGACGAAAGTATGACAGAAGTTCATTACAATAGCGAATGGTTTTCTAAAATGTCTTTTGCAGACTTGCTGAATCTTGCACGTAAAATGACAGTTGCTCGTATGCTCGAGCGCGACGATTTTTCAAAACGCTATGCGAGCAATACTCCTATTTCTATTGTTGAATTTCTATATCCTCTAGTTCAAGGCTACGACTCTTTGATTACAGAATCCGATGTCGAGCTCGGCGGTAGCGATCAGCTTTTCAATAACCTTGTTGGACGCGACTTGCAAGCAGATGCAGGACAAAGTCGTCAAGCAGTAATCACAATGCCTTTGCTAGTTGGCTTAGATGGCGTACGCAAGATGTCTAAGAGCTACAACAATTATATTGCATTCAACGATACTCCACGTGATATGTTTGGCAAAATAATGTCTATCAGCGATGAAACTATGTGGACATATTATCAATACCTGCTCTTGTCTGATAAAAGAACTATCGATGAATTCAAGACAGAACACCCGATGCATTGCAAAAAGAATCTTGCACAGCTTTTGTTGACTAAGTTTTTTGGAGTTGAAGTCGCTCGCGAAGAACTTGCAAATTTTGAAAATGTTTTTTCAAAAAATCAGATTCCTGACTCAATGCCAGAATACAATTGGGATGCAATCTGCTCTGCCGACGAAGATACTCTTGTAAATATTATGACTGCAACTGGACTCTTCCCAAGCAAGAAAGAAGTTCGCAGACTCATTGATCAAAGCGCAATCAAGTTAGACGGTGAAAAAATTTCAGATCCATTCTTAGCATTGCAACGCCCATCAAAACCATTCGTATTGCAGGCAGGCAAACGCATCTTCGTGCGAATAAACCCTTAATGAGCTCACGCAACCAAGCACTATTGCTAGGCGAAGAAAAAATATCTAAGCTTTTGCCTAGATTCTATTTTCCTGCAATAGTTGCAACAACATCAACTGCTCTATATAATATTGTAGATAGAATTTTTATCGGGCAATTTTGCGGAGAAGATGCTCTCGCTGCTATTACCATTTGCTTTTCGCCTTCGCTGTTTTTTTTGGCGCTAGGTATGTTGATAGGTCACGGATCTGCGGCACTAGTATCTATCAAGCTTGGCGAACATCACAAAATTTGCGCAGAAAAAATTTTAGGACAATCAATTTTGCTCTTTATGATGTTGTCTGCAATGATTGCCTTTATCGCGATTTTTTTCTTGGACGAAATTTTGCTTTTGTTCGGCGCCAAAGAACAAGTTTTTACATACGCTAAAACTTACTTTTTTATAATTCTTCTTGGAATTATTTTTGAAGAAATTTCTTTCGGCGTTAACAATATTATCCGCGCAGAAGGTCGACCCTACTACTCTATGGCAACTATGCTGATGGGCGCTGTACTAAATATTTTTTTAGATTATCTTTTCATTGTAAAATTTTCTTGGGGAGTGAAAGGCGCAGCCTACGCAACTGTTATAGCTCAAGCAACAGCCTCTATTTGGGTTATGTATTTTTATATGGCAAAATGCGGATTGCTTCTTTTTAGATTTAAAAACCTGCGCATATTCCCAAATCTTTTGAAAGAAATGCTTAAGATTGGTAGCCCATCTTTTATTGTTCAATTTCTCGCAGCAGGCGTTATAGGATTAGTGATTGTTCAAGCAGGCAAATATGGTTCTACTTCTGGAATCACTATTATGGGCGTTGTTATGACTGTAAATTTGCTTGTATTTATGCCTATCCTAGGGGTCACCACAGGAGCTCAACCTATTATGGGTTACAACTGGGGCGCAAAAAAATTCGACCGTGTTAGCGAAGCTTTGAAAATCACTTTAATTACGGCAAGTACTTTTTCTATATTAGGATTTTTGTTCACGCAAACTTTTCCGAATTTGATTTTCTCAACTTTCCTAGGAAACAAATCTGTGAATGTAGACGCAGGAATTTCTGCAATGCGAATAATGACTCTCGCATTTATTTTTATCGGACTTAACTTCACAGTCGCAGGATTCTTCCAAGCTACTGGCAGACCAAAATTCTCAATCTTCTTAACAGTATTGCGACAAGTAATTGCTTTAACTCCAATGTTGATTCTTTTACCTCGCGCATTCGGACTAGCTGGATTATGGGTATCCTTCCCTCTTTCAGATTTAATTACGGCACTTTATTCAGGAATAATTGTCTATAAAGAATTCAAGAAATTAAAACGTTACGATTATCTTATTAAAACATCTCAGCTTGCTATATAAAATATGAAAAAAGAAAACTCTTTTCTAAATTTAATTTTCAATATCATTTTGCCCAGCGTAATTTTGATTTGGGGAAATAAATTTTTCAAATCTTTCGCAGGAACATTTAGCGAACAACAAATCTCTATTGCGATATTCTTAGTAGCAATATCGCTACCGCTCGCTTATGGAATTTATGATTTGGCCTCGCGAAAAAAATGGAATATATTTTCTATCATTGGTATCATCAGTGTTCTGCTGACCGGCGGTATAGGTCTTTTGCATATAGATACAACTTGGATGATTGTTAAAGAAACCGCTATTCCTCTAGTTTTAGGTGTGGCTGTTTTAGTTAGCGCATTCACAAAAAAACCTCTCGCAAAAATTTTGATATTCAACGAAAACTTGCTGGATTTAGAAAAAGTAAACCAAGCTTTAGATGAAAATAATACTCGCGATAAATTTGAAAAAGATTTGCTTTTTGCAACTTATCTGCTCGCGCTTTCATTTCTTGTGAGCGCAATCCTTAATTTTCTTTTGGCATATAATATTTTCAAAAGTCCATCTGGAACTCCTGAATTCAACGAAGAAGTCGGACGTATGACCGCATTGTCTTGGCCTGTTATTGTAATTCCAACTAGCATAATTTTGATATTTGCAATCTATAAAGTTTTCAATGCAATCACTCGCTACACTGGTTTGAAGTTTGAAGACCTTTTAAGCGAACAGTTGAAAAATAAATAATTTACAAATTAAAATTTCAATATACCTTGGAAAGAATGAAACCGATTATATCGCTATCTACATCAAACCTTATGCGTCGCATTGATGGTAGTATGAGCGATATTTTGCATAAAGTTGCAGAGCTTGGTTTTGAATATGTTGAATTAGGACATTCAATTCCCATCCACGCACGTGACGATATTTTTAATTGCTTAGAAAAAAATATAATTAAAATTTCTTCTTGTCACAATTTTTGTCCCTTACCACCTTTTGCAAAAGGCCCTTCGCCTAATCTATTTTCGCCATCTACAAGCAGTGCAATAGAATCTAGTTCATGGATTATGCATACAAAAAATTCTATCAACTTTGCAAACGCAGTAAATGCAAAGGCGCTAGTTTGTCACTGTGGTTCACTGACGCATTTTTTCAAAGCGCTTGATACGGAGATTTTGAAATTTTATGAATCGCACACAACAGAGGATCTTGTAGATAATCTTCCTTTTGAGTTAGTAAAAAAACCTTTCTTAAAAAAATCTGCAAAGAAAGCCTTAAAACAATATTCATATTTAAAAAAGAATCTCGAAAAAATCAGCGAACTCATAACAGAAAAAAATATTAAAATAGGAATAGAAAATCGCGAAGGAGTTTCTGAAATTCCTCTCGATTGGAATATGGAAGAACTCTTGAAGATGACTTCTGATCTTGATTTTGTCTACGCTTGGCTAGACACAGGTCATATTATGCGCAAAAAGTTAATGCATCTATCAAACATTGAAGAGTATGCAGAAAAAATTTCAAGCCGCCTACTTGGCTGGCACATTCAAGACTGCGATGCAAATGGTCGCGACCACATTGCTCTTGGAAAAGGCATTATAGATTTCAAAAAACTTTCAAAATATTTTGATGCAAAAAAACATATTTTTGTTTTAGAACTAAATCATCATGTGAAAGATGAAGAAGTCAAAGATTCACTCAAGCGCTTGCAGGATTTATTATGAAAAGAAAAATCGAAATAATAAATAAATCTAAATGCATAAAGTTTCCACTCAAAGATTTGAAAAAATTTATTCATCTTTTGGATGAAAAATTGGAAGAAAATCTAAAAGCTCCTGAAGGAATTTTATCTATCGCGATTTTCGATGATGCAGACTTAACAAAAATTCATATTGACTTTTTGCAAGATGCAACAATTACAGATGTCATTACTTTCGACAGCACAGAAGAAGGTTTTGCAGGCGAAATTTGTGTAAGTGCGCAATGCGCAAAAGATTCTGCAATAGAATTCAACACAACTGCAAATACAGAACTTTGTTTATATATCGCTCACGGATACTTGCATTTGGCTGGTCTTGACGACCTTTGTGCTCGCGATTCAAAACAAATGCGTATTTCAGAAAAAAAAGCACTTACTATTCTTTCTGAAAACATCAAAAAAGATATATTCAAATTTTCATAACTATGTTAAAAAATTTTAGAAACTCTCTCATTGCAGGCATCATAATTATTTTGCCACTTACTGTGACTATTTTTGTCATTTCTTTTCTCATCAAAAATATTGGCACACCTGTAAGTGAATTAATTTTCAAACCTTTCATTAAAGAAAATTTTGAATTTCTTTCTAATACAATTGTCGGCAAAACTCTTCTCGATATCATCGCAACATTTCTTGTCTTGATATTAATTACTGTACTTGGATTTTTCTCGAAATTCTTTTTAGGTAGATTTGCAATAAATGTTTTTGAAACTGCTATTGAAAAAATCCCTGTCGCGAAACAAATTTATAAAACAGTTAAACAAATCGTTGATACTTTTTCTAAACAAAATAAATCTGTTTTTCAAAAAGTTGTCCTTGTTAAATTTCCTCATCAAGACTCCTACTCTATCGGATTTTTGACAGGCTATGTTACAGGAGAAATTCGCGAACATCTCGATGAAAAGCGTTGTAATATTTTTGTTCCGACAACACCAAATCCTACTAGTGGATTTTTTCTAATCGCTAAAGAATCTGAATTGATATTCCTTGAAATGACAGTTTCAGAAGGAATGAAGCTTTTGATTTCAGGTGGTGCAGTTGCCCCCGAATGGCATCATAAATAAAGTGGCAATTACCAAAGAGTTTGAGGCTATTGTTTTAGACAAATCGCTACGTGGCGAAGATTTTTTTCTATACACATTGATTTCTCCGACAGAGGGACTTTGTTATTGCATGAAAAAAATTCCTTCGCGCAAAACTGCCATCTTGCCCGATTTTTTTGAAGAACTTTTTTTAAAAGCCGAACAACCTACAAGTGGTAGTGTCTTCTTTATGCGCGACTTTGAATGCATAAATAAAAACCTTCATCTCGCACAAAATTATGCAGCAATGATGTCTGCTGGCGAAATATCAAAATTCATAATCCAAAGTGCGAATCATTTAGAGAGCACACAAAAACTTTACACGTATCTTAAAAACGCACTTAACGCCTTTCAGCACAAAGATAAACACGATATAGTCCACATTAAATGGCTCTACGTTTTCGTCAAATCCGAAGGCTTCCCTATTAAAGAAGATTTTTACTCTGGGCTCCCACCTCACGAACAAGAAATGTTTTCTACTTTAATCCTTACCCCAACAGAACAAGTTTTTCTTGAATCTGAACTCACTGAAAAACTTCTCCGCCGACTTCAATTCTGGATAAATTCACTCTTCTAGAAATAGGCTAATCGCATTCAGCAATTGCGAAGCAATGCGTATGTCTTCTTTGCAGCACACCCGAATCGCTGCAAGTCGTACTTGCTTTGCGAAACCAGCCCCACAAATCCTCCCCAAAGAACTATAATCATTATACAAAAAATAACTAAGTTAAAAAAAAGCAAATTCGTTAAATAAATTTATTTAACGAATTTGCTTTTTTTAATTAACTATATATTTTATTATATATTAATTGTGATATCGACCCCAGCTGGGAGGTTGAGTTTTTTAAGTTCGTCAACTGTGTTTGGTGTTGGGTCGAGAATGTCAATCAAGCGTTTGTGTGTACGCAATTCAAATTGGTCCATACTTTTCTTGTCAACGTGTGGTGAACGATTTACTGACCAGCGTTCTATGCGTGTTGGCAAAGGAACAGGTCCGGAAACCATTGCTCCTGTGCGTTTCGCTGTTTCGACTATGTCGCTCGAGCTTTGGTCCACTGAGCGAAAATCGTATCCCTTTAATTTAATTCTAATTCTTTGTGCCATTTTATGACCTTATTTTTTAAAGTTATGATCTTGCTACTTTGCGAGTCGAACCTTCGACAACTTGTTTCAACACATTCGCTGGAACTTGTTCAAAGTGGCTTGGCTCCATTGAGTAGGAAGCTCTACCGCTTGACAATGAGCGAACATCTGTTGCGTATCCAAACATAGTTTCCAAAGGAACATTTGCTTTAAGTGAGCAAAGTTGATTCTTTGTTTCCATTCCTTGGATTTGTCCACGACGACGATTCAAGTCACCCATAATATCGCCTTGATATTCTTCTGGAGTTACAACTTCAACCTTCATCACAGGTTCGAGCAAGATTGGGTTAGCTTTTTTCATTGCATCTTTAAATGCAAAGATACCAGCCATTTTAAACGCCAATTCGTTAGAGTCAACTTCGTGGAACGAACCAAAGACCAAGCGAACTTTTACGTCAACTACAGGGTAACCTGCGATAACGCCGTTGAGCATAGCTTCTTTGATACCTTCTTCAGTAGGTTTAATGTATTCTTTTGGAATAACACCACCAACGATTTCATTGATAAATTCGTAACCCTTACCTTTTTCGTTAGCTTCGAGCTTGATTTCTGCGTGACCGTATTGACCACGACCACCGCTCTGACGAACAAACTTACCAACACCTTCTGCAGCGCCTGTGATTGTTTCGCGATATGCGATTTGTGGTTTCCCTGAATCAGCGTCTACTTTAAACTCTCTCAATAAGCGGTCGCGAATAATTTCCAAGTGGAGTTCGCCCATACCTGCAATAAGTGTTTGACCTGTTTCTTGGTCTGAAGTAACAACGAATGTTGGGTCTTCTTCAGAGAGTCTTGCAAGAGCCAAAGAAAGTTTTTCTTGGTCGGCCTTAGATTTAGGCTCGATGCTCATTGCGATAACTGGATCTGGGAATGTTGGAGGCTCTAGACGTACTTCGTGATCTCTTTCGCAAAGAGTGTCACCAGTAACGATATCTTTAGCACCAATAATCGCACAGATTGCACCTGAGTAAGCTTCTTCGATATCTTGACGTTGATCAGCCTTTAAGACCACCATACGCGAGATACGTTCAGTTTTACGTGTGCGAGGATTATAAAATGTACTACCTTTTCTTACGCATCCGCTGTAAACACGAATGAAAACCAACTTGCCCACGAATGGGTCACTCCACAATTTAAATGCGAGTGCTGATGGATTTGCATTGTCGTCTGCAACGATTTCGATTGAAGGAGTTTCTTCATCGTCTTCAGAGTAAGCCTTGATTGGAGGAACATCCATTGGGCTTGGCAAGTAGTCGATAACAGAATTCAAAAGCATTTGAACTCCCTTATTCTTAAATGCAGAACCTGGGATAACACCAACAAACTGACGTGTAAGAGTAGCCTTACGGATGCCACGACGAACTTCATCGTGTGTGAAATTTTCTTCGCCTTCTAGGAAGCGTTCCATAATTTCGTCATCGAAATCAGCGATAGCTTCGATAAGACCGTGCCTATATTCGTTAGCCTTGTCTGCGTAGTCAGCTGGGATGTCTACAACATCAAACTTAACACCAGAAACGTCAGTTTCGTCATAAACGCAAGCCTTCATCTCTACCAAGTCGATAAGACCTTTGAAATTACCTTCTGCACCGATAGGCAAGAACAATGGATGAGGATTACCGCCCAATTTTTCTTTAATATCATTAACAGCGCTGTAGAAGTCTGCACCTGTTCTGTCCATCTTATTGATGAACGCGATACGAGGAACATTATACTTATTCATCTGACGCCATACTGTTTCAGACTGAGGTTGAACACCTGCAACTGAACAAAATACTGCGATAGCACCGTCTAACACACGCAAAGAACGTTCAACTTCAGCAGTGAAGTCAACGTGCCCAGGGGTGTCAATCAAGTTGAGCTGATGCTCTAAGCCTTGATATGGACCAACTTTAGTTGTCCAAGCGCAAGAAACAGCCGCAGAAGTAATGGTAATACCACGTTCACGTTCTTGTTCCATCCAGTCAGTGACTGCTGTACCTTCGTGAACTTCGCCCATTTTATGAACTGCGCCTGAGTAAAACAAAATACGTTCAGAGCATGTAGTTTTACCTGCGTCGATATGTGCAGATATACCAATATTACGAGTGTACTCGAGTGGGTATGCTCTTTTTGGAGAATTTTTATCTGATAATTTAGCCATATATAACCTTAATATTACCAGCGCAAATGAGCAAATGCTTTATTTGCTTGAGCCATTTTATGAACGTCTTCACGCTTCTTAACAACAGAACCTGTGTTATTGTAAGCGTCGACCAACTCTGCTGCGAGAGCGTCTGCCATTGAAAGACCTTTTCTACCTTTAGCTGTATCTATCAACCAACGAAATGCCAATGTTTGTTGACGTTCGTATGGGATTTCGACAGGAACTTGATAAGTAGCACCGCCTACGCGACGGCTTTTAACTTCGAGCTTAGGACGAACATTTTCGAGTGCTCCCAAGAGCAAATCGATAGGATCACCTTTTTCGAGTTTTTCACTCACTTTTTCAATCGCGTTATAAACGATACGTTCTGCGATAGATTTTTTACCGCATTCCATTACCATATTGATAAGATGGCTTACGAGAACGCTCTTAAAACGTGAATCTGGTATACGTTCTCTTTTAACTGCTCTGTGTCTACGTGACATTTTTTTCCTTTGATTTAAAAATTAATTACGCCTTCTTAGCCTTAGGACGTTTAACCCCATACTTAGAACGGCTTCTGCGACGCTTTTCAACGCCAACGCAGTCGAGAGTTCCGCGAACGATATGATAACGTACACCTGGCAAGTCCTTCACACGACCACCGCGCAAGAGAACAACACTATGTTCTTGCAAGTTGTGACCTTCGTCAGGAATGTAAGCGATTACTTCGTGACCTGTTGTCAAGCGAACTTTTGCTACTTTACGAATAGCAGAATTTGGTTTTTTTGGTGTGCGAGTCATAACTTGCACACAAACGCCACGGCGGAAAGGACAAAGCTTTAACGCTGGAGCTTTACTCTTAGCTTTCGCCATTGAACGTGGCTTGCGGACTAATTGATTGATTGTTGG
>JGI994J12354_10001572_pt1 | contig 23087 bp, 19 predicted proteins | sample IntmicLarv3ML3BL_FD_12354 | JGI IMG/M metagenome (IMG submission 12354) | reverse complement strand
AAATAGAATCCGGAAGTTCATTATTGACTCCGGCACGCGTAAATGCCTGTACTGCTGATTTGTTGGTAGTGGATTTTGATTTTCTGTTTTCAATTTTTTTCTTGATAATTGAAAGGTCTTTTGCTGCATTTACCGAAAAACTCTGTGCATTTAGTAACAAAGACAGAGAAAATAGCATGAGTAATAATTTTTTCATACGCTTAAAATTTAAAGTTAATAAAATTGGTTTTTATAATTACTCAACAAAGAAATATAAAAGAAATGGAAAAAGCAAGCCTATTGCTTGAAAATACAAGGCTTTTTGCGTAAATTAACAAGTGGTTTTTTAAAATTAATAGATATCCCGTACGACGCTCTGTTCCGTCTTTTCAAATATTTCTTCGAATGGCATATCTTTTATGGGGATAGGGTCGTGAATTGTAAGTTCAACCCTGTTTCCTATACCTAAAGGGAAAGGATTCCATTGTGTTATTTTCCACGAATTATTGATTGTGACAGGGATTATCCGGGCTGACGGGGCGTATTTGCAAAGGATTTTTATGCCGTTTTCCGCGAAAGGTTTTGGTTTGCCATCTTTGCTTCTTGTACCTTCGGGGAATATTATTGCGGAGCGTTTGTTTTTTTCTATGTACTGTCCCATTTCCTTTATGGCGGTAAGAGATTGTTTGGGATTGTTGCGTACAATAAGCACCGAGCCTCCGTGTTTCAGGTTGTACGAGATGCTCGGTATACCTTTGCCCAATTCTACTTTACTGATAAATTTAGGATGTAACTTTCGCATAAACCAGCCAAGTGTCGTAACATCATACATACTCTGATGATTGGATACGATGATGAACGGTCCTCCTTCTTTCGGAAGTTTCTCCCGGTTGATGACTTTGTACCTTGTGCATAAGGCATAAGTGTTTATCAGCAGGAAAAAATTCAGCACATCGACGCTTTTCTTATGCGCTTTATAGCCAAACAGGTTGAAACACACCCATTGAACGGGATGAAAGAAAAGTAAAGTGCATCCGAAAAGCAGATAGTAAACGACAGAAAAGGGATATGATATCAGTTTTCGCATTTCAATAATTCGGCTTTCGCATTCATGAATTCGGTTTTCAGTTTTTCGATAACCTCTTTAACGCTTGATATCTTGTTGGACAGGTGAACATTAATTCCCGTGAAGGCATAACCTTTTTTCAAATTACCTCTTGCAGCCTGATATAGCGCCTGAACGATACAATAAGGACTTTTTGTGTAATCGCATGTTTTTATACAGTGGAATACGCAATTTTTTGGCATCTCCAATCCTTTTTCCACACTCTGTATAAATTCGCCATCTATAGCCCGCCCCGGCATTCCTACAGGGCTTTGTATAATCTTTACATCTTCCTTTTTTGCGTTTATAAAAACGTTTTTGAACGTGTCCGACGCGTCACATTCGTCAGTAGTAATAAAAGCCGTACCAAGCTGTACCCCTGACGCTCCCATATCGATAAAGCGGTGTATGTCGCTTCCCGTTGATATACCACCTGCTGCAATTACCGGAATAGTCTTCTCTTTTTCATACGATTTGGCAACGGCGACAACTCCGGGAATTAAATTTTCTAAAGCATACTGCTCATCATTGATTTGTTCCACTTTGAATCCCAGATGTCCGCCTGCTTTGGGGCCTTCAACGACGATAGCGTCGGGCAGGTAGTTGAAATTATTTTTCCACTTGCTGCATATTATCTGTGCCGCCCTCGAAGACGATACGATAGGAACAAGCTTTGTTATGCTATCTTTCGTAAGAAAGGACGGCAAGTCGAACGGAAGACCTGCTCCGGCAAATATAATATCAGCTTTTTCGGCTATTGATGTCCTCACCATATCGGCATAATTGCTTAGTGCAACCATAATGTTGACACCGATTATACCTTTGGTTTTTTCCTTAGCCTTAGCGATTTCAGCTTTTAAACCTAAAATGGACTTGTTGAGGTAGTCACCGGGACATTTATTGTAAATCAGTCCTATTCCGGCACACGAAATAACACCTACACCGCCTTCGTTAGCAACAGCCGAAGCTAAGCCCGACAGCGATACTCCTACTCCCATACCTCCTTGAATGACCGGAAGTTTTACTTCCAGATTACCTATAAAAAATGATTTCATACTTATATAAATTGAAAATTGAAAGTTGAAAATGAATTAGTGATTTATATAACTATTGTTTTTTACACTTCGTTCAAAAGACTTTCGATTCATATTAGTTTATTATTATTGATTGTTCGGGGTGCAAATGTACGAATTAAATTTCTGTTTCAACTAAAGAAAAAATAAAATGTTGTAAACGTCCGTAAATATGTTCAAAAATGCCAACGAGGGTGTGTTTTGGTTAACCTTAATCGTAGACGCTTGCCTATTTTTTAACGTTTCATATAAGTAAAATTACTCATACGGACTAAGTATAATTACTTAGAAAAATTGAGTAAAATTACTCATTGACATGTAACGATGCATGGTTTAATTTTGCAGTCGGACTACAACATGATCCGGTAAATACAGAAAACCATAAAATTCTATACATTATAAATAAAAAAACTCATGAAAAAGAATTACTTCAAAACAATCCTTATCGCTATCGCGATATTAACAGGATTCAGCGTTACAACGATGGCGCAAACACAGACAACAATCGCTAAAATGGGTGCCTCAACGATATTCCCCAAAGTCAAAGCTAATTGGACGGGTGACGGCTATATCAAGGTTAATGGCGTAATATTGACGAAAGGCGAATTAAAAGAAATTACTACTACTGAACGTGGAAGCATGACCGGTATTCCTACTAACTTCAGAGGGATTGAAGTCTATGCGGTAGGAAATGTAAAATTGACACATTTATACATGTCTGAATGTTATCTGGGATATGTTGATGTGTCTAAATGCACGGACTTGGAGTTTCTTGACTTATACAAAAATAATATTACATCGTTGGATGTCTCCGCTTGCAAAGAGATGAGGAATTTGTACTGCAATGATAATGCCCTGACTACCTTGAATATAAAAGGGTGTAATTATTTGACTGACATGGTGGCATCAGGTCAAAATATCAATGTATCCATTAAGGACGGAAAATATATTAACCCCATTTCCTATACTCCTAAATCCGGTGTGGAGAATATTAAGATTGACGGTATAAACTACGCCAAGGATAGTCCGTTGCAAGGACCGGCTGCTGGAAATACGTTAAAGTTCACTACCGGCAATACAGCTTCCGGCCCTTATCCTAATAATGTTTTCTCCGGAACCATCACGTTGGTTGGCTATACACCACCTATACCCGTCGATAAAACACCGCCTAAACTTCCGGACAACAGAACTCTGACCATAAGCAATATTACGTCCAAGGGATTCGACGTAACATGGCACAAAGCGACCGATGAAACTACAGATCAGAAAGATTTGAAATACAGGGTTTATGCAATCGATGCTTATACAGATGTTATAGATGAAGAAGTAACAATGACCGATATCAACACTTTTACTTTTACTAAACTTAACGTCAGTGAATATTTTTGTGTCGTACAAGTGATAGACCTTGCCGGCAATATGAGCCAATACACTTCTTCGTTCGTCGAAACTATCGCTGCTTCTATTCCTGTCACCGGAATTGCCATATCTCAGGCAGAAATGTCGCTTGAAGTCGGTCAAATGGTCAAACTTACAGAATCTATAACTCCCGGAAACGCAACAAATAAATCTGTTACTTGGTCGAGCAGTAATGCCATAGTCGCAACCGTAAGTACAACGGGAGAAGTAACCGCCAATGCAGCCGGATCAACTATTATATCCGTCACTTCTGCCGAAAATGGTAGCTTATATGCGTCTTGCTTAGTTACAGTAACGCCGGCTGCGCCAATAAGCATACCTGTCTCAGGAATCACTGTATCGCCCACTGCGCTGTCGCTCGATGTTGGTAAAACAGGCAATCTCTTTGTTTCCATAACTCCGTCAACGGCAACAAACAAGGATGTTACTTGGAAGAGCAGTAATGATGCTATCGCTACAGTCAACGCATCCGGTCAGGTAACGGCCAAAGCGGAGGGAACAGCTGTTATTGCTGTCACAACAGTCGACGGCGGACATTTGGCTCTTTGTAACGTGACAGTAAATAGCCCTGTTGATAACGGAACTATAGCAGGCAATACATTTGCCGCTTATCCTAACCCGACTGACGGTGAGTTGACTATCGAAGGAGTGGCGCCGGGCGGAATTGTAAGGTTGTACAGCGTTACCGGTAGTCTTATTGCTTCATATACCGCGCACGAAGGCGTATTGAAAATCGACCTTTCATCACTCAAACAAGGCCTGTATCTTATTAATTACGAGGGGAAAACCATGAAGGTGATAAGGAAATAGAATGATATAGCATCTTTAAACTCGCGATAACAATAATAATCCACATAAATCATGTCCCGGTTATCGTGAGGAAATAAAGGCCGTTTCAATAGTATTGGACCGGCCTTTAGTATGTCTTTTAACATTTCATNTAAGTAAAATTACTTATATACACTAAGTATAATTACTTAGAAAAAATGAGTAAAATTACTCATTGACAAACCGTGATTCATGCTGTAATTTTGCTGTCGGACAACAGACATAATAACAATAATTATAAAATGCTTTATGAAACAACTCATTTTTACAATCGGTATCGTTTTAAGCACATTTTGTGCGACACAAGTTGGAGCACAGCAGGCGCTTTATGTTAGTTCCGAAACCGGAAATAACCGTAACGACGGTTCCAGATCGTCACCGTTCAAGAATCTCCAGAAAGCTATCGATGCGGCAGCCGACGGAACTACAATTTATGTTGCGCAGGGTAATTACTACGGTTTGCTTAACAAAGGTACAATTAACATAACCAAACCGGTGAAGATATTAGGCGGATACACACAGGATTTTGCAACTCGCGATGTACTTAAAAATCTTACAATGGTGCAGCCTACTCCCGAATCTAACGGCTCGCAGGACGGGCAGGGGACTGTTCAGATACAGGTACGTAAGACAGGCAGTGAAGTTGTTATCGACGGTCTTATCTTCGACCGTGGCAATACGATTTCTTATAATCCCAAAGGCGAAGGTCAACCCGAAGGCGTCGCTTCGGCTATGATGCAGCCTATAGGAACGGCAGGGGTAGGAGGACCGGATCTTACTACGGCAGGTTTGCTCACTTCGCAAACGGCACAAATTTATTTGGATAACCCGCAGTGTGACATCACTATAAGTAATTGCGCATTTATAAATTCGCCAAACTACGGTATTCGCGGAAACTTCCGCACAGGTAAGATCCTCATAACAAACAATATCTTCATCAACAGCCGCATGGCAGCGTGCGAGATACCCGGCTCCGATGCGCAGACTAATGTGAAGGTAGAGTTTAATTATAATACTGTGCTTTTCTCCTGGTCGCGTCTGAAAGATATGGCCGATATGGGTTACGGTTTCCGTTATATGACCGGTGCGGACAGTTACGTACATCATAATATAATAGGCCTCAGTACTTTCTCCGGCCTCGACCGTACACGCGTCGACAGCAACGCCGCAAAAGAAAAACAACGCGTAACCACATCCGAACACAACATCTTTTTCCTTAATAAGCAGACAGACCTTACAGTGCCCGGCGGCGGGATGTTTCTTCGTGTAAAAGCGCAGGACTTCGATGATGTTGAGCAATTGGCTAAAGTGGAAGGCAACAAGACTCTTACTGACCCTGCCGCTTTCAAAGGAAAGATAAATGCAGCTTATCTCAGCGGTTTCCTGTCAGCAACATATAAGGAATCGACAGACTATGACCCAAACTCTGCCGCCAATACTTTCCGCAGCGCAATGGGAATGAATCAGGTCGGAACAATGCAATCGTCAGCAACGATGTTTGCCAACCGTTACCCTTGGAAAGAGGCCCTGCAATTTTTCGGAGCCATGGACGGATATGGTGCACAAAAAATAAAAAACTAATATTTAAATATATAATTTATGAAAACAAGAATCTTATTTATCGCCATTGCGTTGATCGCAATATGTTTCACTCCTGTTGAAGCTCAGCTTGGAAACGCTTTGAATAAAGCTAAAAACGCAGCAAAGAAAGTAGAAAAATCACCGGAGGTTGAGTCGGTAGAGGCCAAAGAGACTAACGCATCAGCACCGGCAACAACGGCAACAACGACAACAACGACAACACCTGCAGCACCTGCAACAACGACCGCAAAGACCGCAGAACGTAAAACGCAGCCCGTTAATATACTCAGCGATGAGAGCATTAATCTGCAGATGTACGTCATGAAACTGAACGATGCAGATCCCGCATCCATCACCGAACTTAAAAAGCAGTTGGATGCCCGCCACGAGGAAAACCTTCTCATCAATGATGCTCAGGCGAAGAAAGAGATCGAACGCTTCGAAGACCTGATAACGTATTGCAAAAGGGGTTCGCAAAATTTTGCAAAAAGTGAACTGGCCTGGACTGGTGGTGATGGAATGCAATGGAGTAATGTAAGTATCTATTGCCGCCGTCACAAAATCGAATACAAAGATAATGAGCCTTATTTCTATCTTGATGGTTCATTGTCCCCTATGGATGATAGTTTTTACAAACAGGAAGTAAATTATTACACGAATCTGAGTGCACTGCTTTATCAACCGAAGATCGAAGGCGTAAAAAATCAGTACGAAGAGTTTTGGAAATCGCGTTTCTATTTAGTTGCAATACAAAAAGCACAAGCGAACACCAATAAAAAATAGTGATAAAAATTAGGTATCGTTCCCTGTAATGGGCGTTCTTTCATTTAATAATCTCTCTCTCCACCCTGAATCCCCCGAAAAAAAATCCCCCAGGATAGTAAGTTTAGTAGGGGGAATCAGGGTCCGAGACCCCGGATATTTGATTAATAACACTTAAACAATAAAATAACAGTATGAAAAAGAACATTTTTAAAACAATCAGAAAATCGTTAGCTGCCATTGCAATAGTGTCAATGTTAAGCCTTACCGCTTGTGGAGGCGGTGATGATAACAATATTCCCGAACCCAGACCTAATCCTGAAAACCCCACACCCCCAAAACCGTCGGATATAGCGGTAACGGGTATTTCGATAGACAAGACAACGCTTCAACTGAAAGTGGGCGACAAGTCAACGCTTAAGGCTACCGTAACTCCGTCGGATGCTACGAATCCGGCTGTTACATGGAGTACCGGCAGCGCTAATATTGCTAATGTAAGCAGTAGCGGTGAAGTATCCGGTGTTTCGGCAGGCACAACTACAATAACGGCTAAGGCAGGTGATAAAACTGCAACATGTACGGTCGAAGTTACTGCTGAAAACAAACAACCCGAGCCTACATCAGACCTCGAAGTAAAGATGGAAGGAAAGATTGACCACAAAGTTCATACGGCAAATGTGACGGCTTCCGTGACGTTCAATCGCTTTCCTGCTTCTTTGGCAGAGTTTAAAAAAGTGCAGGAACAGATTGGCGGAGAGCCGCATGGGGCTGTTGCTTTGGAATTTATGGCTGCCGAAATGTATCGCCGCGACAGGAGTTTAGGTACGAAGTGTCTGGAACTGTGTAATGTTTCGACAAATGTGAAGATACAGACTGACAGATGGAAAGAACTGTTCGGTAGTGATAAATTTTATGCCCGTCCATATCAGATTGCCGCATTTTTGATGGGCGCTAACCCTGATAATGACTATACACCGGATGAACCATATACAGTGGAAATAAAGGTAAGTACAAATCCTTATTCGAAGGAAACATTTGTTTATCATTCTGATGTACTTTATTTGAATGTTCTTACGGAAGGTAAGGATAAAGGCTTTGAAACAGTAGAAGTAATAAAACCCGGAAAATGTATGGATTTCCCGCAAGGCAGCACGTATTTCTTAGTTCATCACTGTCCCGGAATATATTCGCAAGTAAAACAAATATTCGACACAGACTGGAATAAACTAAAATAATATTCATATCTTTGCTCAATACAGCAAAGCTGTTTTCCGCGAGAGGCGTTTGACGACTCTCGCGGGATGCGGAAGAATAACAAATATGACCAAAGTTAATACGATTATTAAAGATCATGAAAGCCAATAATTTTTTAGTGATATGCTTATTATGTGTGGGGTTATTTGCAGTATCCCCTACATTGGCAGCAAAAGAAAAAGTCATTCTCGATACCGATATGGTTGAGATTTTTGACGACGGTATAGCCATGATGATGTTACAGCTTGCTCCGCAGGTTGACTTGCTTGGAGTGACGGTTGTCGTTGGTAATACATGGATGCCCGAAGGTACAGCCTATGCACTTCGCCAACTAGAGGCTATTAAAGCAACAAACATCCCCGTAGCGATGGGTTTGAAATATCCGCTGCGCCCGAATCGACATGATAATATGGAACATGAACGCAAACTGTTTGGTATCGGCCACGATATATGGGCAGGTTCGTTCGGATACCCCGAACCGGAATCTTGGCAGGCTGTTTATAAAAAACAGTATGGCATAGAGCCTTCGATGCAGCCTATCGAACAGCATGCCGTAGATTTTATTATCGAGCAGGTGAAGAAATATCCCGGTGAAGTGACTATCGCGGCTATCGGTACATGCGGAAACCTTGCTTTGGCTGTACGTAAAGCGCCGGAGATTATTCCGTTGATAAAGAAAGTTATTTATATGGGAGGCTCGTTCTTTCGTCAGGGCAATTCTACTCCAACGGCCGAATTTAACTGGTGGGCAGATCCCGAAGCGGCAAAAATAGCTGTACGCGCACCATTTAAAGAGCAGATAGTAGTCGGACTTGACGTATGCGAGAAAGTAACGTTCAAGAAAGACCAATATGAAAAAGTGCGCTCGATAGTGAAAAATCCCGTTGTAACGGATATGCTTAACAAGAATGTGCTTGTCACGCTATATGGCGAAGATGCAAACTATACGCATTATATCTGGGATGTGATTGTTGCCGCCCTTGTCATGGATCCTACACTTATCACAGGCGAAAAAACATTGCCGATAGATGTATGTTCCGATTATGGCCCTGCTTACGGGCAGGCAATGGCGTATATTCGTCAGGCACCGGTTGGATGTCAAAAAGCCCGTATTATCACCGATGTGGATGTTGACCGTCTGTGGAAAATTATCTATGACTATTGTGCGAAACTATAAACAATTGACAATGAAAAAACAATGCACAATTAACAATGCACAATTAAAAAATACAAAAAACAATTTCATTTTCAATTTTCAATTGTACAAGAAATTCATTTTCAATTTTCAACTTTAACTACATTGAAGCACCTACGCTCAACAAAGACAAGCAAGCTTACCTTTGTACTCACTTAAACGGTGCTTTCAATTTTCAATTAAAGAAGCAATGCACAATAAAAAAATAACAAATGCGTCCTCTATAAAGTGGCGGGACGGGGCGGGGCTACCGACAGTTTTTATGGTCTTTCTCCTGCTTCTCGTTGCTACGGTGAGGCCGGCAGCGCAGGAAAACGATTCCGACGCTAAGACAGTAACGATTATGGCTGTCAATGATATGCATTCGGCGATAGATATGTTTCCGCAGCTTGCGGGAATCGTAGACAGCGTGCGGGCTATTCATCCTGACATGCTGCTATTCTCGGCAGGCGACAACCGTACTGGTAACCCCGTCAACGACAGATACAAGATACCGGGTTTTCCGATAGTTGATTTGATGAATCGTACCGGTTTTAATGGTTCGGCTGTTGGAAATCATGAGTTTGACTCAAAGACCGACGGTTTTCGTACCCTGATTGAGTTGTCCGAATTTCGATATATTTGCGGCAACATCGAAACACATGATTCACTGCGAATACATACGCTCCCATACCGTTTCTTCGAACGCAACGGAGTACATATCGGCGTTCTGGGACTAATTCAGACAGGACCTAACGGTCTTCCCGATACTCATCCTGACAATGTTGTGGGAGTTAGTTTTACTCCTCCGATGGATGCCGTGAAGAACTATATGTGGATGCGCGAACAGTGCGATGTTTTTATACTTCTTACGCATCTCGGATATGAAGATGATTTGTTGCTTGCAGAGATTTGCCCGGAAGTGGATTTCATAATCGGCGCTCATTCGCATACTGTCGTTCCAAACCGTGTGCTGCGCAATGGTATCCTTATTTCGCAGACAGGACGTGCACTGAAATATGTCTCCGAACTTAAAATTGAAGTGTCAGGAGGTAAAGTGACCGGCAATGAGCATAAACTGATTGATATAAAAGCTACTTCCCTGCGTAACAAAGAGATACAAGACGCGGTTGACCTCTATAATAATAATGACATGCTCAAAGAGGTGCTTACAAACGTGACTACACCTTTCGAGACTCCGGATGAACTCGGTTACCTCATGGCCGACGCACAATGTGCTGAAACAAACAGTGATATAGCAATTATGAACTTTGGCGGTGTGCGTTATGATACGCATGCTACTGGCGATTTCACAATGAACGACGCTTTTATGCTCGACCCGTTCGACAATGCTTTGTATACATTCGAAATGACAGGACAGGATGTAGAAGATTTAATTATCTCAGCGTACAGCATAGGTGAGGATCCGTACGTATCGGGAATAAAATATAGTATATCACGAAACGCTGACAAATCGGTCAAGAAACTATCTGTCCTACTGCCTAACGGTAAGCCGATAGATAAGAAAAAGACATACACTGTTGCAATTAACAGCTATCTTGCAGCTGTATGCCCCTTCACAGCATCAAGACCATATAACGACCCGAACTTAGGAGCTACAGCTGCCCTTATTAACTTCCTGAAAAAACAACCCTCAATAAGCTACCAAGGGGAAAAACGTATAACAATTGACAATTGACAATGAAATTCAACGTTTAAACGATTCAACGATTCAACAGTTCAACGTTTCAACAGTTCAACGATTAAACAATTCAACAGTTCAACAGTTCAACGATTAAACAATTTAAAATTAACAATTTTCAATTAAATAAAGCTTATGATTGCATTTTTTATTTTGATCGGGCTATTGATGATTCTTATAATATGGGTTATCATGGCTTATAATAAGTTAGTGAAGCTAAAAACTCACATGGAGGAGAGCTGGAGTATTGTTGACGTGTTTCTGAATAAGCGTTATGATTTGATTCCTAATCTGGTGGAAACTGTGAAGGGATACGCAACGCATGAAAAAGAAACGCTTGAGAGTGTAATACTTGCACGTAGTCAGGCGCTTGGTGCAAGAACTGTTTCCGAAAAAGTCGAATCGGAATCAATGCTGGCTAATACACTTGGCAGGTTGATGGCTGTGACCGAACAGTATCCTGCTCTGCGTGCAAATGAGAATTTTATGTATTTGCAGAGGGAGCTTAGCAGTTTGGAGAGCGAAATTGAGAGATCACGACGTTATTATAATGCTTGTGTGCGCGATAATAATATCGGTATCAAATCATTTCCTTCGAATATTATAGCTAATATGTTCAACTTCGACGAAGGTAAGTTCTTTGAGGTTGTTGAAGCCAAACGCGAAGTGCCAAAGGTATCTTTCTGAAAAGATGAGTTGATTATTAAAAAATAATATACAGCGATGAGGAGTTTATTGTTGTTATCATGTTTGTTGGTGAGTTGGATTGTGCCGTCACCGGCACAATCCAATGTCTACGTACCAACAGAAGCTGATATGGATAACCAAACGGAGAGGATAATAGACTTCCATGCCGATATCTACATAAAAATGGACGGGAAAATTTCCGTGACCGAATATATTACTGTTTATGTCGATAACAAGGATATTCTAAGGGGTATCATACGTAATATTCCTGTAAGCCGTTTAGATTCGAAAGGGAAGATAAGGCAGTTGCCTATAGAAGTGATAAGCCTAAAACGAAATGGCCAATCATCGGGATATAGCCTGAGGTCTATCTACCCGGATCGTAATTTTAAAGAGCGACTTATTTATGCAGGTTCGTCAGAAACCATTCTCGAAAAAGGCATCCATCAGTACGAACTTGTATACGAGACAAGTTGTAATGTGGGGAATAATATGCGCGGACATATAACTTTTTTTGACGAATATGCCGAACTGTACTGGAATGTGATGGGCGGTGACGGCATCTATAGCTTCGAACGGACATCAGCTACAGTGTATCTGCCCGGTGTGGATGCAATACAATGGTCGTGTTACACAGGCGTACCGGGTTCTACCGAACAGGCGTATGTATGTGACGGAAATGAATCTGCGCCTACATTCAGGGTATCGCGAGCTTTGAACCCCGACGAAGGCTTCTCTGTCGCAGTAGCTTTTCCTCGCGACGTTATAGACATACCTATAGAATTTGATATATTGTGGGAGGATAATATAAACAGGATCAAAGGCGTTATATACATCTTTATATTGTTTATAATTATGTTTATAATGTGGTTGATTTTTTGTCAGGGCGCCCGTGTGCCGGCAATCATACCGCAGTTCAGCGCTCCTAATGGCTGGTCGGCCGAAAAAGTTAGTTATCTGTATAAACATGGGTTTGGGAAAAAAACTTTCACTGTCGCAATTTTACAAATGGCAGTCAGGAAAGCTATAGGTATAGAAAGTAGGAAACTGTTTAAAGGGGACAATACGTACGTCCTTACAAATAACTGTATTAAGACGCATGACGACAACGGACAAATAATAAAAAGACAACCATTAAGTAATGAACAACAAACTATATTCGCAAAATTATTCAGTTTTACTTCTTTTGGATCCAACGAAGACAGAAATAAAAGAATAGAACTAAGTAAACTTAATGAGATCAGATTGACGGATGCAAGAAACAGTCTCTGTAAATCGATATCAGAATTAATTCCTGTAGAACGGCTTTATACGGTCAAATATCGTTGTAATTTAACAGCTTTAATTTTTGCCTTACTTTTTTGTGTAATGTTTGTTGGTAGTTATAACCTTGACGTTGACGATATCTCATCGCTTTTCATTGTGCCGATCATACTTTTGACAATGATGTTTGTTTTTATCTTAAAAGTGAGGAGTTTGACGCCGTTCGGAGCAAAAGTAAAGGCGGAACTGGAAGGATTGAAAATGTATATAGGCAAAGCCGAAAAACGATGGCTCAATGTAATGATGCCTCCGGAAAAAACACCCGAACATTTCGAGGAGATGCTGCCGTATGCCTTTGCGCTGGGTGTCGAGAATAAATGGTGCGATAAGTTTCATGATGTCCTGAAAAGATGTGATTACAAACCTTCATGGTATAGCGACAGTGATCTGGATATGAGCAATATTTCATACACTATATCGCATAGCGTTATTCGTTCGGTAAGCAGCTCGGTTGCATCGTCGTCATCGTATAAGGCGCCCTCTTTGTCATCATCATCATCATCATCATCGTCGTCTTCTTCTTCTTCAAGCTCCCGAAGTTCAGGCAGTAGCGGTCGCGGTTATTCCGGCGGCGGCGGTGGCGGTGGCGGCATCAGGGGATGGTAAGAAATAATTGAAAATTGAAAAGTGAAAGTGAAAACACCGATTAAGTGAGAGCAGAGGAAAGCTCACTTTCCTTTGCCGAGCGTGAGGTGTTTGGACGTAGTCAAAAGTGAAGAATGAAAATACAATAAATATAAAGCAATTAATACATATGAAATCGAGCATTTTTTTTAGCTTCTCCCCTTGGGGGAGATTGAGAGGGGCTTTTATCTTTTTCGCTTTTCTTATGATGTCCTGTGGAGGGGGAGGGAAATCCGTATTTGATATATCTGACGGGGTCGAGTGGAGGAGTAGTGATATTTGTGCCATGGTCTTTGTCGGCTATGGTGCGGATTTTGCAGCCGTGTCGCAGACGGAGAGTTTCAAGATGTACGGTGAACGTATTCCGTCTTTGAAGAAAACAGCAAAATTTGCCGCCATGACGGAGGGTGACGAGGTTTTCTATATCATTCCGCGTTACAGCGATGCTACGGTCACTCTTAGCGAATACCGAATAGACATCGAGAATGACGGGAAAGAGATTATCGGCAAGAAACTTTATGATGGAGAGGCTACACCTATACTTTTCAGATGTAACATGAGTGATCTGCATCCAAACACAACGATTACGGTGACAGGAAATGGTAAAAGTGTTACGTTCAATCCGGTAAGCGTTTTTGGCGAAAGAAACGATGTACAATTTGTAACAACGGATAATGAATTTGCGAACGAAACTATTCGCAAGGGTTTCTCGGCGGAATGTAGCTATAAAGGTATTTCAGGCGGTATCATTGCAAGAGTAATCAACGGTAAAGTAACTGTTTCGTTCGACCGTGAAGAAGCAGTCTCAATATTCGGTATAGAGGATATTGTGATAGAAGATAGTTATAATGTAGAAGGTATGAGCGGTGCATGTAAAGGTATTTTCATTGGTGACGTAGGTCAGGATTACAATCCGGTACTATGCTGCCTTCGGGAAGACGGAGGTGTGGAAGTCCTTGAGTTATACGAAGCTTTGCGCAATTATACTTTCAGAACATCCGGGCGGTTGCGCGGGCATGATAATATTGTTTCTGTTTCGAACGAAGGTGTTCATTTTGGCGACGGAGGGTACGTTACCCTGTTTACTCTTGATGCGAAAGGAAATAAAAAAGAAATCGATTTTAATGTCATGCTAAAAGGTACATGGGTTCATCGAACAAAGTACGAGGAATATGATGTGACTTATAATGTTTATTTCTCNGCGGACTGGAAGATAACTTATGTATTCGGTTTCGTCGATTCCGATGTGTTTGAAGGCTATTCCGGAACATGTCGNNTAATTGAAGAGAACGATAATACAATCGTTTACGAGTATGAAGTAAAGGAAAACGACCAATCCGAGATGACCGGCAAAGACCCCGATCCGGAAGTAAAAACCGGCACATTAAAAGTGCAACGGATTACGGACGATTGGTTTGACGGTGTAAACATTACTTGTCTTTCGGGTTTAAGGTTTCACCCCGGCGAACTCGGAAAAGAAGCCGTTTTTAAAAATAAGTATCGTATCAACAGAGTCATTTCAGAAGATTAATATTTATTTTCCCCACTCTTTGGTGTTTTTAATACCTAATTTGGAAGGGTTGAATGTTGGTTGTTTTATTCCTGATTTGTATTGTTGTTCGTAATCGTAGAATGTCTTCAGCGCTATTGATTGCAGCAGCAGTATTGCTATCAGGTTGAACCATGCCATCAGCCCTACGCCTATATCCGCCATATTCCAGGCAAAAGCCATTTCGTTTATTGAAGTGAAATAGGTGATGATAAGCATTCCTATTCTGAGAGTATTAATTGCGTAAAAACTTGACTTCTTTCTTCTGAAGAGGAAATATACATTTGTCTCGGCCTGAAAATAATAGCTCATAATCGTCGTGAATGCGAAAAAGAAAAGCGCTAACGCGACAAAAGCAGAACCGAAGCCAGGAATGTGCGAATCTACTGCCATCTGTGTATTTATAGGTCCGTATTCATTCATTGTTGCTGCCAGACCCATACCATCCATTACGACTTTTGTTGCATCAGCAGGATCGAATACTTTGTACATTCCCGTAATCAATATCATAAAGGCTGTTGCCGTACATACAAGCAGAGTGTCGACATATACCGAAAACGCCTGTACTAATCCCTGATTTGCAGGGTGAGGTACATTTGCGGCGGCAGCGGCGTGAGGTGCGGTTCCCTGGCCTGCCTCGTTCGAATATATCCCTCGTTTGACGCCCATCGTAATGGCTGATCCTACTACTCCGCCTAATAATTCGTGCATGCCAAACGCGCTCCTTACTATTAACATAAACATTTCAGGTATTTCACGGAAGTTGACCGCTAAAATATAAATTGCTATTAAGATATAACCTGCTGCCATGAAAGGGGTTACTATCTCCGCAACTTTTGCTATCCTCCTTATCCCGCCGAAGATAATCAGTGCAAGAAGGAAGACAACAATTCCTGATGTAATCCTTTTGTCAAGTGCAAACGAGTTCTGAAACGAGTCGCTTATCGCATTTGCCTGAAGACCGGGCATTAATGCACCCAAGGCGATGATTGTTACTACCGCAAAAGCAACGGCATACCATTTGTTATTCAGACCTCTTAGGATATAATATGCAGGACCTCCGCGGTATACTCCGTCGATTTTCTCTTTATAAATCTGTCCCAGTGATGCTTCGATATATGCCGTACTTGCACCGAAAAAGGCTATTGTCCACATCCAAAAAACGGCTCCGGGTCCGCCTAATGCAATGGCTGTTGCAACACCGGCAATATTACCCGTACCGACCCTGCCCGACAATGCAAGCATAAACGCCTGAAAAGACGAAATGCCTGAGCTTGATGCTTTACCTTTCAGCAGAAGCATCGTCATCTGCTTTATATAGCGAATCTGAAAAAAACGTGTCCTGATAGAAAAGTACAATCCCGCCGCCAGACAAAATATGATAAACGGCCATCCCCAGATAAAGGAATTAATATTTCCAATTAATTTATAAAAAAAATCCATTTAGTTTGATAATTAGAGATTTCTATGTTATTTTATATTCTGTTTTATATGTGTTTTTCATTTATAATATGGTTTTGTGGAAAATTTAAACAGTTTCTAAAGTTTCATAATATATAGATTTTTGACTACAAAGATAATTAAAGTGTCATTATATCGAAACTATGGCGAGTTTATTTTCCGGTTATTTTTCACATCATTCGTTCTTTTGTCCAATTTTATTTATGTATTGACCTTTTGCCGACCAAAAACATCCGTACTTTTGCAGTGTTAAATTTTAAAAACACTATCAAACAGATAAAAATGAGAAGTTATTCAAAATTATGTATCACGGCAATTTTAGCATATATTTTTGTCGGTTGTGCGAATGATAAAGGAACGGAGAAACAGGAAAAAATTATCCCGGTGAAAGTAATGGAAATTGCAGCTTCGCAGACGATAAGCGTTCGGAATTATATCGGCACGGTGGAGGAGTCCGTCGCGGTGTCGCTTTCATTTTCGGGCATGGGAACAGTGGAGCAGGTATTTGTTTCGGAGGGTCAGCGAGTGCAAAAAGGTCAGCTTCTTGCCACGCTCAACACCGCAACAGCCGAAGATTCTTATCAGATGATGCTCGCAAAATTGCAGCAGGCGCAGGATGCTTACGACCGTCTCGCGAAACTTCACGAAAAAGGGCGCATTCCCGATATTCAGTTTGTTGAGGTTGAAACAGGATTGCAACAGGCAAAATCTATGACTTCCGTTGCCAAAAAGAATCTGGACGACTGCCAATTATTTGCACCGCGTGCAGGAGTGATTGCAAGCCGTTCAATTGAGGCAGGGAGCAGTGTAATGCCCGCTTTGGCGGCATTTAAGATTGTTTCGGTCGATAATGTATATGTGAAAATCCCTGTCCCCGAGGGTGAAATCGGTAAAATTACTAAAGGACAAAAGGCGCGGATTGAAGTTCCTGCACTCAATGATTCTGTTTTTACAGGTGAGATAGACATGAAAGGGGTGATAGCCAATGCAATATCGCATACATATGATGTGAAAATAAGCGTTGTTAATCCTTTGATGAAACTGATGCCCGGAATGGTTTGCAAGGTAGTGGTTGATAGCCCTGAACTTACGGGTGAAACGGTAAATGCGAAAATCACTGTACCGAACAGAGCAATACAAATTTCTGCCGACGGCATGCAGTTTGTATGGCTCGCTGATGGCAAAACAGCCAAACGCCGGTTTGTGAAAACTGATGGCATGAATGATGATGGTATCGTAGTAGCTGACGGGCTTTCGACAGGTGATAAACTGATTGTCGAAGGGTTCTCGAAAGTAAGCGAAGGGATGAAGATTTCGTTTTAGCAAATAACAGACTTATGATATCGAACAATAAAATTATTGAATGGGCATTGAAAAACCGACAAATTATACTTTTGTTGGTAGCGGTGTTGTTAGTGGCGGGTATTTATTCGCTTGTAGTGATGTCCAAGCAGGAACAACCTGAATTTACAGTCCGTCAAGGGGTTGTAGTGGGTGTTTTTCCCGGTGCGACATCGCTTGAAGTAGAGCAACAACTGACAAGGCCGCTTGAGCGTTACCTTTTTACGTTCACTGAAGTCAAACGCGTAAAAACCACCTCCAAGTCGGAAGACGGGATGGCATATATCTTCGTCGAACTTGGCGACGAGGTCAAGGATAAAAATATTGTGTGGTCGAAAATCAAGCATGGGTTGAACTCGTTTAAGTCGTCTTTACCATCGGGCGTATTGGCGGTTATCGCTGACGATAACTTCGGTGATGTTGCTTCAGTGCTTATCACTATGGAGTCTGACGACAAGACTTATCGTGAAATTGACGGCTACTGCGATGCTCTCGAAGACCGTCTGCGCGCTGTTGCAATGGTGGCAAACGTGAGACGTTACGGCTCTCAGCAAGAACAGATTACGATTTACGTAGATAACGGGAAACTTGCCGCCTACGGAATAGGTCCAAAGGCTCTGATGGGAAATCTTATTGCACAGGGTTTTACCACAACAAGCGGTTTGTTGGAGAATGAGCTTATGTCGACTCCTATTCATATTACCGAAAGTTTTCGCACCGAACAGGAGATTGCGAATCAAATAATTTTCTCAAGTCCGGCCGGCGATGTTGTACGCGTCAAAGACATTGGGCGCGTGGTGCGCGAATACCCCGAAGCAGACAGTTACATTACACATAACGGCAGAAAATGCGTACTGCTGTCGGTTGAGGTCAATCCGGTCGCAAATATTATCTCTTTCGGAAAAGAGGTGAACGAAGTTTTGGATAAATACAAAAACGAACTTCCCGAAAGTGTAAATATAAATCGTATCGTTGACCAGCCGAAAGTAGTCGGCGACTCAATAAACCACTTCCTGCTTGAGTTGTTAATCGCCATTTGCGCGGTGATTCTTGTAACGATGATATTATTGCCGTTCCGAGTGGCAGCGGTTGCGGCGATGTCGATTCCGATTACCATTTTTATAACGATGGCGGTGATGTATTTAGCTGCCATTCCGCTGAATATGATTACACTGGCGGCTCTGATTACAATTTTGGGAATGATTGTGGATAATTCGATTGTGGTCGTCGACAGCTATATCGACAAACTCGATCAAGGCAAAGACCGTTGGCAATCGACCATCAGAAGCGCACAGGAATATTTCAAGTCGATTTTTTCGGCTACACTTGCAATCAGTATCACATTTGTTCCCATTGTCCTCACCACTACAGGTACGATGCACGATTTTTTAACGCATTTTCCCTGGACAGTTTGCATAACACTCTTCGTCTCGCTAATAGTTGCAATGCTCGTTATACCGATTATTCAGTATTTCCTTATAAAAAAAGGGATTAAGCCCCACACCGACGACGAAGCCGGCAATAACCAAAAGCATCGCAAATCCATCCTCGATTATGTTCAATCGGGTTATGAGTGGTTACTCGCAAAGGTTTTTGCTTTTCCGAAAACAACTATTGTCATAGCTTTGTGTACGGTTGTAGTGGGCGCACTGATATTTATTACCATACCGAAACGAATGATGCCTATAGCAGAGCGCGACCAGTTTGCCGTCGAGATTTATTTGCCGAAAGGCAGCCCACTCGAAAAGACCGCAGCCATTTGCGAGTCAATGGAGAAAATACTACGTCAGGATGAGCGAGTGAAATCCGTTTCGGCGTTTATCGGCACAAGTTCACCGCGTTTTCATATTGTATATGCTCCCAACATGCCTTCGAAAAGCTACGGACAATTTATTGTAAACACCATTTCAAGCAAGGCAACCGAAGAAATGCTTGATGACTACGCCAATAAATACGCTTTCTATTTTCCTGAAGCATACGTCAGGTTTAAACAGCTTGACTTTCAGGCGGTAGATGCACCGATAGAAGTTCGTTTCACCGGCGACAATATCAACGATATGAAGCGAGAGGCCGAAAAATTAAGCGATTATCTGCAGTCGTTGGACGAATGTTTGTGGGTACGAACAAGCTTCGATGCTCCATCAATGTCTGTCGGTGTGGAACTAAATCATGCCGAAGCGGGTCGATTGGGAATAAACAAAGCGCTCGCTTCCTTAGGTATAGCTTCGGGTCTGACGGGGATGAAAATCACCGATTTATGGGAAGGGAACTACGCTGTTCCTATAACCCTGCAACCGGAAAATACGGAAAATACTGTTTCCTCACTCGAAAATGTGCAGGTATCGGGTATGCTTGGCTCATCTATTCCTTTGAGGCAAATAGGCAGTGTTTCGCCGCAATGGAACGAAAGCATAATCACTCACCGCAACGGCATACGGTCGATGAGCGTTCTTGCCGACGTGAAACGAGGAGAATATCCTAACCTTGTTTTCAATAAGGTCAACAACTTCGTGGAAACAGAAATCTCACAGAATCTGTCTGATAATGTGGAATATGAATACGGAGGATTGGCGGAATTTGAAGAAGAAGTGATGTCGCCGATGTATTTGGCTATGGTCATATCGTTTGCTATCACCTTCCTGATACTTGTCTTTCATTTCCGAAAAATAAAATTGGCAGTCATTGTATTGTCTTCAGCATCATTAAGCATTTTCGGTGCAGCCTTTGGGATATGGGCTTTGGGAATTGACTTCAGCTCATTCGCCATTTTGGGAATCATCGGTCTTGTCGGCATTATCGTTCGAAACGGAATTATAATGTACGATTATATAGAATTTTTACGCGAAAATAAGAGCCTGAGTGTTTACCAAGCGGCATTGGATGCCGGAAAAAGGCGTATGCGCCCGATCTTCCTCACTTCTGCCGCTGCGTCAATGGGCGTGCTGCCGATGATTATCAGCGGAAGCCCTATGTGGGTAGGAATGGCAACTATTATCTTTTTCGGCACATTAATTTCAATGGTGCTGGTAGTAACAGTACTGCCTGTTGTTTATTGGATGACAAATAAGGATTAAAAAACAATGCACAATTAACAATGCACAATGCACAATTAAAAAATACAAAAAACAATTTCATTTTCAATTTTCAAATTTGCTTCCTTAGGAAAGTGACACATAAATTTAATTTTAACATCAAGGAACGTTCAATTTTCAATTGTTGAAGTTTTCAATTTAATAAGATTTACACATGAAAAAAATAGTCATATCAATTTTATTAGCAATAATAACACATACAGCTTTTACACAAAAAATATTGACATTGGAAGAGTGCAGGGAAATGGCGCTGAAGAACAACGTAGGAATGCAAAACGCGGAGTTGTCGGTCGAAATAGCCAAACAGCAAAAAAAGGAAGCATTTACCCAATATTTTCCATCTGTTAGCGCTACAGGTGTAGGCTTTGGAGCGCATAAGCCAATGATGCAAATGGATATGGACATCTCAGGAATGATGCAGCCGCTGATGGAGATGTTGGTGCAAATGATGCCTCCCGGTGAGCCGATGCCTGAAATGTCGTCAGGCCCGACAAAAATCGATGCTTTAAAAAACGGTGTGATAGGCGGAGTGATGGCTACGCAGCCAATTTACGCCGGCGGTCAGATTTTGACGGGCAACCGGCTTGCACAAGCAGGTATTGAAGTTCGACAACTGCAAAAGCAAATGACTGACAATCAGATTTTACTCACAACAGAAAACTACTTCTGGCAAATAGCATTGCTGAAAGAAAAAATGAAAACTATCGACGACGCTATAACCATGCTCAACAGAATCTTCTCGGACGTAGAAATAGCAGCAGATGCAGGACTTACAACCCGCAACGACCTGCTGCGTGTAGAGCTTGAACAAAATAAATTAGCAAGCAACAAATTAAAAGTTGAAAACGGCATCCGTATCCTCAAAACCACCTTTGCTCAACATATCGGCTTAGAAAACAACAACTTCGACATCGAAACGCCCGACATTGAAAATATCCAACTGTTCGCTCAACAAGACAACACGTCAGTAGAAAATCGCCCTGAATACAAGCTCTTAAACAAGTCGGTCGACATAGCCAGAATGCAGGTAGACATGGAAATAGGCAAAAATCTTCCCACGGTAGCTATCGGCGCGGGCTATCAATACATGAACTTCGACATCCGCAAAAGCAACGGCATAAAAAATGACTTCGGAATGTTGTTTGCTACCGTCTCTGTGCCGATAACAAACTGGTGGGGCGGCTCCCATGCCGTAAGGAGAAAAAAACTCGAATTGCAGGCAGCAGAAAATGAAAGACGCGAAAAATCCGATTTGCTGTCAATACAAATGCAACAAGTAAGCAACGAGTTGAACGAAACATTCCAACAAGTCCTTATAGCTAAAAAATCCATCACCACTTCCGAAGAAAACCTGCGAATAAGCGAAGACAACTTCAATGCAGGCATAACGACTCTCTCCGACCTGCTCGAATCACAAAACCTCGTGCAACAGTCCCGCGACCAATACACAGAAGCCGCTGCAACATACTTTGTTAAAATGGTAGAATACAAACAAATGAGTTATTGAAAAATTCCCAATGCAAATGCATAGATAAATAAAGGTTTTTATGCTATTTCATATTCCACTTTAGTTGGACTTTCCATTTGTTGCGACGCGTTCAATAATTCGATACCGACAATCTTGCCAGATGCAGAATAGTCGAGAATTATCCCCTTCTTCTCTTCATCGCTTTCAAACACGACTTCGTCACTGAATGAAACATAAAGAATATCCTGTTCTTTATCATATTTTACTTTCATGATATTTCCTTATTTTAGTTGTTCTGTATAATGTTGTAACCACCATTGGATTTTTTATTGTGTTCATAAAAATACGATATAAGAACGTCTGCTCATTCTCAACAACTATCAACTGATAAACCGATATGTCATTATCAATTTCATCAATAACAATGCTATCAGGTGATAAGATTGCCTGCAAAACAAGCTCTCTGCTCAGACCTCGTCTAAGCATTTGTTCTTCTGCGTGATTTGAAAACACAAAATCCATGCAGCAAATATAGATGATAAAAAGATAATCACCAAATAATAAAGAAATTATCTGGGCGTTTATTTTGCTTTTTTTATTCATATATATAATTTGCATTTCTCTTGCGGATATTCATATCTCAAATAAAATGCCTATATTTGCAC
>JGI994J12354_10001571_pt1 | contig 23091 bp, 20 predicted proteins | sample IntmicLarv3ML3BL_FD_12354 | JGI IMG/M metagenome (IMG submission 12354) | reverse complement strand
AGCCGATATCTTCGATTACATCGAAGTCTTTTATAATCAAAACAGACGACATTCTCATCTTGGTAATGTCAGTCCAAATGCCTTTGAAAGGGCGTCCGCGTGAGCTTGGCTTTTCTCTAGTAATCCGGGGGAAGTCCATGAATCAAGGCTCTCAACTTTTTTAGGTAGGCCTTCTCCATGCACAAGCGATGCAATTCTGCCAGCAACTCTTCTTTGCTCATATCTTCAGTGGACTTACCAGATGATGGGGGCGGATTTGACATGCTTTTCTTTCGATCTCGTTTATCTGGAATGCTGCACAGGGTTGTGCACTGAAAATGTGGATAAGATTGGCGGCAAATCGGTGGTAAAATCATCTCCGCAACTCAAACACACCCCCGCATGAAATAAGGCTTTGCGCCGGGTTAAAACAGTCGAGTTGCGGAGATGATTTTGGGTTAAGTTCTTGATATTGTTGAGATATCTCGCTGCTATCATAACGGCCTTGACCTGTCATGAAAAAGAGAATGATCATGAATGATTCCGTTTTCGTCCATACTCAGGACCAGTTAAGGCAGATTGCCGAGGACGTGCTGCGTTATGCCAGAGAGAAGGGGGCAACCTCTGCGGCTGTTGGCGTGAGTGACGGTAATGGTCTATCTGTTAGCGTGCGCAAGGGCGATATCGAAACGATTGAGCGAAATCAGGACAAGGCCGTTGGGGTGACTGTTTATATCGGCAACTGTCGCGGTAATGCGACATCGGCCGATTTTTCGGAAAGTGCGTTGCGTGCCACGGTGGAGGCGGCATATAACATTGCGTCTTTTACGGCAGAAGATGAAAGTGCAGGCCTGCCGGATGAGGACATGATCGAGAAAAATCCACCCGATCTGAAGCTGTATTATCCTTGGCGGGTGACAGCGGATGACGCCGTGGAAATAGCCCGGCGCTGTGAGGTGGCCGCTTTTGATGTGGATAAACGGATTACGAACAGCGAAGGCGCAACGGTAACAGTGCAGCACTCGCATTTCATCACAGCCGATTCGCAGGGTTTTCTGGGTGGTTATCCCTACACCCGCCATGCAATTTCAGTTGCGCCCATTGCCGGAACTGGTAGCGGGATGGAACAGGATTACTGGTATACCACATCACGTAATCCGGACAGGCTGGATTCGCCGGAATCGGTTGGTCGCTATGCCGGAGAACGCGCACTGGCACGGCTGAATGCCCGGCAGATTGAAACACAACGCTGTCCGGTGCTTTTTGAGGCGCCGCTTGCGACCGGACTGATCAGCGCCTTTGTCAATGCAGTTTCTGGTGGTGCGTTGTATCGCAAATCAAGTTTTCTTGTAGATTCGCTGGGCAAAACGGTTTTCCCCGAACATATCCGTCTTTTTGAGGATCCGCATGTTATCGGTGCAACCGGTTCGGCGCCCTTTGATGATGAAGGCGTTAGAACAACGGTGCGCGACGTTGTCAGGAATGGTGTTGTTCAGGGATATTTTCTGTCGTCCTATTCGGCACGACGCCTAGGAATGAAAACAACAGGCAATGCCGGTGGGGCGCATAATCTCTTTTTTACGTCATCCCTGACGAAAAAAGGGGATGATTTTACCGCCATGCTGAAAAAGCTCGACAAGGGTTTGGTTGTGACCGACCTGATGGGGCAGGGGGTCAATTACGTCACGGGCGATTATTCTCGTGGGGCTTCCGGTTTCTGGGTAGAGAACGGCATCATCCAGTATCCGGTACAGGAAATCACGATTGCAGGCAATATGAAAGACATGTTTGCCCAGATCATGGCCGTTGGTGCAGATGTGATTAATCGGGGAGGAAGGGAATCCGGTTCCATCCTTATCGAAAACATGATGGTGGCAGGCAATTAGGGTTTTTTATCTGCCGTTTCTTCGGGGTAGTGGATTGCTATCGGCACGCGCTTTGTGTGGGTGACCCATTTTCCCTTCACAAGCTGGCGGGTTGTTACGTCCACTTCTCCGCCTGAAGGGGTTACTCCTTCTTCAAGTTCATACACCCTGATCAGCCCTTTTTTTGGCACAACCCTGTATTCTGTCGTAAGGTGCCAGCAGCAGCCGGATTTGCTGAATGTGACCAAGCGCTGCCGCTTGTGATCGACATGAAACATTCCGAGATTTTCATAAGCCAGTGTTGTCAGTTCTGCACTGGGCACGAATTTCTTTTGCGTGATATTGTAAACATACACATCATAGGATGGCCCCATGTATGCGGATTGGTTACCGTTCCGGATAGCGATGTCCTCATGGCCATCAAAATTGAAATCGTCAAGAATCAGGACGCTCTGTTCACCGTAAAGTTCAACCACATTAACTGAAGGCTGTCCATCGGCTTTCGGAAAGAAAAAGAGGTTGTCCGAATGGAATGTCTGGAAAAGTTTTCCGGTTTCCCGACTATACAGCCGGACTTCTCCCGGCCCTTCACACTCGTCTTTATGACAGATGACCGAAATCTCCGCCAGATAATTTTCAGACACATCAGCCAGCCTGAAGCGGGTTTGTGCAAAGGCCGAGCTGAAGAGAAAAACAGGGAGGAGAAAGGCGCAGAAACGTTTCATGGATACTACTATCAAGAAAAATGGGCTGGTCAGGCAGGTTATTTCTCAGGGGATGGTGCGTCTTGTGCGTTGTCTGTCTGGGGTGGCTTGCGCCGGTTTGAACCGGCAATCATGTCAAAGCGGAAGAGTCGACATTCAATGGCGCCATTGTAAAAAGGTGTTTTTCGCGATTCTTTCAGGCGCAGCATTTTGGGTACATCCAGATCCGCAGTGAAAAGAAAGACTTTCCATCCGGGAAAACGCTGCTTGAGGGTGGTTCCAAGTGCACCATAAAAGAGGTTAGCCATTTCATCTGCGGCGTTGGTTCTGTCACCTCGCACACCAATGCGTTCCCCGTATGGTGGATTGGTCAAGATGATGCCCGGAACATCCGTGGGTGGCTGAACTTCTTGTGCCTCAATCTGCTTGAGGGGGATATTGATCGCAATATCCGCAGCGGCAATGTTATGTCGGGCCATGGCGATCATGTCGCCTGAAATATCACTGCCGAAAAGGGTGGGTTCTACCGGTAAGGCGCGTGGTTTTACGGCCTGCTTCATGGTGTCCCATTTTGTTGCGTCAAAGCCCCTGAATTTTTCAAAGGCAAAACTGCGGTTCATGCCAGGCGGGATACCGGCGAGTATCTGTGCCGCTTCTGCCAGGATGGTGCCGGAGCCGCACATGGGGTCAAAAAGAACCATACCCGGTTTCCAACCACTGACGCGTAAAAGGCCTGCGGCAAGGTTTTCACGCAGGGGCGCATCGCCTTTTTTTGTCCGCCAGCCGCGCTTGAAGAGTGATTCTCCCGATGTATCAAGATAAAGCGTGACATGGCTGGCATTGAGGAAAGCCACAATGTGAATATCCGGGGTTTTTGTGTCAATGGATGGACGTTTGCCGAAACGGTTGCGAAAATGGTCAACGACAGCATCCTTGATTTTCAGGGTGGTGAAATTGATGCTTTTTAGTGGTGATTTGACTGCGGTGACATCAATCCGGATAGTGCTGTCCGTGCCAAACCAGTCTTCCCATTTATGGGAAAGCGCCAGCTTGTAAATGTCATCCTCGTTGCGGTATGAGCCCTGCGCGATACGTAACAGGATGCGTGATGCAATCCGAGAGTGCAGGTTTATGAGCCAGCCGTCTTCCAGCGTACCCGAACAGTGTACCCCCCCTGATACCTGTGTGTGGATTTGAAGTGAAGTGCTTTTTTCCGCGATTTCGCCCAGTTCTTCTACCAGTGGCGCTTCAAGGCCCTGTGGGCAGGTGCAAAAATAGGAGTAATTGACAGACATGGTGAACCCTTTTTCCGTAAAACCGGGATATAGTCATAACATCCCGGTGTGTAAAGACTTACTTTCTGATTTCGCCGTGACCTAAAACAATATATTTTTGCGAAGTCAGTCCCTCGAGCCCAACGGGACCACGGGCATGTAATTTGTCATTGGAAATGCCGATTTCGGCTCCAAGCCCGTATTCAAATCCGTCTGCAAACCGGGTGGAGGCATTGACCATGACCGAAGCAGAATCAACTTCACGCAAGAAGCGCAGGGCATGGCTGTAATCTTCCGTGATGATGGCATCCGTGTGTTGTGATGACCAAGTGTTGATATGGTCAATGGCCTGGTCAAGTCCGTCCACGACCCGGATGGCGAGAATGGGGGCGAGATATTCCGTCTGCCAGTCTTCTTGTACAGCCGCCTTCAGGTAAGGATAGTCTGCCAGTATTTTCATGGCAGCTTCGTCACAGCGCAGTTCTACTTTTTCCGTCTCGTACAGTCTGGCGAGCTTTGGCAGTGCTTCAGTGGCGATATGGCGGGAAACAAGGAGTGTTTCCATCGTGTTGCAGGTGCCGTACCGCTGACATTTTGCGTTGAAGGAAACGGTGAGCGCCTTTTCGATATCCGCACTATCATCAATGTAAACATGGCAGATGCCATCCAGATGCTTGATCAGCGGAACGCGGGCGTCGCGCATCAGGCGTTCAATCAGACCTTTCCCGCCACGGGGAACAATGACATCCACATGTTCCGGCATGGTGATGAGTTCGCCAACGGCTGCCCGGTCTGTTGTTTCCACGACCTGTACGGCCGTTTCCGGCAGTCCGGCGTGAGCTAGGCCTTCCCGTACGAGAATTGCCAGTGCCTGATTGCAGTGAATGGCTTCCGATCCGCCACGCAGAATAGTGGCATTGCCGCTTTTAATGCAGAGTCCTGCCGCGTCAACGGTCACGTTCGGACGGGCTTCGTAAATAATGCCGATCACACCCAATGGTACACGCATCTGTCCCACCTGAATGCCGCTGGGACGGTATTTGAGATTAGTTATTTCGCCAACCGGGTCCGGCAGAGAGGCGATTTGTTCCAGTCCCTCTGCCATGGTGGCGATACCGGCAGGTGTCAGTGTCAGCCGATCCAGCAGGGCCGGCTCCAGTCCGTTAGTTCGTGCCGCGGCAAGGTCTTTTTCGTTTGCATTGAGCAGATCCTGTGCATCACGGCGAATGGCTGTTGCAATGGCGATAAGAGCCTGGTTCTTGACCTCTGCACTGGCTTTTGCCATGACACGAGACGCCAAGCGTGCCTGACTGCCGATATGGCTCATGTATTCCTTGATATTCATATTCACAGGTAGGGTTAGTCTGCCGGATCGGCCATTAAATTCAAATTGTACGCGGTTTAGGTGGGTTTTGTGCCACTTCGGGTGATCGTCAGTCCAAGCTGGAGCAGGGCATCCCAGGCATCATCCACCAGTGTATCTACACGCAGTCCCTTGACAACTTTATCAACCAACGCGGCCTGTTGAAGCGTCTGCTGAAGTACTGTAGTGTCAAGGCGATTAAGTGCTGCCAGAATCAGTTTCTCGCGCGGTCCCCATATCCTCAGGCTTTTCATCAGACTTGTAGCAGTTTTCCCCTCTGCCATGCCTGTTTTGAGTTTGAGAAGTGTACGGATTTCTTCCGTAATGGTCCACAGCACCAGCGGGAGTGGTTCTCCTTCTCCCTTGAGTCCATCCATCATGCGGACAAAGCGGGATGGATTGCCGGTCAGCATGGCTTCGCTGAGTTTGAACACATCATAACGTGCCACGTTCAGGACAGCCTCTTTGATCTGCTCAAAATTCAGTTGGCCTTCCTGATACAGTAGTCCCAGTTTACGGATTTCCTGATGGGCGGCCAGCAGATTGCCTTCAACCCGGCTGATAAGAAAGTCAATGCCGTCTCTGTCTGTGCTCTGGTTCTGCTGTTTGAGACGGGAGGCAATCCAGCCGTCCAGTTGAGCACGTTCCACAACAGGGATATCGATATAAACCGCTGTTTTCTGCAGGGCAGCAACCCAAGCGGACTTCTGGGTTGACCAGTCCAGCTTCGGCAAGGTAATCAGTGTCACATTGTCCGGATGCAGATCTGTGGCGTATTGTTGCAGGGCCTGGCTCCCTTCCTTTCCTGGCCGCCCTGTCGGGATGCGCAGTTCAATCAGCTTTTTGTCGCCAAAAAGTGACATGGCGCTGTTGGCAGCGTGAAGTTCGCCCCATTTGAACCCCCGTTCAACGGTCAGGATTTCCCGTTCAGTACACCCCCGCTTTCTGGCGGTTTCCCGGATTTTATCCGTCGCTTCCAGAAGCAGCAGGTGCTCGTCGCTGGTAATCACATAAAGTGGAGCCAGTGTTTCCCTGAGGTGTGCGTCAAGTGCTTCCGGTCGTAGTTGCATGGTTCTTTTTCAGGATAAAGCGGTGTTACAGATCAGGCTCGACATCACTTGCCAGCGCATTGGGATCGATGTTGGACAAGCGGTGGACCATCTGGAGGATGGAGTCCTTTTCCATGTCCTCATACAGCATCTCCTCTTCCTTTTCCTTTGCGAGTGCCTGCGATTCGCTGAATGTCAGTGTCCGTCTTAGCCGGATCTCCACCGGATCCAGCAGGATATGATTTTCTCGGTCAGTTACCTGAAAGCGAAATGTATGGAAAAGCGCATATTCACGTACACGACCTGCTGTACTCAGTGAGAGGGTTTCATTTTTCCTTTCCCTGCTCAGGATCTCCAGTGCGGCATCCGCCTGTTTCCTGTCGCCAACAATACGGACGCCTGTACTTTCGATTTGTCGCTTGAGTGTTGCGCCGAAAAGATCGCTGGTGGGAACATTCACATACAGCGTTTTGAAGGGCAGCCTGAAATCGCCACCTGATCCGCGCAGGGAAAAACCACAGGCAGAAAGAAAAAGCGTGCAGGCCAACATGAGCAGCACAGGGGGAAAAAGCGAATGGCGTTTCATGTTCTGTTCCCTTTTCATCGGAGGGTTATACAACAATATTGACCAATCGGCCCGGTACAACGATGATTTTTTTCGGTGTGCCGGTGATGAATCTGGCGGCACTTTCATTGGCCAGTGCGGCGGCCTCAATGGTTGCCTTGTCTGCATCCTTGGCAATACGGATGTTGCCGCGCAGCTTGCCATTGACCTGAACGACTATTTCAATTTCATCCTGTTCCAGAGCAGAGGTATCAACCTGTGGCCAGGGGGTATCAAGGATTTCTCCCCTTGTTTTTACATATCCTAATTCCTGCCACAGGATATATGCGATGTGGGGAACAATCGGGTACAACACGCGCAGGAAAATGGAAAAGCATTCCCGTATGACAGCCTGCGATGCAGGAGAATCATCCAGTTTTGCGCCTTCCAGTGTATTCAGCATGATCATGCTGGCGGAGACGACGGTGTTGTACTGGGTACGGGCATAATCATGATTTGCCTGCTGCAGAACCTGATGAATTCGGAAACGGATGTTTTTATGTGTTTCCGGCAGATCTGCGGCTATTTCATCCGAACCGCTTGCGATCATTTGGGCATTAGTGTGGGCATAAGCCCAGACACGTCTCAGGAAGCGCTGTGCTCCTTCCACGCCGGCCCCGGACCACTCCAGTGTCTGTTCNGGCGGTGAGGCAAACATGGTAAAAAGACGCGCCGTATCTGCACCATACTGTTCAATTTGCGCCTGTGGGTCAATGCCGTTGTTTTTTGATTTCGACATTTTTTCCGTGCCGCCAATCAGAACAGGAGCATCGTCACTTTTCAGTTTTGCTGAAAGCGGACGCCCCTTGTCATCCAGAACCAGTTCCACATCTTCCGGATTAAACCAGATTCTCCGGCCAGAAGCTTCTTCACGGTAATAGGTTTCATTCAACACCATGCCTTGAGTGAGCAATCTGACAAAGGGCTCGTCGAATCTGACAAGACCGAGGTCACGCATCACCTTTGTCCAGAAACGGGCATACAGAAGATGCATGACAGCATGTTCAATACCGCCGATGTACTGGTCCATGGACATCCAGTGATCAACCCGCTCATCCACCATGGCGGACTTACTGTCTGGGCAACAGTAACGCAGGAAATACCAGCAGGAATCGACAAAGGTATCCATGGTGTCGGTTTCCCTGCGTGCTGCTTTGCCGCAAACCGGGCAGGAGACATTCAGGAAGGATTCGTCACGATTCAGCGGATTGCCGGAACCGTCAGGAACCAGTCCTTCCGGCAGGATGACCGGCAGGTCTTTTTCGGGAACGGGTACGGCACCGCAATCAGCACAATGAATGATCGGTATGGGCGTACCCCAGTAGCGCTGTCGTGAAATACCCCAGTCGCGCAGACGCCAGGTGACCGTTTTTTCACCCAGATCCATTTCTGCAAGGGTGTCTGCAATGGCATCCACGGCTTTCTGGTGGGATAATCCATCGTATCGCCCGGAGTTGATGCACACGCCGTTATCCTTGTCAGCGTACCAGTCCTGCCAGGCAAGTTCGGAAAAGACCTTGCCCTCAACTGCAATGACCGGCCTGATCGGCAAGTTGTATTTATGGGCGAATTCAAAATCTCGTTCGTCATGTGCCGGTACAGCCATGACAGCGCCATCGCCATAGCTCATCAGGACATAGTTGCCAATCCAGACTTCAACCTGTTCGCCAGTGAGTGGATGTCTGACAAAAAGGCCCGTTGGCATGCCTTTCTTCTCCATGGTAGCAAGATCTGCCTCGATGACGCTGCCCCGTTTGCATTCTTCGATAAATGCGGTTAGTTCGGGATTTTGTTTCGCGGCAAAAGTTGCCAGATCATGTTCCGGTGCTACGGCGCAGAAAGTGACGCCCTTAATGGTATCGGCACGGGTCGTGAAAACCCATAATTTGCCGTCACCAATCACCTGCCCGTTTTCGTCTGCAATTTCATGCGGAAAGGCAAAGCGCACGCCCGTGGATTTGCCGATCCAGTTCGCCTGCATGACTCTGACACGCTCAGGCCAGCCGGGCAAGCGGTTTTCAACGTAATCCAGCAGTTCTTCCGCATAGTCGGTAATGCGGGCGTAATACATTGGAATTTCCCGCTTTTCAATTAGCACGCCTGAACGCCAGCCCCGGCCATCAATGACTTGCTCATTGGCCAGCACAGTTTGGTCAACCGGATCCCAGTTTACGGTGCCGGTGCGTTGGTAAATGATGCCTTTCTCCAGCATTTTGAGAAACATCCACTGGTTCCACCTGTAATAATCCGGGTTACAGGCGGTGATTTCACGCGACCAGTCGATGCCGAATCCCATGGATTCCAGTTGTTCTTTCATGTAGGCGATGTTGGCATAGGTCCATTGCGCCGGAGGAACCCCGTTTTCCATAGCCGCATTTTCCGCCGGCATGCCGAAGGCATCCCAGCCCATTGGCTGCAGGACGTTGTAGCCATTCATGCGCAGGTAGCGGTACATGACGTCATTGATGGTGTAATTGCGCACATGCCCCATATGAAGCCTGCCTGACGGATAAGGCAGCATGGAACAGGCATAGAATTTGCCTTTGGGGTAACGGGCGTCGTTTTCGACGGTTTTGTAGGCTTCTGTTGCCTTCCAGTGAGCCTGTGCGGCTTTTTCAACATCGGACGGACTGTATTTGTCTAACATGGTACAAAAAAGAAAAAATTGATGAAAACACCACGTTATTGTGATGTGCCTTGACAGTCCTGCGAAAGGCAAAACTGCCTGTTTATCCTTGTTTCAAGCCAAAACGGCAGCCTTTCAAGTGGCTGCCGCATTCTGGTGAAAAGACAAGCCAAAAAATTTACTTGTCTTTTAGGCCCAGTACATCCTGCATGTCATAAAAGCCACGAGCCTTGTCAGCCAGATAACGGGCAGCCCGGAGACTGCCCAGAGCATAGGAAACTCGGCTAGCCGATTTATGGGTGATTTCGACGCGCTCGCCAATACCGGCAAAAAGCACGGTATGGTCACCAATGATGTCGCCACCCCTGACGGTGGCGAAGCCGATAGTGGATGGATCCCGCTCTCCGGTAATGCCTTCACGTGTGAAGGTGCCACATTCTTTCAGGTTGCGCCCCAAGGTATCTGCGATGACTTCCCCCATTTTGAGGGCGGTACCAGAAGGTGCATCAATCTTGTGCCGATGATGTGCCTCGATAATTTCAATATCATATCCCTGAGAAAAATGTTTTGCGGCCAGTTCCAGAAGTTTCATCGTGACATTGACACCGACACTCATGTTGGGGGCAAACACGAGCGCGATTTTTTTTCCGGCTTCTGAAATTCTTGTTTTGCCTGCATCGTCAAATCCGGTTGTGCCGATAATGATTTTGATGCCGTGTTTTTCACAGTATGCCAGATGCTCTAGCGTTCCTTCCGGACGGGTAAAATCGATCAGGTATTCGGCGTCTTTCAGGCTTTTCGAGATATCTGATTCAATTGTAATGCCGGTTTGCCTTCCGAGAAAAAGCCCCGCATCATTGCCGATACTGGCAGAGCCTGCAACATCCAGCGCACCAACCAGGGTAGCGTCTTCGGCATCCAGCACGGCTTCGATCAGCATACGTCCCATACGACCGCTGGCACCTGCAATGGCAATTTTCATGGGATTCCGTTCCTTCTTTTATTGTGGTTGCATCAATTCGTGAAGCTGCATGGTCGAGTTTGGCGCCGGTCTGAAATCATCTTCCTGCCCATCAGAAACAGTTCGGATGGTTGTTGCTGCTTTTTCCGGTGTCTGGCGCCTGACAGGTTGCGGTGTATAGGAGTGCACTTGCTCTGCGGCAGCTTCGATTGTTTGCGCTGCCCCGGCATTTTCCTGTTGACTGGTGATAGGATCAGGATGGTAAGTATTTCTTTCTGCCGGTGCTGTTTCCACAGTTTCTGTTGCAGATAGTTTGGCCTCGGCTGTGCCGGTTATGGTCGTTTCGGTAGGAGTGATAATGACAGCTTCCGTTTCGACCGGTTGTGAAGTCGTTTGAACGGTTTCCGTTGAGGCAGGTACTGCCTCGTCAGTATCGGCCTCAGTTTGTGTTGCTGCATCAGTCGAGGCTGCCGGTGTGGCGATTACTGCGGTGTTAGCCTGTTCGGTTATATCGGGTTTGTCTGCATCAGGTGCTGCTTTTCTGGCGCTGTCATTCGCCTTCTTTTTCGGAGCTGGGCCCGCAATGGCATCCAAGTATTGAGTTTCTGCAGGCAGTGGATCGTTGACAATACGGGCGACACGGTTGTCTTCAAAATAAATGACAAGGCGGTTATTGGTTACCTGACCATTTGGTTTTTGAAGCCGGAAAAGGTAGTCCCAGCGGGCAGAGTGAAAAAGGTCCGTCAGAAGTGGGGTGCCTAGCGCAAAACGAACCTGCTCTTTTGTCATACCCGGCTGTATGCGTGCCAGCATTTCCTGCGAGACGAAGTTGCCCTGCTGGATGGTAATCCTGTAAGGTGTAATGACGTTCAGCATTTTCTGAACACCCGTTGCTTCGGCCGAATTCAGCGTTGGATGTCTTGAAAGCTCACCGTCGGAGGATTGCCCGGGTTCTGCAGATGAAACGGGAACCGCATTGCCAGCACCTTGTTGAACCGGCTCACCAAGGAAGGTTTTTTTTGTCGTCATACCACAGCCAGCAAGCAGAATGATTGCCATGAAGAGGGCTGGAAAGTACCATTTTGAAGACAATGTTGTATGCATTGTGCGATTTATTCCTTGTTGCAATTCATTGAGCCAGACAAACAAACACTATATGATAAAGCAGATGGGAAAAATAGGAAGAATTTTATGCTTTTAAGTGAATTTCATCATGAATAAAAATCTTACAGACAATAATAATCCTGCTGAGCTCAAGGCCAGCGGACTCAAGGCGACCCAGCCACGCCTCAGAATTCTGGATGTTTTTCAGCAGAATCCGGCACGTCACCTGAGTGCGGAAGATGTTTATCGTCTCCTGATTGCCGATGATGTGGATATCGGCATGGCAACGGTTTATCGTGTTCTGACCCAGTTTGAACAGGCCGGTTTTTTAACACGAAATTTCTTTGAGACAGGCAAGGCAGTATACGAACTGAACGAAGGAACGCATCATGATCATATCGTTTGCCTGAATTGTGGGCGGGTAGAGGAGTTTCATGATGACCAGATAGAAAAACGCCAACATGCTGTTGCAAGAAAGCATGGCTTTGAAATGGTCGACCACACACTGGCGCTGTATGGCTATTGTGCCCCTTCCTGTAAAAAATAATACTACGCACGACAGGAGTCATATCCTGTCAACAGGATCAGGGCTGTAATCGGATCTTGCCGCTTTTTTGCCCGATTTCTCCAGAGATGCCAGTCAGTTTCCCTGCTCTGGCAGCATGGTTTTGACCAGATCTCGCCAGCTGACAATGCCCACAGGCCTGAACTTGTCGTCAACAACGGGGATACATGAAATCCGGTGTGTATTGAAGAGTGTCGCAGCATCACTGATGGGATCATCTGCTTTCAGGGTGATTGGCTTTCTCGTCATGATCTGGTGTACCCGCTTGTTAAGGGTAGCCAAATCCCGGTGAGTTACTACCATGGTTCCCAGATTAGGGCTGACCGCCTTCAGGAGGTCGCGATCAGATACAACACCAAAGAGCTTTCCGTTATCAATGACGAGAAGATGATGGAATTTTGAATTGTCAAAAATCTCTTTTACCAAAGACAGATTGTCGTCCATCTCAACGGCAACGACAGATTTTGTCATGATGTCCCTGATTTTCATTTCACCTCACTTGTATGTTTATGGTTTTTAGCTTGCCAGATGCAGAAAAAATCCTCTCGTTGGATAAATCGCTGGATAAATTTATACCATGAACGGATTTTGTTTTGCGAAAAACAGCAAGGAAACATAAACAATTTTGGCAAAATTTCGCAAAAACTGTCGCTTTTTATGCTTTTGTTACGATTGTACGGGATGCGAAAGGTATTTTTCAGCAAGTCGGACCCAGTAACTTATTCCGAGCGCAAGGATGTTGTCATTGAAATCAAAGCTGGGATTATGTAGGCGGCAGGGGCCATCAGCATGTCCAGCCTCCCGGTGTTCACCGGAACCGTTACCGATAAAGACGTAACACCCGGGTTTTGCTTCCAGCATGAAGGAAAAATCCTCCGCTGTCATGGTCGGCACGGCGTTGCGGACAACATGCTCCTTGCCTGCGAGCGATTCCATCACATCAATGGCCAGTGCGGTTTCTGCTGCATGATTGACCAATGGCGGGTAATTGCGCTGGAACTCAAATTCAATCCGGCAATTGAATGCGGCAGCAGTGTGTTCGGCGATTTCACGCATTCGACGTTCAATCAGGTCAAGGACTTCGGTTGTGAAGGTACGGACCGTTCCTGTCATCATGGCATGATCCGGAATGACATTAAAGGCACTCCCGGTATGAATCTGCGTGATAGAAAGTGCCGCCGTATCCACAGGCGCCTTGTTCCGGCTGATAATGGTTTGCCAGCTCTGCGCAATCTGTACGGCTGTCATAATGGGGTCAATCGTGTGGTTGGGCTGTGCGCCATGCCCACCGCGGCCATGAATGATCAGTTTGAAAGTATTGCTGGATGCCATCATGGGGCCGGTTCTGACAGCAAAATCACCTGCTGCATAGTCCGGCCAGTTGTGCATGCCGAAAATGGCATCGACCGGACATGTTTCAAAAAGCCCTTCGTTCATCATGCGCACAGCACCACCGTAGCTTTCCTCGGCGGGCTGGAAAATGGTATAGACGGTGCCATCAAACTGGCGTGTTTTTGCTAGGTGAATGGCTGCGCCAAGCAGCATAGCAGTGTGACCGTCATGACCGCAGGCGTGCATTTTCCCCGGGTAACGTGAGGCATGACCAAATTGGTTGAGTTCTGGCATTGGTAGGGCATCAATGTCTGCGCGTAGGCCAATGGCCCGTTTCCCCTGTCCATTCTCAATTTTACCGATAACACCGGTTCCGCCTATGCCACGAATGACAGTAATGCCGTTTTCTTCAAGTTTTGCTGCGATCAGTTCAGCGGTACGTGTTTCTTCATAGGCGACTTCCGGGTGGGCGTGAATGTCGCGTCGGATGGCTTGTATCTCTGCGAGAAAGGCAGAGGAAAAATCAATTGAATTTGTCATAACAGGATCAGTTGTTTTCAGGATGGGCATCCGGTTTGGTTAGTGAGAGCCGCTTGCTAGAAGAAGCCGGGTAAGCATATCTTTCTGCCAGTGCGTGATACAGTGGCACCGGGCTGATGATGCCCGACACATAGCTGGCCAAAAGCGAAGTCATCATCAACGACAGCAGCATGTGGTTGCTCCCTGTCATTTCCATTGTAATGATAAAAGAAGTCAGTGGCGAACGAGTGACGCCGGACAAATACGCTGCCATGACTAAAATAATGATCGCGCCATGCGGGGCAATGGCTGGCAACAGTGCGGAGATATTGTCGCCAATTCCGGCGCCGACAGAAAGTGTTGGTGCAAAAAGACCGCCCGGAATCCCGCTCAGGGTAGACAGTAGCGTGGCAAGAAATTTGCAGATGCCGTAATACCAGACAAAGAGGGAACCATCTGCTTCCAGTGTCATTCGAGTGGGTTGATAGCTTGTGCCAAAGGTCAGGCCGCCAGTGAGAAAACCGAGCAGAGCGACAACAAGACCGCACGCAGCAGCAAAGATATAAGGGTGCGACTGGATGAGTGTTCTGATGCGTTTGGGGAGAATGGCGGAAAATTTTTGTACGAACAGACTGAAAAGCCCACCTGCGGCACCTCCTAGGATAGCGCAAACCGGGATGGCATACATGTTCTGCGACAGATCCAGTATGGCACGGGTCGATCCGAAGTAAACATAGTTGCCCTGAATGGCAAGAGAAATCAGGCCGGCAATGATCACGGTAAGTAGTGTGGAGCTGTGTGCATGAAACGGGTATTTTTTGTTGAGTTCTTCAATGGCAAACATGATGCCGGCAAGCGGGGTGTTGAATGCTGCGGCAATACCAGCAGCACCACCCGCCAGTACGAGTGTGCGTCGATGTACGGCTGTTTTGAATGGTCCGTATCCGTAAAAGGCGTGACTGATTGAGGCGCCAATCTGCACAGTAGGACCTTCACGCCCAATGGATGCGCCCATGACCAGCCCCCCCAGCAACATGGCAATTTTTCCAACAAGATTGCGCAGGGAAAGCAGGTTGCTTTTTTTTCGGTCGTCAGGATCATCAATAACCGCAATGGTCTGGGGTATACCACTACCCTGTGTTCCGGAAAAAAAACGGTTGGTCAGCCAGGCAAAAAGTGCAAAAGCCGCTGGAATAAGGGGCAAAAGCCACCAGTGGAGTTTTTTCTGCAGCCAGAGATTGGCCTCATTGGCATAGTCGCTGGCAATAGCAACACATACACCAGTAAGACCAATCAGCACCGAAGCCAGAAACCAAATAAGAGCGTGATGCCATGTGTCGCGTGTGCGGTCAACGATGCGGCTGGTTGTCTCGTCCGGCGTTTCGGCTGAAGTCGCTTCTGGTAATTCTTCTGGTGAGGATGAAGACATATGCGGGCAGAATTCAGTAAAGTTCTCTCACATTATAGGGGATCAGCACAAAATGGCGAAACAAAGGGATGAGTGGGCAAGGCATGAAAAAGCCCGCAATGCCATGCATTGCGGGCTTTTGTGTGGTGCAGTCAATACGCAGGGAATGGCTTACATCATGCCGTCCATGCCCATACCGCCCATGCCACCCATACCGCCAGGCATGCCGGCTGGCTTTTCTTCCGGAATGTCAGCGATCATGCAGTCAGTTGTCAGCATCAGGGATGCGATGGAAGCGGCATTCTGTAGCGCAGAACGGGTTACTTTGGCAGGATCAAGAACACCCATTTCAACCATATCACCGTAGGTGTCATTGGCTGCGTTGTAACCGAAGTTGTCATTGCCTTCGGTCACTCTGTTGACAACAACAGATGCTTCTTCACCAGCATTGGTTACGATCATGCGAAGCGGCTCTTCCAGTGCACGCATGACGATCTGGATACCGGCGTCCTGATCTGCATTGTCGCCCTTGATGTTGACTTTCTGGCGAGCGCGCAGCAGAGCAACACCACCGCCCGGAACAATGCCTTCCTCAACAGCGGCGCGGGTGGAGTGCAGTGCATCCTCAACGCGAGCCTTTTTCTCTTTCATCTCAACTTCGGTTGCCGCGCCGACACGGATGACAGCGACACCGCCTGCGAGCTTGGCAATCCGCTCCTGCAGTTTTTCGCGGTCATAGTCGGATGAGGCATCGTCCATGAGGACGCGAACCTGCTTGACGCGTGATTGAATGGCAGAAGCATCACCATTGCCATCAATAATGGTGGTGTTTTCCTTGTTGATTTCAATGCGCTTGGCTTGGCCGAGCATTTCCAGTGTGGCATCTTCCAAGTTCAGGCCGGTTTCTTCGGTAATAACCTGACCACCGGTCAGGATAGCGATATCTTCCAGCATGGCCTTGCGACGATCACCAAAGCCCGGTGCCTTGACCGAGCAGGTTTTCAGGATGCCGCGAATGTTGTTGACAACCAGAGTGGCCAGAGCTTCACCTTCAACGTCTTCTGCCACAATCAGCAGCGGGCGGCTAGCTTTGGCGATCTGTTCCAGTACCGGCAGCAGGTCACGGATATTGGTAACCTTCTTGTCTGTCATCAGGATGTACGGATTTTCCAGAACTGCGATCTGTTTTTCCGGGTTGTTGATGAAGTAAGGAGAGAGGTAACCGCGATCGAACTGCATACCTTCCACAATTTCGAGTTCATCGATGAGGGATTTGCCGTCTTCAATGGTAATGACGCCTTCCTTGCCAACCTTGTCCATGGCTTCAGCAATACGCTCACCAATGGAGTTGTCGCTGTTAGCAGAAATGGAGCCAACCTGGGCGATTTCCTTGCTGGTGGTGGTCGGTTTGGCAATTTTTGCCAGTTCGATAACAACGGCTTCAACAGCCTTGTCGATGCCGCGTTTCAGATCCATCGGGTTCATCCCGGCGGCAACGTATTTCATGCCTTCGCGTACGATAGCCTGAGCTAGTACTGTTGCGGTCGTGGTGCCATCACCGGCGTTATCACTGGTTTTGGATGCAACTTCCTTCACCATCTGTGCGCCCATGTTCATGATTTTGTCCTGCAGCGTGATTTCCTTGGCAACAGAAACGCCGTCCTTGGTTACAAGTGGCGCGCCCCAAGTACGTTCCAAAACAACATTGCGGCCTTTCGGGCCCAAGGTCACCTTGACGGCATTGGCGAGAATGTTGACGCCTTCAACCATCTTGGAGCGGGCGCTATCGCCAAAAATAACATCTTTTGCTGACATGTGAATTTCTCCGTTGATATAAATATAGTCGTTGTTTTACAGGTATGTCGGGATTATTTTTCAATAATCGCCATGATGTCGGATTCATGCATTACCAGCAGTTCATCACCATCCACCTTGACGGTCTGGCCGGCATATCTGCCAAAAAGAACGCGGTCACCCACCTTGACATCCATTGGCAGCACTTTGCCTTCAGGCGTTATCTTGCCGTTTCCGACGGCAAGTACTTCGCCCTGGTCCGGCTTTTCAGCAGCGGTTTCGGGGATGACAATACCCGATGCGGTGGTTGTTTCCAGGTCCATGCGTTTGACAATAATACGGTCATGTAAGGGACGAAGTTTCATAACACTAATTCCTCTTCATACATAGTTAAAAATGGTTAACAAGTTTCTGACTGTTCCAGACACACGCGCCTGAATGTTTTTGTGGTGGCGCGGTTGAACGGTTACAGCAGCAAGCCCGGGAGATTTGTTAGCACTCCCGATCGACGAGTGCTAAGTATATGGGCGGTTATTTCAGATTTCAAGGGATAGGACAAAAAAAATGGTTTTGTTTGCCTCCTGTTGCAAAAAATAGGTGATTTCTGGAGGGCATCGAACGAGCAAGGGCATTTTGCGCCGGATTAAAACACCAGTCTTTATCCGGGCAATTCCATGCTGGTGGTCAGGAAAGATAAGGTAACGATTATTTTCTGCGAATGTCTTCTGGCCGAAAGAACATTTCGCAGCCTGGCGATTGTTTCGGCCTGCAGCCTTCACAGGTGGTGCAGGCGGGGTTGGTTGCCATCATCCGGTTTTTTTTCGCCAGTTTTTCTGTTACACCGTGCCATCCCATTTTCATGGCGATTTGCATGCTTGCGTGATTCAGAAGCCGCCGAAGGAATTGCGGAGCCGTGTGTTTCCAGACAATAAGAACAGCGGCAATGACAATGAGCAGAACTAGAAATTCCTGCATGCTATCCTCCGATGAGAAACAGGCTGATGTGATAGGTGGCAAAGGATGCCACATAGGCAAGGGCAAACAGATAAAAGGTCATGATGCCAGCATATTTCCACGAATGGGTTTCCCGTTTGGTGGCGATGATCATGGGAATACACTGCGGGGCAAAGACATACCAGGCGAGTAGAGAGAGGGCCGTGGGCAATCCCCAAGCGGTCGCAATGACGGAAGACAAGGCCGCAGAAAGAGCGTCGCCGCTTGTTGACAGAGCATAAACTGTGCCCAGGGCGGCAACCGATGCTTCTCGTGCGGCCATTCCCGGAATCAGGGCAATGGAAAGCTGCCAGTTAAAGCCAATAGGCTCAAAAACGGTTTGCAGTAAGTGTCCCAACTGCCCTGCAAAGCTGTACCGGATCGCCGGCTCAGTTGCGTTTTCGGGCGCACCGGGAAAGCTGGAAAGGAACCACAACAAAACCATCAGTGCCAGAATAATCGTCCCGGCGTTGGAAATGAATATCCTTGCCCGTTCCCACAGACCCAGAAAGAGGTTGGTCAGATTGGGCCAGTGATAGGCTGGCAACTCCATCATGAGGGGTTGGTACTGGTTTTTGCCGACAAAAAGCCGGATGAGCAGTGCAATAATCATGGCTGAGATAATGCCGCTCATGTACAGCCCGAACAGAACCAGCCCCTGCATATTGAAAATGCCGATGTGGGTATCGGGAATGAAAGCACCAATAACCAGAAGGTAAACTGGAAGCCGGGCCGAGCAGGTCATGAGGGGGGCAATCATGATGGTGGCAAGCCGGTTTCGCGAATCGTGGATGGTGCGGGTGGCCATGATGCCCGGAATAGCACAAGAAAAACAGGACAGAAGCGGAATGAATGCATGCCCAGAAAGTCCAACGGAGCGCATGATGCGATCAAGCAGAAATGCGGCTCTAGGCAGGTAGCCGGATTCTTCCAGAACCAGAATGAAAAAGAAGAGGATCAGGATCTGGGGCAAAAAGACAATCACACTGCCAACACCGGCCAGAATGCCATCAATGAAGAGACTTTTCAGAAGGCCATCTGGGAGAATGGTGGCGAACAATTCACTGGCATACTCCACGCTGGATTCAACCCATTCCATGGGTAGTTCAGCCCAGCTGTAAACGGCCTGGAACATGCCGAAAAGGATAGCTGCCAGAATGACATATCCCAGTATCGGGTGAAGGACAACGGCATCAATTCGATCTCCGATAGTATCAGTAGCTGAAGGTGTGCGTACGACTGCATTTAGTATCTGGCTGATTTTTTCCCGAGATGCCGTAATTTCAGGCGGGGCAATGGCGACGGCCTTTTCTTTTGGCAGATTCAGTGCTTCCTGTTCAATTTTGGCGATGAGCCCGGATATGCCTTCAGCCCGGATGGCGACCGTTTCCACAACCGGCATACCCAGTTCGCGGGACAGGTGGTTGATGTCAATGTCCAAGCCGCGCTTTCTGGCGATATCCATCATGTTCAGCACAAGTATGGATGGATAGCCCATCGCTCTGGTTTCCAGTACCAATTGGAGGTTTCGGCGGAGGTTGTTGGCATCCGTAACCAGCACAATCATATCGATACTGGCATCATCCTTGCGTGTACCTTCCAGTATTTCTCGTGTAATGGCTTCATCAGGTGAAAGCGTTTTCAGGCTGTAAGTGCCGGGAAGATCAATAATTTTAAAAGATCTGCCAGACGAGGTCAGGTAGCCTTCCTTGCGCTCCACAGTGACCCCTGCATAATTGGCCACCTTTTGGTTTGCACCAGTCAGGCGATTGAAAAGTGCTGATTTTCCGCTGTTGGGATTGCCAACCAGCGCAATGGAGAGGGGACGCTGTGAGTCTTTCTTGGAGTCGCGGCCAGTCTCAGGTGTTGTCGACGTTGTCCTGGCTGACATAAATCATGGATGCTTCAAGGCGTCTCAAGGCAAAAGTGGAGCTGCCGATTCGTACAGCCATCGGGTCACGACCCGGAAATGATTCGGCAATGATGGCGATTTTCTCCCCTTGTGAAAAGCCCAGCTCCATCAGGCGACTGCGGACAAATGCCGGCCGCTCTTCATCGGCATCGGCAATCCCCATGATAGTGGCGCAATCCCCTTTTCTCAGTTGGGCGAGATTGCAGATCTTCTGTAATTGGGCGTCAGGGTTGAGGGTCATGTTTCAACATTCGGGTTTCTGCTTCTGGACACAGTTTTCTGTTCCAAGAGAGATAACCCACTTGTTCCAGTCAGTACGAATGATAATGATTCTTGATAAAAAAAGCAACGAAAATGAAAACGATTCTTGTTTGAAAATATTTCTGTTTGTAAAAAGTGTTTTTGCGCAGGCATCAGCCGGGTTTTTTATGGGGTAAACAGTTAAAATACAGTCTTTCCGATCATGGTTGACTGGCTAGGAGTCTGGCGGATGACGTTGGCAGTCATTTTTCTGGTATTTCTGCTTTATCAATTTGACCGTTTTTTCTCTGGCCGAATGTTCGGGGGGGGGATGGTGCCGGACTTAACAGAGGGTTTGCGTATGAAGATAAAAAAGGATCTGCCGGGCCTTTTGTTTCTGCTGGCATTGCTTTTTCCTGCTGTCGGGGTGGCACAGGAGCCCCCTGTGTTGCCGGAACTGATTCTTCAGGAACTCAAAAAGGCAAAAATTCCGCTCAATGCGGTTGGCATCTATGTTCAGCCGCTTTCCCGTTCCGCCAATCCCGGTCCTGTGGCGCTCCAGTTGAATGAAAAAACACCGTATCTTCCAGCGTCCACCATGAAGGTGGTTACCACTTATTCAGCACTAGAAATTCTCGGGGCGGCATATCGCTGGAAAACTGAGGTTTATGCCAATGGTTCGCTGGAAGAGGGGGTGTTGAACGGCGATCTGGTTTTTAGGGGCAGTGGCGATCCAAAATTCAATCTGGAAAGTTTCTGGGTTTTTCTGCGTCAGATACGATCAAAGGGAGTTCGTGAAATTCGCGGCGACCTAATACTGGATCGCAGCGCATTTGAAAACCGGTATTTTGATCCGGCTGCTTTTGATAATGATCCTTTCCGCCCATATAATGCAGGGCCGGATGCGTTGCTGCTGAATCACAAGGTGCTGGATGTTATCTTCAGCCCCAATAGCCTGGATGGCACAGTCAATGTTCAGACGTTTCCAGCGCTTGACGGTGTGACCGTTACACCGCCGAGCCTGGCAGATACTGGAAACTGTCATGGCTGGCAAAAAGGCCTCAGCCTCAGGTTTTCAGAAAAGGAGGCTGTCTTTGAGGGGACGTATCCCCTATCCTGTGGTGAGCAGAACTGGTTTGTTTCTCCAGCCTCCATGAGTGATTCGGCTTTTTTTCGTTCGGTCTTTGTCAGTTTGTGGAAAGAGTTGGGAGGTGCTTTCAGTGGGCAGGTCAAGGAAGGCTCTGTTCCTGAAGGCGCACAACTATTAGCTGAATGGCAGTCGCCGCCATTGGGTGAGGTGATTCGTGATGTCAATAAATATAGTAATAATGTGATGGCTCGGCATGTGCTGATAACGACCGGCATAAAATCATCTGATGGTCCAACGAGTTCGGAAAAAGGTGCTTTTGCTGTTCGCTCATTTCTGGCATCTAGAGGAATTTCCATTCATGGCCTGCATATTGAAAATGGTTCCGGCCTGTCACGCATCGAGCGCATTTCTCCGCAAGTGATGGGCCATATTCTAGAAAGTGCTTATCGATCGCCGGTTATGCCTGAATTTCTGGCATCTTTGCCCATTGCCGGAAGAGATGGCACCTTGTGGAAAAGTATGCGAAAAACCAGTGTTGCCGACAAGGCGCATCTGAAAACCGGTGCTATTCAGGATGTTCGGGCAATTGCTGGTTATGTGCGGGCGGCTTCTGGAGAATGGTATGTGGTTGTTTTTATTGTGAATCACCCCCGTTCAGGGGCTGCCGTCAGGGCACGGGACGCCCTAGTAGTATGGGTTCATGACAATGGCTGATCAGTAGTGTGGGCAAGGCGGGCGGTCAGCCGATATACGCTTTTCCGAAATAGTAAACAGCAACGATCAGAAAAAAAACCGCCAGTGCCCTTAGTGCTCTGGTGACTAGGCTCGCTTTCGGTTTTTCTTGATTGGACATGCATTTCCTTCTTCTCTATTATATAAAGGCCTTGTTTTCAGATGGCGATCCCTGAGTCTGCCATGGTCTGCCAGTTTCGTGCGATACGCTATCTGCCTGCTATGATACCTTGTCCGGTCAGCCTTATGTGCGGGAAAAGCAGGAATTTCTTTTTTTATTATCTACATTATATATAGTTAAGGCTCGGCCTCCCCCTATTTGTATATGTGGACAGGTCAAATGTGAAATAAAACAGCCAGTTTTGTTCCTGAAATCGGCTGATTTATTTCATGGAGTGGGATTATTTTACAAATAAATACAGGAATTGCATTTTGCCCGTTGACATGTCAATAAATATTGCTGCATAATTTGGGGTTCCTTGCGGAGGGGTGGCCGAGTGGTTAAAGGCAGCAGACTGTAAATCTGCCCTCTTACGAGTACGCTGGTTCGAATCCAGCCCCCTCCACCACAAGAATTGCACAATCAGGTTGTGACTGTAGTGGCAGATCAGGCGGGTGTAGCTCAATGGTAGAGCCGAAGCCTTCCAAGCTTAAGATGAGGGTTCGATTCCCTTCGCCCGCTCCAGTTTGGCCGTGCGGATACTGGCAAGGCGGCAGTGCCCTTGTAGCTCAGTGGTAGAGCACTCCCTTGGTAAGGGAGAGGCCACGTGTTCAATCCACGTCAAGGGCACCACTTATTTTTTTGAATAACGCAGCAGGTACAGGGAAGGTCAGGCAGTGCCTGATTTCCAATTTATTCGTTAGGAGTCAATAATGGCAAAGAGCAAATTTGAGCGGACGAAGCCGCACGTGAACGTAGGGACAATTGGTCACGTAGACCACGGCAAGACGACCCTGACTGCAGCAATCGCCACCAT
>JGI994J12354_10001570_pt1 | contig 23101 bp, 22 predicted proteins | sample IntmicLarv3ML3BL_FD_12354 | JGI IMG/M metagenome (IMG submission 12354) | reverse complement strand
GGCCACCGTCTCGAGGACGACGATTTTGAGTACATCCCCCGGCGGCGTGGCGCCGCCGCCCGCCATGGCGTGGAGCTGATAGGTGGGGAAGCTGACATTTCGCATGAGCAGTAAGGGCTTATAGTCGGGGGCTGTGTCGTTGTGCAGTTTCATGGCGGGCCTCCTGTCGCGTGAGAATGAAGTTTGATGATAGTATAGCACAGGGGATCGGGCCCGACAAGGTTCTGCGGTTATACCGCAATAATCCCATCGGTTTAATTGGAAAGGCATGAGGTTTGTCAACCAAGAATCTCTCTATCGGGTGTGCGGATGCGCCTTCGCCGTCCTCGCCATGGGGAGTAATCCGGTCGATCTGCGGCTGTGAGGGTAAGCGGATAGATGAAATTGACAAATTTGATTGAAGTTTGACGAAAAACACTGTAAAATATATGCAATTACTCTAAGGTGCATAGATTCTGTCCATGAAGGCATGTAATTTAAATGTGCGGCTGGCTCTTTTCCGATGTGCGACCTTGTTTGGAAATCATCAATCAATAAAGAGAAGGGTGTTATCATGGATGTAAAAAAAGCTTTACGTGTCACGTACAATCCGTACTTTCAGACATTTTTATTTGAACACGCGCCAAAGGGGAACGATTTTTCTCCGATAGCCAATGAGTCTGATTTGCGTAAATATCAGGACAAAAAATGCGTACTCCAAAACTGTGCGGATGAAGTCCTTCAGGTGATATACACCGTATACGCCTTGGACTCTGAGGGGACTAACATTCATTTTGTCGGCACGCAGTCCGACTATCAGTTTTTTGCAGATATTGCACGCGCCAAACAGCCGGGGAAAAATAAAGAATTACACTTCAGCCTAGAGCAGCAGCTCATTGCCGGAGACCAAGCGATTGAAGTCATTGATGCTGCATATGATAAAATCAAAGGCATTTTAGAGGACTATAAGGCGGATGACAGCATCCGAAACGAGGTAGAAAAGTATCACGAGGCGGCACAAAGCGAATTCAATTTGATTGTTGTTGGCACATATAGCTCGGGCAAATCCACGTTTATCAACGGATTGATTGGCCGCGAGTTGCTGCCAGAGGGCGTTGAGCCTGTGACTGCCATGGTAACCAAGGTGTCTGACGCGCGTGGGTATACCATCGCGATTAAAGTAAAACAGGGCGAAACAGAAGATACAATATCGCTTGCTTTCACAAAAGACAATTATAATTTTTCAGGCCCTACCGATAAGCACGACAAGCTTGCCGCTAAACTAAAAAAAGCTCTGTCCAATAAGGCCATGGATGAAGTATCGAACATGTATAGCGTTCTATCCGAGCTGGACAGGTTGGCAGATCAGATATACAAAGAAAACAAAAAAAGCACAGACGAAAGCAAAAGAGTTCTTGGCGGATGGACGCTCAGTAGCATTCGGGAGGTCACATTGCCGTTTGACTTGAGCGTCGATTTGACAGAGGGCCAATCCCTCATCATATGGGACACCCCGGGTAGCAACTCCGCAATAGACGAACAGCACAAAGACACGCTAAAGGATAGGCTGGACAACCAAACCATTGCACTCCCGGTTGTGGTGCTCAAATACGATGATATTTTCTCCAAGGACCAAGCAGATTTAGATAAACTCCTCAGTGAGGCTGCCAATAAATCGGGCGCTGTGCAGCTTGATTTGACGCATGCAATCAATATCGTATCTCGAGCGGATATTCATACACCCAATGAACTGCAAAGTGAAACCATTAAAGAAAGACTTGTGGAGAAAAGCATAAAAAAGATGTTGTTCACAGCTCCGATTATCGCACTTGGTGCAAAGAATAAGGGCAAGCTGAATCGCGAAAACTACAAAGCAAAGTTTAATAAGAGCATCGGTGCGTTCAAATCCGATAATCCTGAGCTGTATCTCAAGCTGTATGAGTACGCCATATTGCCGCGTGTGGAGGATATGTCTAAAATACGCGAAGCAGGAAATTCAGTTCCAGCGGCTGATAAGTACACGAAAATGCTTCATGACAGCGGTATGTACGCGATAGAGCATACCATCCGGCAGTATGCCAATCAGTTTTTACAGTATGCCAATGCTCCGGTACGCAGAAAGCATTTGCTCGAAGCGGTTAAACTGGCCGAAGATGAAAAAACCGAAAGCAACCAGGCACTTGAGACTGCGAAGCAGGAGTATATAGCTGCTAAAAATACAAAAAGGGAAGAATTGAGTAATAAAATCGAAATATATAGCGTTGAAAGCGATGTTGAGTGCATAACGAACGAAACCGTAGAGACCTATAAAACGATGCAGCAGCAGCGCGTAGCTGAAATGGAGAAGAGCGTAAAGGCGATATGGGAGGAGATAAAGCCCAGAGGCATAAGGGCTATTTCCCATGAAAAGGTACAAGAGGTAATCCCCCAGCTGCATAAAGCGGCGAATGAATACGCACAGGCCATTACGAATGAGCTTGTGCCGCTTGTTGAAAAATTTCTCATCCAAAAGTTTGATGAACTGCGAGGCAAGGTGCAGGGTGATTTCGGGGATATAATTAATGGAGACGAAGGGTTAACTGACGAGGCGAAGCGTAAGCTTATCGAAATAATCAATAATACAACTTTTGAGCTTCTGCCGTATCAAATTTCCGAGTTCGTTAAGAATGTAGGGGATGCGCATTGGTGGATATTCTCTAGAATGGGCATCAAAAAATATATTGGCGCACTCAAGGTCGAGTATTACGCTTATTTTCTTGGTCAAATTGCAGCAATATGTAATCATTATATAGAAGAGTTCGAAAAATATATGCAGAGAGCATGCCGCGTGGCCTTTCAAGACGTCGACCTGTCACTTAGGCAGTATGATGATAAAATTGCTAAATTTGTAGAAGAGATCAAGCAACTCAATACGATGTTGAGCCAGCTCAACACGGTCACGCGTAAGCTGGAAAATCTGCTGGAAGCGCCAATATCTGAGGAGGTACAGATATGAGTGAGCATCACGATAGCAGCCGCAATATCATCGTTCTAACCCGTGCTATGGAGTCCGGCAAAAGCACCCTCGCGCAGAGCAAACGCCGTCTGGATGAAATTGAAGCCGCTTACAAATCCCCGTTTCTCCCAACGCAATTCACACCAAAACCCAAGCCCTGGGACAAAGTATATCTCAGCGAGCTGTGTGAAGCTGTCACCTTTGGAAAGACTTCCAAGGCCTATCTGTTGCATATTGCTGAGGTATCTGACGCTATTTTCCGACCCATCCGTATGCTGAAGACTGTCATTGCAGCTGTCGTTCTGCTTGGAGCCATCATAGTGGCATGGGTACTATTCCGCGAATAAAGGATGTGAGGATATGAGTGAGAATAAAGAGACAAGGAATGCTGTAAAGGCGTTCGTGGAGAGCTTCAAATTTGACGCGCCTGAAGAAGAATACCGCAAGAAGATAAGTGAATTGGTCGCCGTTATAGCCGATACACCCTTTTCACAAGAAGAGCTCAAGAGCATGCAGGGTGAAATAAACGCAATTGATGAGACAATTTTCAAGTCTTATTTGCCTCAAATCGATTCTAATTATACGCCCATTCCCCCTAACGACCCGCTGGAGGAGCCTTCCGACGATTTGGAGAAAATACGCGAGGCACATCAATCCCAATATTCTGGTGTAATGAAGGTGCTGAAAATTAACCGCTGGGTCATCGATTCAACCGAAAACAATCTCGACAAGCTAAAAAACACCTATAACGCCTTATGGGGTACGCCCTGCAGTTTTGCGCTGATTTTTCATCGGAAGAAAACCGGCTGTGATGTCTATGCTGCAATCCTATCCACGGACGAAAGCAAAGACCCTTCGGTTGTGCAGAAAGTGGAGGAACGTTTCAAGCAAGCATTGCGGGGGAATTTCCCGGGGGTAGCCATTGACCCGGCCGTCACAGACCTTAAGCAGACACCCATTGGAACGTTTACGGTCACCGGAAAAAATCGCAAAAAAGCTCTGGCCGTTGTGACCAACATAGCAACGGAAAAATCCGATAAATTTGTCAGCCAAGGCATTGAAAAACTTATCGATGCCTACACTCCACACGAGAAGGACGGCAGCGATGAGTACCTTATGATGCTACTTTGCGAACCGCTTTCCGCCGAAGACATCGGGACGCAGCGGCAGACCATCTCCGCTCGCTATCAGGCCCTTAGCCCCTTCATAACATGGCAGACCAACAAAAACTTCACGGACACTATCGGGTTTTTAAAAGGTGCTGCTCATGGTGCTGCTTTAGGTGCAAATGTCGGTTTAAATGTAGGGCCGGTAAATGCCGGCATCCATGGTGACGTTAATTTCAATGCCAATATCGGGTACAACGAGGGAAAGTCCGCCGGAAAATCTGAGACACTAACCTTCACAAACCACCAGGTCAAAACGATCCTCGAGCGTCTGGATGAACAGATGCAACGCTTGACGCAATGCGAAGCCTTGGGCATGTGGCGGTTTGCAGCCTATATTATCAGTGATAACTATGCTACGGCAAAGAATATTGCGCAGTTGTACCGTTCCCTGACCCAAGGAGAAGCATCTTTTATCGAAAAGACGGCTGTTAATGTTTGGGGCTCTGGCGATGCCGATATCAACGAAACCCTCGATGCCCTGTTCTTCTCCCTGGCGGGGCTGGTGCATCCTCAATTCAAAAAGAAGCTGAAAGACCCTGACGAAGCTCCTGTTTCGGCAACATCTTTTATTTCCGGTTTGGAGGTTGCGCGTGCGCTCAACATGCCGCAAAGGTCTATCCCCGGCCTCCCGGTCTTTCAGTGCGCTCAGTTTGCACGCAATGTGGTACATATAAACACCGCTCAAACAGCGGGTAAAGATAATGAAAAAGACTCAGCAGAAACAAATTATGGAAAAGATGCCGCAGTGCCACTGCTGCCGCTCGGTCATATTTTCCACATGCGCAGTGAGGGGACTTCAGACGTATCCCTGGATGTCAACTCGCTGGCTTCTCATACCTTCATCACCGGCTCCACCGGATCAGGTAAAAGCAATACAATCTATCATATGCTCAAGGGTCTCAACAAAAACTTCCTTGTGATTGAGCCGGCCAAGGGTGAGTACAAGGATGCTTTATACGAGGAGAGTAAAACCGAGGAGGATAAAGTCAAGGTTTTTGGAACCAACCCCTGCAAAACCGAGCTTCTTCGCCTCAACCCTTTCTCCTTCCCTCATGACATTCATGTACTCGAGCATATTGACCGGCTGATTGAAGTCTTCAATGCGTGTTGGCCTATGTATGCAGCCATGCCCGCTGTTTTGAAAGCCGCAGTTGAGCAAGCTTACTACGATGTCGGCTGGGATTTGTCCGCTTCCACACATGTCACGCGGCAGTTCCCCACTTTCCTAGATGTCATGAATGCGCTTCCTACTGTCATTGACTCGAAAGGCTTTTCAGTCCAGACTCAGGGCGATTATCGGGGCGCACTGCTGACACGGGTTGAGTCGCTAACCAACGGTATCAACGGACAAGTCCTGTGCGCCACGCAAGAACTGAGCAACGCAGATTTATTTGACAGCAAAACAATCGTAGACCTTAGCCGCGTAGGCTCCATGGAAACCAAGGCACTCTTGATGGGTATTCTGGTGCTCAAACTTCAAGAGCACCGTATGAACCAGCGTGCAGAGCGTGAAAACGAAGCTAATAGCGAATTGAAGCATATCACGGTTCTGGAGGAGGCGCACAACCTGCTCCGGCGCACCGCCGCTGAGCAAAGCCAGGAGAGCTCCAATCTACAGGGCAAGTCTGTCGAGATGCTCACCAATGCCATTGCCGAAATGCGCAGTTATGGCGAGGGGTTTATCATTGCCGACCAATCGCCCGGACTGCTGGATATGGCCGTCATTCGGAACACCAACACGAAGATCATCATGCGTCTGCCCGATGAAGGCGACCGTGTTCTGGTGGGTAAAGCCGCCGGACTGACAGACGAGCAAATCGTTGAATTATCCAAGTTGGAAACCGGCGTGGCCGCCGTTTATCAAAACGAATGGCTCGAGCCCGTCCTGTGCAAGGTGTGCCAATATCGGGCGACGGTATCCAGTGGTTACAAATACAAACCTCTTGAGCCCGTCCAGCCCCCACACGGGAAGTTTCTGGCGTACCTGATTGCGCAATTGGATGAGGGGTTTTCCTTCGAAGAAACCAGCCACTTCACACAAGACGAGATTGACCAAATCAGTAGGTGGATAGATGGGCGGCACTATCTTCCCATGTCTGTTAAAGATGAGTTGCGCAACGCCCTGGGCAGTAAACAGAATGAGAAAATCGTATGGCGCGCGCTGTACGACATTGCACACGGCAAAAGTGTTCTTTGCGAAGCCATAGCGTCCAAGCAAAAGGACATGGCGTGGATAGTGGCGGATAGGCTCATCCAAAAAAACCTCATGATTGACTCGGCGCTTGCACAACAAGTTCGAGCGATAATATTTCAGTACGCCATTGATCTCGCACCTAACGACGTAGAAAAAGAAAAATTTCGCCGGCATGGGGGGTTGTTTTAATGGATATACGCTTTAGCATGGGCAAGGAGATGTCCTCGCAAAAGGCCGAAATAACCCCGAAGATGGAAATAGACCTCCTAGACGGATTTAGCACGGATGTGGCGGCGGGTGCCCGCGTCGACGCTACAGGGGCTGTCATTCCCAAGGCTGTCCGCATGAACGCGTCTGATTCTGAAAGCCATTTCGCAGAAGTTTCTGTTCCGGCTGATTTTCCGTCTTCCGAAGTGGGTGCTGAGGGACTATCGATTCCCGAAGACCGTACAATTCCCGAAGCGGTTGACGCGGAGCTAGTGATTCCCGAAGACCGTACGATTATCGAACAGGAGGCGACAACTGAGACTGCCAAGGAAGCGGAAACCGCGGGTGAGCTTGAGTCAAAGACCGGTGGCGCTTACAAGGATTTGCCAATCCTAGAAAACTGTGAGCGCCATCACATCCCAGCCAAAAGCGCGTCAGATCTCGCAGAGGAGGATGGCCCTTGCATCATCATGGAAAAGGGAGATCATCGGCAAACTGCGAGCTATGGCAGCTCTAAAGAGGCGCGTGAGTATAGAGAAAAGCAAAAGGAACTGATTGAACAAGGGAAATTCAAAGAGGCTCAACAAATGGACATTGATGACATCCACGAGAAATTCGGAGATAAGTATGATGACGCGATACAACAAGCCGAGCAATACACAGAAGAAATAGGGAGGTAACAAGGCCATGAAGAGTTTTACTATTATCCCACTTACGCAAGTTGGCGATATCCCCTTCATGACGAATCGTGATGTGGTACGGGCAAAATTGGGTGATTACAAGGAGTTCAAAAAGACCAATCTCAGCAAGACAACGACAGATGATTTTGGGTTTTGCCATGTGTTTTATGACGCGCTGAATCAGTGCGAGGCCATCGAGTTTTTCCCCGGCTTAGAAATTGAGCTCATTCTAAACGGAACCGATGTGGCAAAAGCATCGCTGGATGACATACATGATTTCTTGGCGAAGGCAGATAATCAAGTAGAAAAAAGCGAAGATATGCTGATATCAACAAAGCTTGGGATAAGCCTATATGTCCCTAGCAGTGTGGTTGAAAGTATCATGTTTTTTTGCGAAGGATACTATTGACAACCATGAAGTGCAATATCCGGGGAAGGATGGTATTATAACAGAGCGGGGGCCATTTGATTTCTTGTGACACTTCTGTGGGTGATAAAAAACCGACATGGATCAAGTGTGTATATTAAGAACCAGGAGGAACGCAGCGATTATCCTGGTATCGCGCTGCATTTCCTCACCCAAAATCCATGTGCCGCACGCAGCGCCACAGTGTCAAATATGCCGTTCTGTACCACCGCTTTACTTCTCGTTTGCAGTAAAATTGCAGTACGATAGTCGTGCAAACCCATTGAAAATAGGCACTTCGAGCGTATTGAAAATTCTTCGGGACCAAGAGGCCGCATGTTCAAGTCATGTCACTCCGACCAGCGGCGAGCCGCCGCAGGCAATTGAAAACCCTTGAAGCCACTGGCTTCAAGGGTTTTTTGCGTTTCACGGAAGCTTGGTAGAGCTGGGTGGCGGAGTGACTGGATTTGGAGGTTGACCCAAGTTTTGACCCAAACGGGGATAGCACGGGGTGGACGGGGTAGGGCTGGAGAGGATGGGGTGGGCGGTTGCCCCGGAAAATCGAGGTTTTGGAGCAGGAGGGCGTTTAGCTGATAACTGCCTCCAAAAACCCGCCCATCTTTTCGGCTGCGGATTCCTGCATCTGGCTCGTCACATGGGTGTAGGTATCGAGGGTGAAGGCTGCGGAGTAGTGACCGAGCATATTCGATAGCGTTTTTGCATCGACTCCGTTCTGAATCATGATGGTGGAAAATGTATGTCTCAAATCGTGAAATCGGATACCTTTGTCCAATCCAGCGCGGGTGAGTAGCTTCTTGTGGATGCGGCCTACGGCGTCAGGGTCGTACATGCCGCCGGTGACGGGTGAGGGGAACATGAAGGGGCTGAAAGGGTGCTTGCGGTGTTCCGTGATGAGCAAATCTACGGTTTGCTGCGGAATGACAATCTTCCGCACCGAATTTTCGGTCTTGGGTGGCAGCACCTTGAGTTCTCCGCTATAACGGTGGACGGTTTTGGTGATGGAGAGTGTTCGAGACGGGATATCCAAATCTGACCACAGTAAGGCCAGCAGTTCGCCTCTGCGAAGGCCGGAGGAGAGCTCGAGGTAGAAAATGGCGAGGACGCCATGATCCTCGGCGGCCTTGAGGTAGGCACCGATTTTCTCGGGTGGGATGACCTTCATCTCCTTTTTCTCTTTGGGTGGAATCTTGCATCCCGAGGTGGGGTTAGTGGGGATGAGCCGCTCTCGGACAGCCTGCTCCAAGCAGTTATGGAGCAGCATATGTAGGCCGCGGACAGTGCGGTTGCTGAGGGACAAATCAGTCATGCCCTCGTGCTTTTTGATACGGCCAGAGGTCTTGACGGTGTTGTAGAACCGTTGGATCTGCAGGCCGGTTAGTTTTTTGAGCGGAACCTCACCCAGCCGTGGAATGATATGTTGCTCGATGTAGTTCTCGTAATACAGGGCGGTGGATTCCCGAACGTGGGGCTTGGAGTAGGTCTCAAACCAGAGCCTGGCCCATGCGGCTACGGTGAACTGTTCGGTGCGCTGGAGGTCGAGGCCCTCGGCCTCCTTGATGGCCGCCTTGAGCTTTTCTCTCACCTCGGCTTGAGTTTTACCCAGCACATTTCGACTGAGGGCCTTGCCGGTGATAGGGTCGGTGCCCGCTGAGTATCGGCCCTCCCAGCGGCCATCGCTGCGCTTGCGGATGCTGCCCTCGCCACTGCCTCGGCGCTTTGCCATAGGATTCACGCTCCTTTCAACACGACACAGTACCAAACTTGAGGCAGTTAAGCTAGTGGATTTGAAGAAGTTTTTCCATCAATCCACAGCAGGAATTTGTCCTTGGGCACCACGATTCGGGTGCCGATGTGAAGGGAGGGGAATCCTTGACTTTTAACCAGCTCGTAGGCTCCGGTTCGGGAGATTCCGAGGATGGTGGCCACATCCGGGACGGAGAGCATGAGGGGAAGGTCGGCATAGTTTTTGTAGATGGGTTTTCGCATTTGGCCTCCTTTACATGTGGTGGGTGTGTTCGTCGCGCTGGCCATGAGCCAGCTTCTTTTCTTGCATCTTGCGCAGCAGTTTTCGGTCGGTGAAGGAATGATGGTGGTCGTGAGACTGAGGTGTGTTGTCCTCAAAAAGTCTCCCCAAAGTCAGGATGAGGTGTGTGGCGCAGGGCAATAGTGATGGCTCTGGCTGGTGGTTTGTAGCGATATTCATCAGACCAACTGCCTCATTGGCGACTGTATTTTTGATGGCTCGGAACTCTTTCCGTTGGGAGAGCGGTATCGTTTCCGGCTCGGCATCTGAGTAGTAGTTGTCCACTTGATTTTTGTACCTCTGCCAGATATCATAACACTCTTGCACCGATGGCTGCCGAGCCAGCTCGTCCACAATTTGGTCTACCAGCCTCTTAGTGCCTTTGGGAAGATAGCCATATTGCTTTTTGCCTGACAGCTTTTGCAGTCGCTGGGCCAGTTGGAGCATCATTTTATTGATGTTTTGTTCATCAGTGTGGCTTAAACTGAGTTTCTGAGCTCTGCTCTTGATTGCCTCTCTCGCCTGCTGAACCAGCGCGCCTTGGGAGATGGATTTCTGCTGATAGAGGTGCAGGAGCTCGTGCTTGAACACCGAGTTTGTCAGCTTGGAGCGGATATCCGCGATGCCTTTCGGGGTGAGGAAACCGTCATGCTCCTTGACCGACCAGGCCATCATGTGGACGTGGGGGTGCTCACCCTCGTTGTGGAATGCGGCGTACCAGCGGAAGTCTTGAGGCAGAATCTTCATGGCGGCGGCGATATCGTTTCGGTGAGCTTTGAGTAAGCTTCGCCAGCTTTGGGCAGCCTGGCGGCATCCTCACGCCGCAGGGAGAGGATGTGTGTCCAGACATGACCGTGGTGTTGGGCCATTTCGTCCAAGGCGGATTTCAGATTTACGCTCTCGGCATCGCCGAACAATCCGTGCCTGTCAGCACCTGGACGGGTTGCCATGTAGCGAAGGTAGCCCTCGCTCCGTGGCAAAATCTCCACGCCATCGCGCTTGGCGATGTAGTTCATGTAGCCGCCGGGGTTTCCTCCGGCCTTGATGTAGGGGCTTTTGAGGATGAGCCTAGACACTGCCAAGCACATCCTTCAGGGAGAGCTTTCCGTTGGTGCGTTTGACGGCATCAACACTCCAGCCGCGAAGTTGCTCGACGGCGGCTTTGTCGAAATCCTGGAGCTGGGCGAGGATAAGGCCCGTGGTGGCTTGCTCGACGGCTTGTTTGAACATGAGCCGCGCCATGCGATCCTCGAACACTCCCTGCCGTCCTTCGATGGCAGAGGAGATGGCGGCGGGGAGGTGCGGGGAGGTGCGGGGAGGTGCGGGTTGTCCTCGTTGGTGGCCAGGTGGCTGATGTAGAACCGGGTGGCTTTGAGGATGAACTCGTTGACGCTGGCGCAATCGTCGGAGGTGTACCAGCGGTCGATCTGCCTGCGGAGGTCGTTGGGGAGATAGAGTGCGAATTTCTGTTTTTGGCTCAAATAATCACGTTTCCTTTCTCTGGTGCTGCTCGTGGCCCCGGTGCGAGGGCCTGAAACAGCGGTGATATTTCGGGTTCTGACGCTTGAAGTGGCACCATGACTCGAATCTTGACCCCTCGTTCCAACGCCGGCACTGCCGGCGTTTGTGACCGGTCGGGTGGCTCGGTGGCGCCCGGCCTTTATCCTGCTTTCTTTTCGGTAGGGAGTGGCTCCTCCTCAAATGCTCGGTGCTGTTGCTTCACTTCGGCTACACGCGGCCCACGTTCCGAGTTTGGGGTGAATGGGGTAAACTGTCGACCGGGCTTCCGAAAAGTCGACACAGGGCGTCACGGGCTCAATGCGGGGGAAGCTGTTCGAGAGGCGGCAGCGAGAGGGTGAAATAGGTATTGTTGCTCTGTCGGCTGCGGCCATAGCGGTTTCTGCTGTACGACGCCACCTTGTGGATGAATCCTCGAGCTGCCAGCACATCCACTGCGGAACGCGCGGCATTCTTGGAGCGTCCGCAGCAGGCCGCGATGGTGTTCATGGACGGCCAGCACTTTTCTCTTGAGTCGTCGCAGGAGACGAGGTAGCTGAAGACTGCGAGTTGGATTGGTGTCAGGCTGTGATGGAAGATGGCGCTGCTCATCTGGTAGAAGTGTGTGCCGAGAATTGGCATTGTTTCAATCCTTTCTGAGCTGGATTTGTGCGATACAGCCTCGTGGGTGACAGGGTATCCTTTGACGAAGAGTCGGCGATAAAGGTTTCATAAAATAACCGTCTACAATGGCAGGGAATCAGATATGGTTTTTGATATCCTTTTGGGCAAAAGCTATGCAAAGCATGAGGCGCTATAAGTCGGATAGAAAAGCTAGTTCACAGATTAAGCGTGCATGAAAACCTGTTGTCTTGAAAACAGAGCAAGCCCATGTTATGATATTTATGTCAAATTGTGGCGTTTAACGCCGCAGTAATATATGCAGCTATCAGTATCGTGATAATGGTGTGGTTAGATTCGCGTCGAAAACACAGCTTACTTAGAGGGGAAGACATCACCTATAAAAATACCGGCAATGGAGGAAGTGAGTATGAGAAAACAAGTTTTGTGGCTCTTGCTGGCATTGTGCCTGCTACTATCAGGCTGTGCGCATTTTGATGAGTATCTCGAAGAACAGATGCTTGCACAATCGAAGATAGCCGAAGATGCTAACTACCAGACATATCAAGGCTATCTTGAGGAGGGAAAGCTGACACAACAGGGGTACCATCAGGATGATGGCGAAAGCGAAACAGAGACAACAGAAGGGCCGGTGCCAACCGATGCCGCCCATGTGACCTTTGCGGATAACAGCTATCTGAGTATCCAATACTTCTCTGACGCAGCGAACACGGAGCTTTTGAATGCACAGTCCTGCTATCTTGCGCCAGGGGATAGCATCTATGCGATTGTAGCTGTGGATGAGGGTGTGTCAAGCAGTATGTATCGCTTCTCCGGCTTCCGGATTTACCAGTATGAGGATGGGAGGCGAAAACTGGCTGACACCGTCCAACCGGGAGAAGATGGGTTTATCCTGGAAATTTCTGAGGAGCTGGAGAGGGCAGAGCTATCTATTGAGCCCATTGGGGCGTATGAGATGCGGGTAATATCGCTTCGTGACTACTATACTGACGATGAGGGAAAAGAGTACGATTTGCCGGGTACATGGACGATTAATGATCGACAGCAAACTGGGGAGCAAATCGAAGTAAGCCCAGTGACCTCCTACATCATCAGCTACGAATATGATAGCAGCGAGTATTTCTATATATCTTCTACCCCGAAATGCTATTACGACAGCAACGAGGATGGTATCATCATCTTCGAGCGGAGAGATTCCAGCGATGAAACTGAGGATTACTCTGTCGAGCTTCACAAGTATATTTCGGCGGTTGTCAATTCTACCCAGAATAGAAGTGTATCAGTCAATAACGGTGTGATACAGAATATATCAGCTGGTCAAGCTCTGAAAATACCCAAGCTGAGATATGGGGACACTGTCATCCTTGTGACGGACAGCGCGTGGCCAGAAATTGAGCTTTGCCAAGAACTGGTTCGCCAGACAGTGGAGCCGCTTGCGGACGGGCAGTACAGATACACGTTGACTGTGCCGGAAAAAGGCGGCGAGTTTCTCTTCGACCCTGCTGAATACATCTATGAGCATGGTGAAATCATTTTTACATGCTATGGGGCGGTCATTACAACCCCACAATACCTGCCAAAAGGCCGGGAAATCCTCTATGAGCCTGGGGATGTAGATGCTGGTTATTGGTTGGCCGGAGGTGAGCATGTGATTATTGTGGGTGACGAGGAAGAGACCAGGCGACAGCTCAATAGCATTTGTTTCATACCGAGTGTTCAAGTGATGGTAGCATTGCCGCAGCCGGAGTTTGGTGGAAGAATCCGGTACTTGGTAGATGACAAAGAGATTACTGGCAACAGCTATCAAACAACCAGCGGAACGAAAATTATCATGCAGTTTCTGCCATGGGAAGGGTGGATTAATAACGATACCAATGGTGAAGCCTATGAAGTAACAGCGGATGAAAAGCAGATAATTACTATCGGCGGCAATGGTGTCGAAACGGCCTTTTACGAAGACGGCAACCACAAACCCGTCTTGGAGGTTGTTCTGGACAAGAGTGTCGGCACAGATATGCAGTTCTCCCTCTCGGCTTCGGGACTGGGTGAAAGCGATTATCACTATGAAAACCACTGGTACACATCCAGCAATACCATCATCGAGAAGCAGAAGATTGGCACTGAGGCAGGCATCACACTTTTCATGGGTGGGCGCGCAATCCAGTCGGGAACGGCAATTAAGGTGCTTGTAGAGAAGGTTGACAGCGCGAACAAAAAAACTGCCGAATATCGACTGATAGATAGCCTAACCGAACGGCAAACCCCCATCTCGATTTATGAGCAGGGCGAGCTGGGTACATCTAAGGTATGGTATAAAACAGTCAAAATCACTATCAGTGTGGTAGATGTTTTGACCTTCCAGACACCAACTGCCCCGAAGAATGCCAGCGTGACCATCAGAGATGCTGAAACACGGGAAATCTTGAAAACCGGCGCAATTTTGGAAGGCTCTGCGGAAGTCACGGTCACCATCGCTCCGAGTAGTGGGTATTATGTATCCGGCAAGGAGGTCAAGAGTGATACATACCAGAAAACCATGCAGTTCTCCAAGTACCTGGCGGATATCCAGAGGATTTTAGATGAGCATCCGATTGGGGAGTATTATCAAATCACACTGGTCCCTGATGATACTTATGGAGCTTGTATCTACAAACTGGACGGCGCAACTGTGACAGGGGGAATCTTGGTTAAAGAAGGCCAGAAGCTTACCTTGGAGTATGAAATCACCTCCGACGGATATGTCATCGAAGGCGCAAAAGATGTTTGGTATGGCATAATTGCAAATGATCAGAAAAAGACGGTCTCGGTTACCATCACAAAGGATATGAACGGACAGGCTTTCAGTCGAGACACCTTCGGTATCACGGTTGTGAAGGGAGAATGAGGCTATGAAAAAGTGGTGGAAAAAGATTCCTTCCGATGCCTACCCCATTATAGGTCTTGTTGCCCTCGCCGTCGTCCTGGGTTTTTTGATTAGTGTTCACTTCAACGCACAATCTACCGGCAGAGGGTTAGGCGAGGGGGCTGGGATGCTGGTTGGTCGCGCGATTGGTTCGATTGAAGGTCTGACAGTAGGGCAAATTGAAGGGTATAATGCGGGCAAAGCGGCCGGACTGAGTGCAGAAGATACCACAGTTGAGCTGTCCGGGAAAATCAAAGAAGTCAATAGGCTGCAGGTTCTGGTTGCCAGTGGAACAGTCAGCGATATTCTCACAGTGGGTAATCTTGAAGCATCATTCTATGCCGGTTTGATTTCAATGGAATACAATGCTGTATTCACCGTTGATTTAGCTACTGCAGGAATTGACCTTAGAAGTGATGGCCTACATATTCTGCTCGATCAGCCAAGAGTGGACTTCAATCCCGATGGGGAGCCTGTGATAGTGGATGAATATCAAACGCATAGCTTTACGGGTAGTGTGGATGCAGGGCATGAGGCCTATATCAACTCAACTAGTCAAATGAGGTCAAGAGCGGTAGAAAAGCTGGAAAGTGACACTTCCATGATGGCCTCGGCCAGAATATCAGCGATAATCCAATTAAAGCAGCTGGTAAAAGCGGTATCCTTGTCCAAGCCGGTTGTATTTGTCGAGTTTCGGGATTGAGGGGAGGGATTCTAAATGAATGATCTGAAAGAAACTACTGTTGAGAATCCCTCTCAGGGATTACCGAAAAAGAAACCAGTTAAGCAAAAGCCGGAAACAAGAGTTGCGAAAGTTTTCAGGTTTATTGGAAAACATAGGGCTGTATTTTATATCATAGCAGCTCTGACGTTGGTTTCTGCCTGCACATATTTGGTGATTGACAGTATCACTGTAGGGGCGAGATCGGCTGCCGGCAATTACATGGCCGTTTATCAGGAAGAGAAAGATTTAGCATACCAATCATTCTACCAATACGCTTTTGATCGGGCAGAGAAACGCTATCATGTCAGCAACAGGGTGCTTATCTCCATCGGCAGTCTTGAAGAGGTGGAGCGGCTGGAGGTTTTAAAGGCTAATGCGATTGAGTTTGTCACGGAAAACCGAGAGGACAACGATGGCAACATCACTTCATGGCTGGAGGTAGAGGGGGAGGGAACCTTTGTTGTGGATCTATTGGCTGCAGAGTTTATTGTGGACAATGATCGGCAACTTGTGTTGGTGCGCGTCCCCTCTCCAGAGCTGACTGGGGTGAAAATCATCACCATTTCTAGACGTTTGTTTAAGGATGATTGGCGTAATGGTAGTTTTCAAGAAGGCGTGCATCTAGCCAACAGGCAGGAGATTGAGGCCAAATTGAAAATCGAGAAATCATTGATGGCTAATCAATACACCTTCAAATGCGCGCAAGATGTTGCTAAAAGCATGATTGTAAACCTGGTGAAGGCACTCAATCCGGGTGTTTCGGATTTGATTGTCGAAGTGGAGTGCATGAGATAGTGGATAAGCCAAAGGCGTCGGGGTAAACCGATGCCTTTGGCTTTTTCTTTCTGCTGGATAATAGACGTGTGATTAGGGATGCAAGGAGGTTATTATACGACAGGATAGAGCATTTGGTTGATAAACTGCTATCCGTATGCTATACTAACACAAAGTGAAGCGGCTGAGTGACTAACGCATCATTACCAATGCTCACTCACTCTGGTCGTGGAGAATCAGGCGCTTGGACAGAAGCAGAAGGGTAAAATGCGGGCTTGTTACGAGTCAAGTAGGCCGATAATCAATAGCGTTCTCCAAGGAAGGCACGCTGGTGGTTTTAGGGGAGTGCGTCTATGAGTCCACTAGACGTCTTTTCAGAAAACTGGTGAGGAGAACAAACCATAACGTTTAGTGAGAAAGAACTGAAGCGTTATGGTATCGTGCGGTCTGACTTTTTGGAGATAACGAGAGGATGGTGAAGCTTGCTCTCGTTTGTGGTAGATAGAACGGGTCGAGGGAGTGAGGCATCAATGAGTCAAATCATGATATTTGATCACAGTAAACCTGATATTGGTCTATATTCCCGCACGACTACACGGGGGGAGGAGTACGCACTCGTAGAGAAGTTTATCGAGTATTATTGTCATACATTCACCCGAAACAATAAAAAAACCCGTTTGGCTGTTTTTGTAGAGCCACGAATTGAGTCAGGCTTCCCTGATATTGTGTTTGCCTCATACTTACCCTCGATAATCTGTAACTGGTCAGACGAACGTGAACGATTAGACATATATGATTTAAAATTGCTTTCCTACTTGTGCGGGACGGATAAAACATCGGGTGCCATGTTGATTTCAAAACTCGGATTCCCAGAAAAACAAACTGTAACATCGCTCGAAAAGCTGATGGATGCAAAGCTGATATCCTATCGCAACCATGAATGGCGTGCCCGCGAGTTACGAGATGTGTTTAGCTTAACGAATCTTGTTGCGATAGAAGCTAAGATGAGCGATATAAGCAAAGTAGTGGAACAGACTCACCACAATACATGGTTTGCTTCTCGATCATACGCCCTGACCAATACAATGTGTCCACATGGGGATACTGTAAGAACATTTATGCGGTATGGATTGGGCCTATATTGCAAGAGCAAGCAATTTCAAAAAGTCGTAGAAGCAAAAGAATTCGCTTTGCCATCAAGTTATGTGTCTTTTCAGTTTAATGAATGGATTGGAAAAGTAATTGCTCGTCAGGGAGGAACAGTGCATGATTGATTTTGACACACTTAAAGCGACCCTTACAGATGTATCGCTAATTGCTCGCGGTGGGCAAAAAGTTGTGTTTAGTGCAATTCATCCGGTGTATGGGGATATCGTTCTTAAACTGTTTTTCGAAACCGATGAGCGTTCTGAACGTGAAATTGCCATTACGCAACAGGTGGGTTTTGAATGTGTTCCGACTATATATAGGACTGGAGATGTAAACTACGAGGGTAAGGAAACACTCTATATCTTTGAACAAAGGATAGATGGTGAGGAAGTACGCAAACGTATTGAAAGAGGAGAACACTTTACTCTTGCTGAAGCTGTTGATTTTTTAGAACAGGGATTACAGTTTATTAAGACGCTTGAGGAAAAAGGTATTGTACACCGTGATATCAAGCCGGAGAATATTATTGTGTCTACCGCCGGGAAAGTATATTTCTTGGATTTTGGGATAGCTCGCATATTAGGGTTGCCATCACTTACGAAGACAGAAGCAATTCTTGGCCCCCACACACCAGGTTACGCTGCCCCTGAACAGTTCAATAATTTGAAAGATGATATTGATTCACGTGCAGATTTATTTTCTCTTGGTGTGGTGACTTACGAGTGCTTGTCCGGCACTAACCCATTTAGCGAAGGCGCAAGAAGCCATTTTGAGGTGCTACAGCGGACGGCAACAATCACTCCCGTGAGCTTTCAGGTTCAAGGCGATTCACAACAGCAGTTTATGGGTTTGCTCAGTTCATTGATGGGTAAATACCCTTCGCGTCGTCCGAAAAATGCGGAACAGGCATTAAGCTGGTTAATTGCCGCCAAATCAACATTTACTGGTGGAGGGAACTAGCAATGGAGTTATATATTCAAATGGGTCACGGTATGCGCTCAATATGTACAGAGCTGTCTTCGTATTGGCAGGGTGCTTCTGTAATACTAAGCCCCCTTAATATCCCTGAAGATAAGGTTGCCTCTTTTGCCCAATCGCTTATTAAGGCAGACGGAAAGGTGCTATTTGACCCGCAGATGTACAGCCCGCGGAAAATACATAAGAACTTACAACCATATTCATATTGGCCACAAACAGGCATTACAAATATCGAGCTCGGTGACTATGGAAAAGTGCTTGCAGCGATTGCTAAAATTAATGAGCAGGCTCAAACCGAAGCGTTTATACTACCTTCAAACACGACGAGTGTAGCTAATGAGCTATGGCATAGAGTACAACTCTCTGTCGTTGAGCAAGCGAGAAAGGTTGCAAATGGACGTAGTTTAATCCATACTATTGCGCTTACGAGTGGTGTTTTGTCTGACGAAGCTCAAATGGAGAGCATTATTGAATATGCCAGTCACTGGAGCGTAGAAGGGGTTTATATCGTCTGTGAACACCCTGGTGGTTATCTTGTTGACAACCCGCTATGGGTGAACAACTTACTTACCTTGGTTGCAGGGATAAAACGCCAAGGGAAGATAACCATCGTTGGATATGCAAGCCATCAAATGCTATGCCTTGCTTTAGCAAAATGTGATGCAATTGCTGCTGGGAGTTTTCTTAATACACGGTGGTTTAAGCCTGATCACTTTGAAACAATTGATGATGCCGAGCCAAGCAGGCGTTCAACTTGGTATTACTGTCCTCAAGCCTTTTCTGAGTACAAAATTACATATCTTGATGTCGCAATGCGAATGGGATTGCTCTCAAGAATGGCACCTCCGTCGTATATGGAGAATCCCTTCAGTCATATGCTATTCGAAGGAGCGCTTCCTTCATCAACAAACTATAAAGAGCGAAACTCGCATTTACACTATTTACATTGTATGAAATTGCATTGTGAAATGAGTACAAAGGAAACATATGCAGAAACAAGGGATGCCCACATTGCGTTATTAGGAACTGCTTCCAGCTTAACCTCAGGCTTGCGAAAAGAGAAAATTAAAGGGCAAGATAGAGACTTCTGTGAAATCGCTGACGTGATTGAAGCGGCAATTGCAGTGTATGATAAAGATTTTGGCTTTGCTATGGCACAGGAATGGGATAATATATAAATGAGTTTATCGGCGTAGTTACGATATGAGTACCCTTTGTTACCTTCATCTTGTTTATCTATTTCCCCTCCATCTGGTGGAGTGGGGTGGTGCAAAAGTGAAGCGGTTGCCTTCGCTCACTCTGACCCAAGTTTTGACCCAAGATAGCAAATCACCCGATGGACTCACCGGGTGATTTGGCATCAGTGTAGGCGAAAAGGCCGACCAAACAGGCCGAGTTGGATGCAAAAACACCGCTTTTTCGACCCGATACATATTCGGGACCAAGAGGCCGCATGTTCAAGTCATGTCACTCCGACCACGAAAAAACCTGGAAACCCTTGAAGCTACTGGCTTCGGGGGTTTTTGTATTCCTGTGAAACACGGGACTGAAATCGTGCTAAATACCACGGAATATCGTCAAATACCGCCTTTTCACCCCTCATTTGCAGTAAAATTGCAGTAGATTTTTTGACACTTTAACCCTTGCAATTAAAGGGCGGGCGCCTTGACTGACCAGTCAAAAAAATCACATATTTGCAGTAAATAGCGCGGTGTGGGCCTTGGTGAGGGCGTCCGCTGCTCCCGAATAGACCTCGGGAAGCACGTGGGAATAGATGCCCAGGGTGGTCTCGATATCCCGATGCCCCAGCATTTTCTGCACAATGCGCGGGTTAACGCTGCTCTCTAGCAGCATGGTGGCAAAGGTGTGGCGGAAGCTGTGGATGGGGTAGTAGGGCAGGCCGTTCTCGTCCAGAAAACGCCGGTAGGTAGTGCGAAAGTCGTCATAGGTGCGCATCCGGCCATGGTCGTTGGGGAACACCATGGCATCGGGAGCCAGTAGATCGAGGGTGATCGACCGTTTGACGTGCCCCGGCAAGGCCTCGCGCCATGCTTGCAGAGCCTCCATCACCACCGGCGCCACTGTGAACTTGCGCACGCTACACTGAGTTTTGGTGTCGCCAATGACAATGGTGCGCTGGGCGACCTTGCCGTCCTCGTAGGTGCTTTGCGTGGTGATGGCCTGATTGATGGTGATAACGCCGCGCTCAAAATCCACATTGCGCCACGGGAGTGCCAGAAATTCTCCGATGCGCATCCCGGTGTAGAGCAGCACGGTGATGGCGGTGTTCATGCGGATATCGCCGCGTGCGGCCTCCAGCATCTGTAGACGGTCGCGCTCGGGGATGACATGAAGGGTATCATCCTGCTGGCTTTTGAGGCGGGATGCCTTGGGCACGATGGTTTTCTGTACCGGGTTTTGGTTGATGAGCCCCAGGTCGAGGGCGTGTCTGCACGCTTGGTTGAGGATGTCTCGAACGCCCTTGATGAGCTTTTGAGAACGCTGTTTTTCTGTGTGCAGGGAGTTGAGCAGTCGTTGGATGCTGCCCGGCGTCAGCCTCTGCACAGTGATATGACCCAAATTTGGGATGATGTGGACGCGCACAGCGCTGAGATACCAGTCGAAGGTGACATCGGCCACTGAGGGCTTTTTGAAAACCCAGAGGTAATCGTTGAGTAGCGCCTCCACTGTAATGCGGTCGCACAGAATCTCAGCGTTGCCGTGGAGGGTCCGGCTGAGGGCCTCGGTCACCTTTCTGGCTACTTCCTCACGGGTGTCGCCATAGAGCGTCTTGCGCAGTGGTTTGCCTGTTCCTCCGCTGTATCCCTGTAGTACCTGACCGCACCACTGACCGTCCGAGCGTTGATAGATAGAGCCTTCGTTGTTGCCGCGGCGTTTGTTTGTTCTTTTTGCCAAGGTGGAACTCCTTTCTCAAGAGTGGCAACCGCGCCGCGGCACATGGATTTGGGTAAGTCCATTGTACCCGCATGTGCCGTGGCGCGGCAAGGATTATTTTTAGATCTCTTTGCCGTTATTTCTGCCGATGTAGTCGATGATACCCTGCTTGGGGATGCGGATGCTGCGGCCCACCCGGACACTGGGGATGAGCCCGGCCCGAACCAGTTCATAAGCGGTGTTTCGGCCGATTTTCAGCATATCGGCCAGTTGCTCCACAGTGACGATGTCGTCATATTGGGCGAAAAGGGATGCGTTGCTCATTCCGCCTCACCGTCCAATCCGGACAGGTAGATGCGGGTGACATCGGGGCGCTCGTGGCCCAGGAGGCTGGAAACCGTCCGGCAGGCGTCGATGTCCGGCAGACCACGCTTTCGGCAGAGCAGGTATTGTTCAGCGGCGTAGGTGTGCCGCAGGCCGTGGAAAGTGAGGGGCGCTTGGGTCTCGGGATATTGAAAGGTGCTGCGATACTCAAGAATGAACCGCTGAAGTGATTCGATGGCCCGGTCGGTGGGGATACCCTTGGGAACAAAGAGCTTGTGCCCTCGTGGTGTGACGGCCAGCAGCTTTTCCAGCTCGATGCGGATGGTATCGTTGATGGGCACGGTGCGCAGCTTCCCGCCTTTGCCCTTGACGGTGAGCGTCATGGACTGGACAGCTTGCCTTGCGGCAGCGGTATCCAGACGAAAGCACTCATGGATGCGCAGCCCGGCATGGCGAGCCAGACAGGCAACAGCGGCGTAGTCTTTCCGCTGATGCCGCCAACAGACGCCGATGAAGTGGTGAAACTCGACCTCCGACCATCGGCGATCCACCCGCCCGAAGGTGCGGCGGGCTAAGTCGAGCTGGCTGTTGTCGGGAAGCTTATGCCGGGGCCTTGGCATCTGATCGTGCCAGAAGCGGATGGCGGCCAGGTCGGTTTTGATGGTGGACGCGGCCAGCCCTTTGTCTTTCATATGGGAAACGTAGGCCATCAGGTGTTTTGGCGCGATGTTGGCCAGCCGCTCCAAGCGGTACTCCCGGGCCAGAAAAGCACAAAAGCGCATCATGGATTCCCGATACCGCTCCCGAGTTTTGTAGCTGCCCTGCCGGTTGTGCCGGAATAGCTTGTCCAACTGGATCAATAGGTTTTGGTATATTTTTGTTGTGGTCATTTTGTCCTCCTTCTTGCAAAAGGGCATAGCTTACCCATTGGCAACGAGGGTCGTTTCCGCCGGGTTTCTCCGCGTGCTGCTCTTTCGCAAGGAGGATGAAAAGGTTCAAACCCTCATGAAGCAAAGAAGTACGGGGATTCCTGCGGTGCCAAAGACCCATCTGTCTCTGTTCATATAGTAGCCGGTGAGTAATCTACGCCGTGTTCGCTTTCGACGATAAGCCGGGGCTCTTGACCCCACGGCAGACGCATGGCCGGAGTGTCCGGCTGTGGCAAAAGCCACGCGCGTCTTATGGCCCCTTCCGGCGGGGAGCCTGTGGTGGAGCAAAACCCTGCGCTGCCGGAGCCCTTCCTCAAAGGGCACGCAGGGGTGGAGACGGGCGAAGCCGCCCGGGGCGTTTGAGATGTTCGATAGGATGAGAAGCCGCGCCATTGAGGAATGGCGCTGGCTGCGGCGCGAGGCCGCCAAAGTCTTGGTACTCAGAACAGTACGCATACGGTTTTTCCTTTCCAGCCGTGCCGAAAACGGACGGCAAACAAAAAGAACATGGCAGGCCAAGGAGGCCAAAGCATGTTCATGGGTTTCTGGCAGAGGGCGCGCCAGCATGTTGGTTTGTGTGGGGCAGTGCTACCAAATCGCAGGCGATTTGGCT
>JGI994J12354_10001569_pt1 | contig 23121 bp, 27 predicted proteins | sample IntmicLarv3ML3BL_FD_12354 | JGI IMG/M metagenome (IMG submission 12354) | reverse complement strand
CGCGCACAAGCCAGAGCCGCCGCTCTGCCGATTCCACGAGAACCGCCGGTGACCAAAACTACTTGACCTTCTAAAAGCATATTAACTAACCCCCTTCAAATCGTCAAGAGCCTTCTCCAGACTAGCCAAATCTTCTACATTCGATGTTTTTGCATCTTTTAAAATCTTTTTGGTAAATCCGGTCAGCACTTTTCCCGGTCCGGCTTCTAAGAAAAAGTCCACTCCTTCTTGCCCCATGGTCTGCATACAATCTTCCCAAAGAACCGGCGCCGCCGCCTGCTTGACCAGAAGCTCCCGAAGCCGAGTTCCTCGAGTCACCACAGTACCATCTACATTGACAACCACCGGAATTTTGGCATCTTTAAAATCAATATCACACAGCACTTTCTGCAGGCGAAGCGCCGCAGGCTGCATCAAAATACTATGAAATGGAGCGCTGACCGGTAAATCCACTACCCGCTTTGCGCCGGCTTCTTTCAGCATTTTTGACGCTCTTTCCACCGCAAGAGTTGCACCAGCAATCACTACCTGTCCGGGACAATTAAAATTTACCGCCTGCACCGGCGACATTCCCCTGGAAGCCTCCAAGCAAATTTCAACGATTTTACTGCGTTCCATTCCGAGCACCGCCGCCATTGCACCTTTCCCGAGCGGCACTGCTTCTTGCATCAAGCGACCTCTGGTTTTTACTGCGCTGACCGCCTCAGAAAATGTCATCACTCCGGCCGTAACCAAAGCGGAATATTCACCTAGACTATGCCCGGCAACAATTTTCGGCAAAAAGCCTTCTTCTGCCAGCACTCTTTGGCAAGCCACACTGACTGTCAAAATCGCTGGTTGGGTATTTTCAGTCTGTCGAAGCTCTTCCTCGGGACCCTCAAAACAAAGTCGAGTAATCGGAGCGCCTGTCGCTTCATCAGCCTCAGCAAAAATTTGCTTCACTACCTCATAGCGATCGTATAATTCCTTGCCCATCCCAATTGTTTGTGAGCCTTGTCCCGGAAAAACCATTGCCATTTTCATGTAAGATATCCTCCCTCCGAAAATCAAAAGTTAGGCTTATTTACGCTCTTCAAGCCGCTCTAATACTCCCGGTACACCACCGATAATTTCATCAATGATTTCTTTCGTTGATTGAATTTTAGTAATCATTCCACTAATTTGTCCGGCCATTACCGTACCGGTAGTCACATCGCCTTCCCGCACTGCCATCCGCAGACGACCGGCGCCCAATTTTTCTAGCTCCTCCGGATCTACCCGATCTGCTTCCATTTGCTCAAACTGGCGGCTCAATTGATTTTCAATTACCCGCACCGGATGACCGGTACTTGCGCCGCTAATCACAGTAGAACGGTCTTTTGCCTTGATAATTGCCTGCTTATAATTTTCGTGAGCCATACATTCCTCAGCAACTACAAAGCGAGTTCCGATTTGCACCGCCTCAGCTCCCAAAGAAAGAGCCGCTACAAAGCCGCGAGAATCCGCAATCCCACCGGCCGCAATAACCGGCACACTTACTGCATCGACAATCTGAGGCACCAAAGCCATCGTCGATACCTGACCGATATGACCGCCGCTCTCGGTTCCCTCGGCAATCAGCGCATCAATGCCAATACGCTCCAAACGCTTCGCCAGCGCCACCGAAGCCACTACCGGAATGACTTTACAGCCGATTTCTTTCAAGGCCGGAATGTATTCACTCGGGCTTCCCGCCCCGGTCGTCACTACAGGGATTCGCTCATCTACGACCACCTGCATCACTTCTTTTACAAAAGGTGACATTAGCATAATATTGACCCCAAAAGGCTTTTTCGTCATGCTTTTTACTTTCCGGATCTCATCTCTCAGTGCATCCGGTGGCATATGCCCGGCACCGATAAGCCCCAGGCCACCTGCCTCAGAAACTGCCGCCGCAAGTTCCGCCGTGGCCACCCAAGCCATCCCACCTTGAATGATTGGATACTCAATACTCAGAAGATCACAAATTTTACTCTTTATCAATTAGTTGTTCCTCCTTTTCCCCATCGAATTGCGCAGCCTGCCCAAGTGAGACCGGAGCCAAATCCTACTAATAAAAGCACATCCCCATCCTTAATCCGACCTTCCGCTCTCGCTTCACAAAGAGCCATCGGAATTGACGCCCCGGATGTATTTCCATACTTATGAATATTGACATAAACTTTGTCATTCTGCAAGTCTAATCTTTTTGCAGAGGCTTGAATAATCCGAATATTAGCCTGATGAGGCACCAAAAGATCTATGTCTTCAGAATTTAAATTACCAAGTTCCATAGTTTTAAGAGCGGTCTCGCTCATAGTCTTTACTGCAAATTTGAATACATCAGTTCCATCCATTCGGAAAAATTGACGCCGCCCCGCAAGCACTTCCGGAGTCAGAGGTTCACGGCTACCAAAAAAAACCGGAGCCGTCAGCCCCTAAATAGCTACTCAGATAGCCATACCCCTCTTCGACTTCCCCCATCACAACTGCACCGGCACCATCACCAAACAAAATCAGTGTGCTTCGATCCTCTTCGTTCAAAAACTTCGACATCGCCTCAGCACCAATGACCAAAATTTTCTTATAAAGCCCGGTTCCAATCATCTGACTGGCAATCGTCAAAGAGTACACAAATCCGGAGCAAGCCGCCGCTACATCAAAAGCCGCCGCATTCTTAGCTCCCAATCCATTTTGCACCACCGCCGCAGTAGAAGGGCATACATGATCCGGCGAGCAAGTCGCCACAATAATCATTTCAATCTCACTCACATCGACCTTGGCATCTTCCAAAGCTCGCTTTGCCGCCTCAATCGCCAAATCTGAAGTCGCCTGATCCGGAGCCGCAAAACGTCGTTCCCGAATACCGGTGCGAGGAAAAATCCACTCATCACTGGTATCCACGAGCGCCGCCAAATCGTCATTGGTGACAACCCGCTCCGGAACATACATTCCAAGCCCCAAGATACCCGCACTTTTAATCTTTGTCATCTTCCTCTATACCTTCTCTTTCCAAGCTCTCGCGAATTCGATTTACTACATCTTTCTGGGCAAAATCCACTGCCACTCGAACCGCATTTTCAATCGCTACTGCATCAGAGCTACCGTGACAAATAATAAATCCGCCATTGACTCCCAATAACGGCGCGCCACCATAAACCGACGGGTCTACTCTTTTCTTCAAAATTCGAACAGCAGGCCTTAAAAGAACCGCACCGAGTTTTGCGATAATACCGGCTTCCATCACTGCGGCTCTCAAAAATTGAAGCATTGCACTCGCAAGACCTTCGCTTAATTTAAGAGCAATATTTCCGACAAAGCCATCACAAATCATCACATCCACTTCGCCGTTATTCAAATCCCGTCCCTCTACATTACCGACAAAGTGAATATCGGTTCTTTTTTTTAGAAGCGGAAATGTTGCTTTGGTTTGCTCATTTCCTTTTGACTCTTCTTCGCCGACATTTAAAAGACCTACTCGCGGCTCCTCCACTCCCAATATCAGCTTTGCATACCAAGAGCCCATCACCGCAGCCTGAACCAAATGACGCGGCTTGCTGTCCACATTGGCACCGGAATCCATCAGCACTGTCGTACCGGTCAAATTCGGAATCGGTGTCGCAATCGCTGCCCGATCTACACCGGGAATCCGACCAATAATCAATAACGCCGAAGCTACTGCCGCTCCGGTACTTCCGGGGCAAATTGCCACTTCACAATATCTTTCCTTCACCAATCGGCTCGCTACTGCCACCGACGAATCTTTCTTTTTACGAAGTGCCTCGCTGGGCGACTCGCACATTTCCACCACTTGGCTGGCGTGATGAATTTCGATATTCGACGGGCAATTTATTTCTTTTTCAACCAACGTCCGAATTTCAGATTCATCCCCTACTAAAACTACCGTACACGAATGCTTTCTCGCAGCCGCAATGGCTCCTGCCACAATCGGCGCCGATCCGCGATCGGTTCCCATCACATCTACTGCAACTCTCATATTAACCCCCTGGAGATTCCTCCACCGCAACTACAATAAATTTCCCACGGAATACCTCTTGCACCCCTCGATAGGTATGCACCCAGATAAAATATTTATTTCCCCGAGTTCGGACAACTCTGCCTCTGGCAATCAGCTTATCGCCGACTCGCAAAGGCACTTTAAATTTAATATTCGCCACACCGGTCAACGCTATCGGCGCATCTGCCAAAGCCAAAGCCAAGGAGTTCGCCTGAGCAAATACCTCATTGCCTCTTGCCCACTGATGCTTTTCAAAAACCATATCCGGTGTAATCGTCATCAAAGACACACCACCCACGCCGCGCTCCAGCTCCAAAAGCTCGCCGACCACATCATTCGTAGCCAGAGATTTAACCTGAGCCTGCGCTTCCTGAGCAATCGAACGCATCCGCTCTCTGAGCTCCGGGATTCCAAGCTCCAAACGATCTAAGCGAATTGTAGGCACACTGACACCAAGCTCCTGCGCCATCTCCTCATCCGTCAGAAACGGCGTCCGAGTAATCTGCTCAACTAAGAGCCTATGCCTCGCACTCTTCTTTCGATTTATCACTCTCATCACCTGTTTTTATTATCTGATACTAAAAACATTATAGTAAAAAAAGAGAAAAAAGGCAAACCTTTCGGTTCGCCTTTTCATCAATCCACAGATACAACGACTTGTCCTTTATAGGAGCCACAGTTTGAGCAGACTCGGTGAGGCATCTTCTGTTCTTTGCACTGAGGACAAGCCACCAGGCCCGGAACTTCCAATTTCCAGTTTGCTTTACGCTTATCGCGACGCGATTTGGACATTTTACGCTTTGGTACGGCCATGGTTACACCTCCTTTATCAGCTTGAAAATTCGCACTCTCTACGAAAATTTTCCTTTTAATAGAGCTAATTTCTCAAACTTTGGATTATACTCTTCAGATTTACATTCACAAGCCACTTCATTCAAATCAGCACCGCATTTTAGGCACAATCCTGCACATTCCTCTCTGCATAGCCGCTGAGAGGGAGCCGACAGCAAAAGATAATCTTCTACCATACCTGAAATATCCACTTCGCTATCTTGAATGTAAAGACTTTCGGAAGATAATTCCGCGTTTTTTTCCTCAAATACATCCTCTTCAAAAGAAATTTTTTCCTGCCGACTCAATTCTTTGGAGCAACGATCGCAGACCGTTTGCACCCAATAGTCCATTTCGCCAACTAAAGCAATTTTATTTCCTTTGTTTTCTGCAGTCCCGGAAATTTTTTGAATTTCTTCGACCCAAGGCATTTCCGCCTTGACTCTTTCCGGTACTTCTGCGGGCTGCAATTCAAATGAAAGCTTTTCGCCGATTCTTCCCGATAGAGGATGTAAATCAATTTTCATGATCTCACCACCCCAATCCTTTATATTATAGGAAAGGTGCCCTCTAATTGTCAAGATTCATTTTACATTACTAAAGGTGCACAAATTCTCTTAGTATCCATTGCAATGATCAATTCTTCATTTGTCGGAATTGTAAAAATCTTAACTTTTGAAATATCTACGCTGATTTCTCTTGCGACCCCACGAATATTATTACGCTCCGGATCAATTCGAGTACCCAAATACTCAAGGCCATTACAAATTTTATCGCGAATCATCCCTGAATTTTCACCTAAACCGGCAGTAAATACAATTGCATCCACCCCGCCCATCGAAGCAGCATAACTACCGATATAGCTGCGGACTTTATGCACATAAACATCCAGAGCCAATTGAGCTCTTTCATTTCCCTCAGCCGCCGCATTTTCGATATCCCGAAAATCGCTGGAAATTCCGGAAATCCCAAGAACCCCGGATTCTTTATTGAGATAATCCGACATTTGCTCCTCACTCATGCCTTTTTTTCTCATCAGATAAGTAATAATCGCCGGGTCAATATCGCCGCAACGAGTCCCCATAACGAGGCCTTCAAGAGGAGTAAAGCCCATACTGTTTTCAATTGACTTTCCGTATTTAATTGCACAGACACTGGCGCCATTTCCTAAGTGACAAGAAATAATACGAAGATTTGTCATGTGATCGCCCATCATTCTTGCAGCCTGTTGAGCGATATATTTATGACTAGTACCATGGAAGCCATAACGGCGGACATGATATTTTTCATAAGCCTCGTAAGGCAAGCCGTAAAGGAACGCATGCTCCGGAATTGTGCTATGGAAAGCAGTATCGAATACCGCAACTTGAGGCAATCCCGGCATCAATTGAGCACAAGCTTCAATGCCGGCAATATTGGCTGGATTATGAAGAGGAGCCAATTCAACACACTCTTCAATTCCTTTCATTACATCTGCAGTAACTAGCACAGAATCACTAAAGCGCCCACCGCCATGGGCTACGCGGTGTCCGGCAGCCGAAATTTCTTTCAAAGAAGCCACAACCCCATGATCCGGATTTACCAGAGCATCCAGCACCATTTGAATCGCTTTGATATGATTTGGAATCGGCTCTTCGATATTCACCTTATCTTTATCTCCCGGTTGATGAACCAGGATCGATCCGGCAATTCCGATACGTTCTACAAGGCCTTTAGCCATCACGTTTTCGTTTTCCATATCGACCAATTGATATTTCAAAGAAGAGCTCCCACAGTTGATAACTAGTACTTTCACCTTTTTACACACTCCTATTTTTTATTTCTCTATTTTGGAGATATACCCAGCCCAGCCGAAATATAAAATCTCAGCAGAATGCCCACACAAAGAATTTTCAGAAAATTTCCAATAAACAAAAAGAAGGAAGGTTCCCCTTCCTACTTTTCAAATCAATCCACAAATTCCTCTTCGTTTTTCATGGTCTCATAACCGGTTGGGCGAATATTGCTTTTCCCTTGCCGAATTGTCTGCAACGCCCTTTCCATACTATCTTCAAGGCGCTCAAACACATCTTCTGCATAAAGAAAAGAAGTACGCTGAAGCTCATCTGCCTCATCTTGCGCCTGCCGAAGTACTTGTCCGGCTCTTTCGGTTGCCTGTTGAAGCACCTGATGCTCATTGACGAGCCGCTCGCCGTAAGCTCTTGCTTTTTCTACCAAATCCTGAGCTTCTGCTTTCGCATCTGCCACAATTCGCTGGCGATCCTTGATTAGATGATCGACTTCTTCAAATTCATCCGGTAGCGCATCTTGGACATCACTCAACAAATTATGAAGTTGCATTTCATTAATCAAAATCGTTTCGGTAAAGGGAACTCGCTTACTGGTTTCCATCAATTCGTCAATTTCAAGAATGAGTCCTTGAATTCTGCCAATCGCCTTAGTTTTCCATTGATTATCTTGCATCTGTTATTTCCTCCTTATGCGCTCAAGAACCTGCCCCACAATTTCCGGCGGAACCATACCGGTAATATCNCCGCCAAAAGTAGCCAACTCCTTCACACCGGATGAACTCACAAAGGACATCCGACTATTTGTCATCATAAACATTGTTTCTAATTCCGGAGCAATTTGCTTCAAAAATAAAGCCCTTTGAAATTCATATTCAAAATCAGAAAAAGCCCGAAGGCCTCTGACCACCACAGAATACTCATTTTTTCTCATATAATCACTTAACAAGCCTTGGAAGCTATCCACCTCAACATTCTTTAAATGAGCAGTAGAAGCCTTAATCATCGCCATCTTCTCTTCCGTTGAAAAGAGAGGAGTCTTATTGGGGTTTTCAAAAACCGAAATAACAACTCGATCAAATAAGGGAGAAGTTCTTTCAAAAATGTCAATGTGTCCACATGTTACGGGGTCAAAACTCCCCGTACAGACTGCGACTCGCAAGCCATTACCTCCTCAATGCTGGGACTGTTTTCACATATTCGATAAAAAGTGAGCTTAGCTTTACCTATTTGTTTTTCTCGAAACTTTTCCAATTTTCCTGCTTGATCAGGTAAAATTTCTGTGTGATCATGTTCAAAAATTGCCCAACCGGACGAAGCCAATAGATTTGCCTCTGCCAAGCAATTGAGTAAACTCTCCGCCAAGCCCTTAGAATACGGAGGATCTGCAAAAATTAGCCCATACTGTATCTCCGGTACCCGCCGAATCGCTTCCGGCAAATTCCCCAAAATCCATCGGGATTTTTCCGCCAATTTTGTCTTTTCAGCATTTTTCTGCGCCAATTCAAGGCTTACTTTGCTGGCATCCACAAAGACCGCCTGCTTCGCGCCCCGGCTCAAGGCCTCTAAGCCTAATGCTCCGCTACCGCAAAATAAATCAAGCACCATCGCATCGATTATTTTAGGCATCAAAATATTAAACAAAGTTTCCTTCGCTCGGTCGCTGGTCGGACGAACCGTCGTATCCGGCGGCGAAAAAAGTACCATACCTTTTGCAGTTCCTGATATAATCCTCATAAGAGATACTCCATTTTGACAATCTCTTTTCGATTATACCACAATACAAGAATTTCGCTTCACTTTTTTACATTTTTTTCATAAGGAGGATGAGATATTTTGAAAAACCGCATACTTACATTTTGTTATTTAGCACCCTGTTTTCTTATATTTTTCGCTATTTTCAGCCATTCTCAAAAAGAATTTTCTCCTTATATTTATCCGGAAATTTCACAAAAAAATTCCCAAAAAATTATTTTACTTCCTCTCGACAGCCGCCCTCCTTGCTACGACTTCCCTGCGCAACTCGGCGAGCTTGGTAATATTGAGGTCATCACTCCCCCCCTTGAATTGATGGATCAAAATCTAATCCCCGCAAAAAAAGATGAACTTTTTCTCTGGCTGGAAAAAGAGATTCTCCACGCAGATGCCCTCATCCTCTCCACCGATGCACTCCTCCACGGCGGCCTTGTCGCCTCAAGACGCATTAGCCCGGCTCAACTTACCCCGGACTTTCAAAAACAACATGAAGAAGAGACCAATCGGCTCCTCGCTCGGCTCTGGCAAATCAAAAAAGACCATCCGCATTTAAAAATCTATGGCTTTTCTATCATCCCCCGCCAACTCGTCTCCGGCGAACCGCCGGCTAGTTACTACGAACCACACCTCTATCATTACTCCCAATACAGCGATAAAGTCGCTACTTTCGAACTCCCAAAAGACCTTTCAAAACTGGCAGACTGGCGCTCAATACTCCCGGATGAAGTGCTCGCCCAGTATCAGCAAATCTTCAGGCGCAACCTCGCCTTCAATCAAAAACTCATCGACGAAACCGAAAAAGGCCTCTTTACCCGACTCATCATCGCCCAAGATGATGCCAAGCCCTTCGGCATCCCCAACTGGTATCGCCGATGGGCAGAGCAATATGCCCACGACAAGAGACTGCTGAATCAAACCATTTTTTTCACCGGTGGCACCGATGAAATTGCCCAACTCCTTGTGGCTCACCACAAATTAGTTGAAACCGGAAAAACTTTCAACATTTTTCTGTATTATACCGAAAAAGAAACTCCTCATCGCATTTTCCCCTTTATGAGAGAAGCGCTGGATACAAATACTTACGAAAAATTACGGATTTTAGGAGCAACTTTGGCAAAAAGCCCGGAAGAAGCCGACCTCATTTTAGCCATCCACGGCGGCTTTCCCGCCACCGACCCCGACGCATGGCAAAAAGCTGCCGAACAAATCAAAAACTGGCTAAAAAAAGGCTACCCAATCGCAATTACCGACGTCAGTCGAGATTTCAGTAAAAACCAATCTCTTTTTCCTCATCTGCTCTCAAAAAAAGTGCCGATCCTAGAGCTTTCCGGCTACGCAGGTTGGAATACCGCAAGCAATTCCCTCGGTACTGCCCTAAGCCAGGGCATTCTTTTCCGGCTCGGCAGTGATGGCCTCACCCCGGCAGATAGTCTGCCTGCTCGCCGCGATGCACAAGCCCGCTTTCTTTTAGCTCGTTTTCTTGATGATTGGTCCTATCAAAAAGAATTTCAAGACCGAAAAAATACTTGGCTCCGCGTTGCCGATCGCAATCCCTACGAACTCGGCTACTCCAGCGAAAAAATTGCTGCAGATATCCGAAATCAACTTGATAGCGAATTTTCTTCCCTCCGGCGCCAAATTTTTTTTGATATTCCCTATCGCTTCACCGCCCCGGAAGGAGAACGAATATTCTGGCTAACCGGAGCAGACCTCAATCTGGAGTTTCCATGGCAACGCACTTTTGAGATTAGATTGACCCCAACATTGAAATGGAAGCGTTCCCCACAATAAATTAACTACAAAATAACTAAAACACCAAAAATTTATTCAACCCAGTCTCTTGTATTTCTTTTTCTAATCCTGTATAATTTGTCTGTATCGGGATGTAGCGCAGTTTGGTAGCGCGCTTGGTTCGGGACCAAGAGGCCGCAGGTTCAAATCCTGTCATCCCGACCACTTTCTAGAATAAAAGCCCTGAGATGCCTCATCTCAACTGGGCTTTTTTATTTCATTATTGTTCATCGCAGAACATAGAAAGGGGTTCTAATGGCAGAACTCGAACTCTATACAAATGAAGAAATTGAATACGTCGAGGCCCACATCAAGGAACACTTTGGCGAAGTTCATGCTATGGTTCAAGAGACAGTTGTGGGAGATATTTGGGCTGATATTTACATCGTCAAACCCACCGAGGAGCGCAATTTTTACACCTTAGTTACTATGGGCATGGGAGCTCACCGAATGGATGTTCCGCCGGGAGCAGAGAAATTAACCAGAGCCGAGCTTTTAATTACTCTCCCACCAAATTGGAACTTTGAAAGCAAAGAGACCAAATGGACATGGCCGATTCACTGGCTCAAAACCATTGCACGGCTGCCGATTCGTAATAATAGCTGGTTAAGTTTTGCCCATACTGTCGAATCCGATCGACCCTTTGCTCCAAATACTGATTTATCTTGTTTCCTCCTTCTCTTCCCGATGGTATCGGAAATCGGCGACCATTCCTGTTACTTACCAAATGACGAAGTTATTCATTTTTATCAGCTTTTGCCGATTTATAAAGAAGAAATGCGCTACAAGCACCAATTTGAATGGGAAGCCCTGCTTGACCTAATGTGCCTGGATGATAATTTTAATCATGTGGTCAATGTCAGCAGACCAATTACTATCGACTCTTCATGGATTAGAAAAGCAAATCACAAAACCGCTGAAAGCTTGCAAAAAGCTCAGCGGTTTTCTTTTTGGTTGAGAAAATTGTAAATTTCATGCTATAATACAAAAACATTGGGGTATCGCCAAGCGGTAAGGCATCGGACTCTGACTCCGACATCCTAGGTTCGAATCCTAGTACCCCAGCCAAAGTAGCCCTTAAACCATCCGACCTTGCCGGATGGTGTTTTTTATTTCTCGTCGGTTCTTTTTTTAGATCTATTCCACCATGCCAGATAAAAAAGAGTCGCTTTCACAAACAGATTTTTTCATGAAAAACGAATTGTTTTTACTCACACTTTTAATCACTTACCTAAATAAGAACGTCCTCTGCGTAGCCAACAGCTTTCTTTTAACAAGAAAAAACCTCGAAGAATCTTCTTCGAGGTTTTTGCATATCATCACTTCACTAAGTCGCCAGAAGAGGAATTTCTTGATATTCCGCTTTTTTTCCGGCTTCCCTTAAGGCACTAATCAAAAATTCGATATGTTCTTCAATCGTAATTCCCATATCTTGAGCGGTATTAATTAAAGTATCACGATTCACCGCTTTGGCGAAAGCCTTATCCTTCATCTTTTTCTTGACCGACTTGACCTCTAGGCTATCTAAGCTTTTATCAGGTCTTACTAAAGCGCAAGCTAAAATGAAGCCGGGCATCTCATCCACCGCTATCAATGTCTTTTGAAGCATCGTTTCCCGGACAATTTCCTGACTTCGACAGTGGGATTCGATATTTTTAATAAATTCCTCATCATAGCCATAAGGAGTCAAAATTTCTGCGGTATGATTGGGATGATCATGGGGAAATTTTTCAAAATCCACATCATGGAGCAATCCAATCGCGCCCCAATACTCCGGATCTTCGCCAAATTTTTCCGCATAAGCCCGCATCGAAGCCTCTACCGATAAACAATGTCTAAGTAAATGCGTTTGTTTCACATGTTCCTTAAGTATTTTCAGTACCTCGTCACGATTTAAAGGACCTGTCATTGTAATGCCGCCTCCTACAAGATTTATCTCTTTAAAATGAAGTCTTTTCCTGGCATTCCGGGCACAGACCAAATAATTCCATTCGGTGAGTTCCTAAAATGAAGCCGGTTCGATTTATCTCGGACGTAATCCGTTCCTCATTCATCGGACAATAAAAAAGGCGCTCCATGTGGCCGCACTGAGTGCAGACAATATGATGATGATGACCATCAGCCAACTCAAAGCGGCTNCCTTTTTTTCCATTATCGCCAATCTGATTAATAATTCCTAAATTCACAAGGGTTTTCAGGTTACGATATACCGTATCCAAGCCAATACAACTATCATTTTTCTCCACTTGTTCTAATAATTGGATGGCAGTTTGAGGCACTTCCGATTCTAGCAATACATCAATAATACTCAATCTCTGATGGGTAATTCGTCCGCCTCGCTTTTTCAAGGTTTGAATAATCCCATGCCTGATTTTCATTTTGGCATCCATATTCGCTCCTTCTCCCTTCATTTCTAAGATACTATCAAGAAAGCCTGCCGCTCTTCTTTAAAATGCTCTCCTAGCCCCGAGATACCGAGCGCTCCAATAATTGCTGTCCAGCGAGTCTACCACTACACCGCGGCTACTGGACGCATTAATAAACTGCCGATTACCCAGATAAATACCGACATGGGATGGCCCCGGCTCATACGTCTCAAAAAATACTAAATCACCAACTTCAAGGTCTACCACCTCTGGAAAATCATAATACTGAGAATCCGCCATTCGGGGCAATTCAACCCCGACTTTTGCAAAAACATAGCGAGTAAACCCGGAGCAGTCAAATCCATTCGGAGTCGTACCGCCAAAGTAATACGGTACCCCCTGATGCCTTAAAGCTTCCTGAGTCAAGCGCCGATATCGGTTAGTACTGATTGTACGACTTGTAGGGAGTGGCCTACCAAGCAACGACTTGTGAGTAATCTCTCCGACAATGCCATCTACATCCAATCCCCGATCCTTTTGAAACGCTTTGACTACAGCTTCAGTGCCCAAGCCAAAATCGCCGTCTGCCTCTATTTCGTAGCCAGCTGCTTGAAGTTGTTCTTGTACGGCTTTTACCTCCGGCCCCTCATCTCCGAAACGAATCGGCTCGGTCGCCTGAGCGACCCCCAACCCAAAGCAAAATACAAATATAAGTAGCCCGATAATCTTTTTAGTCACCTAGAAATCCCCTCTCATTGCCACCAGGTTAGCTGACGGGTTCGGACGAGAGTGCCCTACTCAAAAATGAGATTCACCCCAAAAATGGTTCCCCGGCTCCATGTTTATGGATTTAAATAGACTTCTCTCCATAACACTACTATTCTATAAAACTTTTTCTTTTTCGTCAAATTATGGAAAGTTTGATTTATCAGGCTCTCTCAACCATTCCCTTTAGTTCTGCACGAGGGCGAAAGCCCACAACACGAGAGGCTTCTTCACCATTTTTCATGACCAAAATTGTCGGCACACTCATTATTTTATATTGTTTAGCAACATCTGGAATTTCTTCCACGTCCACCTTTACAATATCCGCAGTTCCGTCTAGCTCCGGTGCCAATGCTTCAAGCTCCGGCGCCACCATTTTGCAAGGACCGCACCAAGTCGCATAAAAATCCACCAATACCGGTTTATCGGATTTTATCACTTTTTCTTCAAATTCTTCCACTGTTTTAATATGATGCAAAGCCATTTTTTTATCCCTCCTAAAAGCTTTTATTTTTCTCAGTACAAACTACAAACTTTGCACTTGTCTTATAATATTCCTCACAAATAACAAAAATCCTTCTTACTTATTCTTTATTAAGAATGAAGCAACTAAAAAAAGAGTGCAAAGCACTCTTTTCAGCGAAAAGTCCATCGTAAGCCGAGTTCTGTTCCGCCAACGGCGGCGGCAATCATTTATCTAGGGAATCAATTACTCAATTCCTCAAGCGACACTACCCGGAAGGTCGGCGGGTCACCTCAACCCTTCCCTACTTGGTCTTGCTCCAGATGGGGTTTACCTAGCCGACAAGTCACCCTGTCGCTGGTGCGCTCTTACCGCACCATTGCACCCTTACCGTAAAACGGCGGTTTCTTTCTGTGGCACTAGCCTTAGAGTTGCCTCCACTGGACGTTATCCAGCATCCTACCCTATGGAGCTCGGACTTTCCTCGTCTGGCCTGTAGCCAGCCGCGATTGCCTGACAAACTTTACGCTCCTCCAAGCCTATCTAAAATCACGAGCTCTGTCAACTCTTTCCCATAAAAACCGAGCTCAAAGCAACCATTTTTTTACCTCAAGCCCGGTCTTTATTCTTTTAATTGAGCTCACCCGAAACCCCTCGCCACCGCTTTAAGGTCGGAAAAAATTCCGTCATTTTGAGCCGCGCCTCTGACTCACTCATCCGCATTTCCGCATCTTCATTAAATTCATCCAGATACTCAAGGCAATGCTCAATCATTTCTTCCATGGTCATCATTTCGCAAAAATCCCCATCTTCAAAGCAAAATTGACAATATTCCTCATTTAAAGTCCCATCTTGATTGGTGCCAAAATCATTTTTTTCTTCCATTGGCATCCCACAACTCTGACAAAATCTCACTTTTTTCCCCTCCCTAGGCAAATTGAAAAATTTCTTTTTCCTGCTGAGAAATTACGACTTCCAAAGTACTATCTATTTTCTGAATTTTTTCCGCCAATATCGAAAGTACACATTTTTCGGTGCCATAATGTCCACCATCAATCAGAGAAAGTCCCGAAGCCAAAGCTTCTTCCGCATCATGATGGCGAATATCGCCGGTTAGAAATACATCGGCGCCTGCATTTGTCGCAGCTTTCCAAAAAGACATCCCCGCACCACCACAAAGAGCTATTTTTTGAATCTTTTCTGTCCCGACGCCGCAAAATCTTACTCCCGGCAAAGCTAATCTTTCTTTGATAAAATTCACGCATTCTACCAATGTCATTGGCGTTTCTAGGCACCCGACCCTGCCAATTCCCGCACTCGAAACAATCGGCGTATCCAAAGGATACACATCATAAGCGACTTCCTCATAAGGGTGAGCGGCTCGCACTGCCGAAAGAATCTCGGAAAGTCGTTCCTTCAGCACCAAAGCCTCAATGCGCACCTCCCGAATTTCTTCTAAAGTACCTACTTTACCAAACGCCGGAGCTGCACCATCTAAGGGTAAAAAGCGTCCTGCCCCCTCGGATGAAAAACTGCAATGACTGTAATTCCCTAATTTTCCGGCACCCGCATCGCCCATTGCCTGACCAACTTTATCCGCCGCCTCTTCCGGTACAAAAACGACCAGTTTTTGCCATTTTTCTTGGATTGGTTCTAAAATTTTGACCTCTTTCAAATCAAGCAATGCCGCCAATCCATCATTGACTCCACCTCGGCAAGCATCCAAATTGGTATGGGCTGAGAAAACGCCAATTCGATTTCGGATAAGCTGAGCCACCATTTTTCCTTGCCGAGTCTCTTCAGACAGATAAGTCGGCGGAGAAAGCCAAAAGGGATGATGAGTCAAAATCAAATCAACTTTTTTCTCAATCCCCTCACAGACAACTTCCTCAGACACCCCCAAGGAAATCAAAACCCGCTTCACTTCCTGACCGGAGCTTCCGAGAAATAATCCAACCTTATCCCAACTTTCTGCCAAACCAGACGGCGCAAAAGCCTCCATTTCTTTCATAATGCGCCCGATCGTCACAGCCATTGCCGCACCTCCTCCAATTCCGATTTTTTCTGCTGCCAGAATTGCTTTTTCTGCTCATTTTCTTCACTTTTAACTGCTTTTTCAAGACCCATCAAAATTTGAGTTACACTAACTAAAATTTCCGCAATTCGCTTCGCTATCAACGGATCTTTTTTCTCAAAAGCCAAAGGGCCAAGCTCCCAAATTATTTCTTTCTCCGGTCTTTTCATCAGCCCTTTTTCTGCCAAAAACAGCTCATATAGCCTACCTTGAGATTCTACCCAGACTTCTTCAATCAGCTTCCAGCCGGAATCTGCCAAAAATTTTCTCAGCTCGCCGGAATCGCTTTGAGGCTGACAAAGCAGATATTCAAGACTATTCCATACCTCCGGATTATCCAGCAATATTTTTTGAATTGTGCCGCCCCCCATACCGCAAAGAGATACCCCATTGACCTCATAAGGCTTTAATGGAGTGAGCCCATCCCCCAAACGAAGCTCAATCTCTTTTCCAAGACCGGACCATCTCACGTTTTTTCGAGCCAAAGCCAAAGGGTTTTCCCGCAAATCACAGCCAATCGCCTTTTGGACTTTGCCTCTTTTTACCAACTCAATCAGCAAATAACCATGATCCGTACCGATATCGCCCCAACTTGCACTGCTCGGAATTAATTCCGCTACTTTTTTTAGCCGCTCATCCAGTTGAAAATTTTCCATCTTTTATCCTCTCTTATGTGCCAATAAACAAAAAAGCAAGGCTTCCGCCTTGCTTTTTATTTTTCAGTTGGTGGGCCTACCTGGATTCGAACCAGGGACCAACCGGTTATGAGCCGGCGGCTCTGACCGCTGAGCTATAGGCCCGTACCCATTCATTTTACACGGATAAGCCTTTAGCGTCAAGGGTATCCTGATTATTCAAGAAAATCTCTGAGTTTTTTACTGCGAGTCGGGTGGCGGAGCTTGCGAAGTGCTTTCGCTTCAATTTGACGAATCCGCTCTCTGGTCACCCCAAAGTGTTGCCCAACTTCTTCTAAAGTCCGAGCTCTGCCATCATTCAGTCCAAACCGCAAACGGAGTACCCGTTTTTCCCGCTCTGTTAAAGTTTCCAGTACATCCTCAAGCTGCTCCCTAAGAAGCATAAAAGATGCTGCATCCGCTGGAGCCGGGGCATCCTGATCTTCAATAAAATCTCCCAAATGAGAATCTTCTTCCTCGCCAATCGGAGTTTCCAGAGAAACTGGTTCTTGAGCGATTTTCATGATTTCTCGCACCCGCTCAACTGTGATATCCATTGCCTTCGCCACTTCTTCCGGCGCTGGGTCACGCCCCAAATCTTGAAGGAGCTGCCGAGAAATTCGAATCAGTTTATTAATCGTTTCCACCATATGCACCGGAATCCGAATCGTCCGTGCCTGGTCGGCAATCGCCCTGGTAATCGCTTGACGAATCCACCAAGTCGCATAAGTGCTGAATTTAAAACCTTTTATATAGTCAAACTTCTCCACCGCTTTAATCAGCCCCAGATTACCCTCTTGGATCAAGTCCAAAAAGAGCATCCCGCGACCTACATAGCGTTTTGCAATACTCACCACCAGACGTAAATTCGCCTCGGTCAATTTTTTCTTAGCTTCCTCGTCTCCTTCAGCGACGGCTTTAGCCAAAGCAATCTCGCTTTCCGCATTCAAAAGAGGTACTCGACCGATTTCCTTCAAATACATTCGCACCGGGTCATCAATGCCAACCCCATCGGGAACCGACAAATCAATCTCAACTTCTGCGGTTTCCTCTTCCGCATCTGCGGGCATATCCTCGGCATCCGGATCGACTGCCACAGCTTCAGAGCTCACATTCAATCCTTGACCTTGAAGAAATTGATACATTTTTTCAATTTCTTCGGTGGAAAGTTCCTCATTTTGAAGCGCATCCATCAGCTGCTCGTAGTTGAGCTGATCCCCTTGCTTCTGGCCGACTTTTATCAATTTTCTAAGGATTTCCATCATATCATCAGAAAATTCAACTTCATCTGTCTTCTTGGGCTTTGCCTTTTTCGCTTTCGGCTTCGCCTTTATTTCTGCCCCTTCAGCCTCAGTACTCTCCGGAGCCGGTTTTGCTTTGGCTTTCGCCACTTTTTTCGGCTTGGTTTCTAATGTCTCGGTTTCAGCACTTTCCGGAGCTGCCTCTGCCTTAGCTTTAGCCCTTCTTGGGCTTTGCTTTGACTTCTGCCGATTCAGTAGCTACTGGTTCTGCTTTTTTATCGGCTTTAGTCGCTTTTTTCCTAGTTTCCGCTACCTTGGCCTCGGCTACTTCCGGCTCTACCTTTTTCGCCTTTTTTGGTTTTTCTGCCGAAGTAGTTTCCGATTCGGTTATTTTTTCAGCAACTTTCTTAGAAGCTTTTTTCGGTATTTTTTTCTCAACCGATTTTTCCACTTCAACGACTACTTTAGTTGCTTTTGTTTTCTTTGGTTGCTGATTTTCTGCCTTTTCTTCAATAGGCTCTGCTTTTTTCTTCGCCACGATTACTTTCCTCCTTTCTCCAAAAATCTTATTTTCTGCTCTGATTCTGCACGTTCAAATCCCCTATTCACTTCCTAAATTCCTCACTCCGAAGAATTTTCCATTCTTTCTTTTTTTAAAAGTTCAATCTCCTGTAATATTCGCCTACTTTTTTCAGTTTCCTGCAAATAATTTTCATTTCCTTCTTTTATAAGTCGATCCACTTCCTGAGAAGCTTTGAAGGACTGACGTAGAAGACTATCCAAACGAATTTGAAAAATAAGTCCGTCAATATAACGAACTAAATCGCCAACTAAAAAATCTCCCGTACCTTCTATTCGATACCATTCCCGACTTTCCTCTTCCGCAGATGAAGAAAGTACAAAAGGACCATTTCGGCCTTCTGCGGTAATCAGCCAAAAAAGCTTACCTCGCACCGAATTTGAAAAATCCTCCTGAGAAAGCTGGATTTTTACATAATCTCGAATCCCGGCCTCTTTCTCCAGTAAATAAAGAAGTTGCCTTTCACTCTTAGCAATCGGCGCCTCATTTTTTTCCAAAGCACTCAAATCAATCGGCTTCTCTAAAGGACTGCCACTCCGCCGCCGAAAACGGCGAATTTCCTGCCGCAAAACTCCTTCGTCCAGTTGGAGTTGGCTTGCAAAGCGGCGAATCTGTTCCTGCACTTCCACAGTCTCCTCTGCCTCTCCCAAAGCCATTACCGCCTGGCGCACTGCTTCTTGCTTCTCTTCCGGCCCTCTGCCAATAGCAAATTCAATGACCCGATCCATCCGATATTCCAAAATCGGCTTGCCTTCCAGCACCTGAAATTTTTCCGCCCCATGAGTTCGGATGTATTCATCCGGGTCTTTGCCATCGGGCAAATTTAAAATCCGTACCCGAAGCCCCTGCTCCCGAATGATTTGCAGTCCTCGCAAGGTCGCATTCTGACCGGCCGCATCGCTATCATAGGCAAAAACTACCTCTTCGGCGAGACGCTGCAAAAGCCTCCCTTGTTGCGGCGTAAAAGCAGTTCCCAAAGACGCCGCCGAATGATGAATTCCCGCCTTATGAAGAGCAATCAAATCCATATAGCCCTCAACCACGAAAGCTTTCTTTTCTGCCTTTACCGCATCTAGCGCCCAATTAAGTCCATAAAGCTGATGTCGTTTATTAAAAATCAACGTCTCCGGTGAATTCAGGTACTTCGCTTCCCCTTCTTTATCGACTAGAAGCCGCCCACCAAAGCCAATATATCTGCCCCGAGGATCTAAAATCGGAAACATCAAGCGATCTCGAAAACGGTCATACAGCCCGCCCCGCTTATTTTTTCCGGCAAGCCCCGCCGCCTCAATCGCATCCGGCGAGACCCCTTTTTTCAAAAGTGCCTCACTCACATGTTGCCAACTATTCGGTGCATAGCCAAGCTGAAATTTCTCCTGAAGCTCAGAGCCTATGCCCCGCCGCTCCAGATAATCCCGCACCGGCTTGCCGATTTTTTCATGATTTAAGCAAGCTCGAAAGTATCTCGCCGCCTGTTCATTAATCTGAAATAATTCTTTTCTAAGCCTGTCCTTTTTTTCTTCCTCCGGATTGCGCTCAATTTCCGGTAGAGGAATTCCAAACTTTTGAGCCAACTGCTTCGCCGCATCCCCAAAGGAAATTTTTTCAAGTTGCATCAAAAATTGAAAGGCATCGCCACCGGCCTGACAGCCGAAACAATAGAAAAATCCCTTATCCGGAGCCACCGAAAAAGACGAAGTTTTTTCGCCATGAAACGGGCAAAGACCCCAATAACGCTGTCCCTTTTTTTGGAGAGATACATGATCGGAAACGACTTGCAAAATATCCGCTTCTTTTCGCACCCGCTCTATCCAGTCCTCCGCATATCGCATTCCTTCCCCTCCTTCTCTCAGCCCTTTAATTCAAGCCCTACCGATGGCACATACCATTTTTCATACAAGGTAATCGCATATAAATCCGTCAATCCGGCAATATAATCGACCACGACTTTCTCAAGACCCCACTTTTCTTGCCAATTCAGATATTCCGTCGGCAAATAGTGCGGATTTTTCATCAGCCGCTCATAAAGACCGGAAATCACATGAGCTGCCTTCTCCCGCTCCACCATAATCTCCGAAGTCAGATACACCCGCTCAAACATAAAATTCCGGAATAAATCCATCGCCTCCCGAATTTTATCACTCTGGCGAATCGTTCCTATCCCGGTAGAAGACGCAATCATATCGGTCACCATAGCGGTAATCATATCCGAATGTCGCTCTCCCAAAATCGCCCGCACCTCATAAGGCAGATCTGCCACACCGATGACTCCGGCCCTCATTCCATCATCAAAATCATGGCACAGATAAGCCATCCGATCGCCGGTCTTGACGATTGCCCCTTCCAGCGTTTTCGGTGCCTCGTCCCCGGTATGATTCAAAATCCCATCCCGGACTTCCGCAGTCAAATTCAGCCCTTGCCCCTCTTTTTCTAAGTGGTCTAGGATTCTCAGGCTCTGCTCATTATGCTCAAAATGTCCGGTAATCCTCGCAATCGCCTGCTCGCCTGCATGACCAAACGGAGTATGCCCCACATCATGACCCAGCGCAATTGCCTCCGTCAAATCCTCATTTAAATTAAGGGCTCTGGCGATAGTACGGCAAATCTGGGACACCTCAAGGCTATGGGTCATTCGGGTACGGTAATGATCTCCCGGCGAAATATAGACTTGAGTCTTATGCTTAAGTCGCCGAAAAGCCTTACTGTGAAGAATTCGATCCCGATCTTGCTGAAAAGCAGTCCGATAAAGGCAAGGCTCTTCCCCACGCTCCCGACAAGCCTTTTTACTTTTGGCGGCAAAATCAGAAAGGCGCTCTTCCTGCGCCTCAATCATCTCTCGGATATTCATTCGTTTTTCGTCACTCTCTTTTAACAATCTCTGCTTTATATTTTCTTTCCTGATTTGCAAATCTCCTTCTTTTGCAAAGTAGCATTTTCAAACGATTTTTGTTATTCTTATTCCTATAAAGGAGATTTTTATGAAAATTTTTTTAAAACTTTTATTCCTTCTATGGATTACTTTTATCGGCTCACCTATCGCTTCAGCAGCAATGCCCGACATTCAGGCCAACTCTAAAACTTTCGATATTTTCAGCGGTGAATGGCTTCTTGAAGGCAATGTGAGAGTTACTTCCAAAAATTGGTCAGCCAAAGCCGATAAAGTCCGAGTTCATCCCATCAAGTTTGATGTCTTTGCCATCGGCAATGTTCAGCTTATCCGGCAAGATCTGGTCATCTGGGCAGACCAAATTGACTTTCGCCAATCCAGCCAAATCGCCCACCTGAGCGGCGATATTAAAATTCAATTCGGCTTCCTCACTGCCACCGGCACAAGCGGAACTTACAATGCCCAAAGCCGCATCGCCAATCTCAGCGGCAGCGCAACTTCGCCGGCGATTTTCTCCGCCACCCCAAATAGCTCTTTCAAAGCAAACCGCATCGAATTCAATCTTCATAGCCTTAGAGCATCCTTTCCTGAGCCGGTACGCTTTCAGCTTTATCAAACCTCCGGAGATGGCGTTTCCGGCATCGCCGACTCCGGCAATTACAACATCTCTACCGGACAAGCAACCCTAAAAAACACCGCCTATAAAACCCTGCCCGACGGCGACCAAACCGTCACCCCCCAACTCATCTACTCAATTGATTAAAGTAGCACACAAAAAGAGGACAGACCACGCATTTCGCGGAATCTGCCCTCTTTTATTTTGGCCTGAAAATCTAAATTGGCTTATTTTTTCTTTTTAGGTATCGCTGCTTTAACTAGAAGTTCTGCTGCACCTGCAGCAGGAATCGCCATTGCGGGGCCTACTCCGGGAATTGCTGCCACCCCAACGCCTACGCCACAAGCTAATACATCTCTAATCGGCGCAAGAAATTCTAACGCTTTTATGCCTTTTTCGTCCATCGAACTGGACTTTTCAGCTAGCTTAATTGAGCTTTTCAAGGCTTCTTCTAATCGGACGACAACCTCTCCCTGTGTTCTACAACGTTCTTCCAGCTGAATCACTATCTCACTTTGAGCTTGATATATCTGATAAAGATCAGCAAATTTATTTTCTACCTCTACTGCTTTTTTCTGAAATGACAAATAGAGCCAATACGTCAGACCTAATATCAGTACTAGAACCCCCATTGCCACATAAATTCCTATTGTATCCATTTTAGCCACACTCCCTAACTATTTTGTTGCCAAGTATTTCTGTCAAACGATATATCGTTATCATAATAAAGCACAGTCGATTTGTCAACGTTGTATCGTTAGTATGAAAGAAAAAATATAAGCTACCCTTTAATAACGAGATGCCGTTAAAAAGGAGGATGCTTATGAGAATTTCAAGATGGCTCGCAAACAGAATCATTTATCTATGCTCTGAAAAGAAAATAAGCATCAATCAACTTGCCTTAGATTCGGATTTAACGCAATCTACCTTAAATAGTATCGTACACGGAGAGAGTAAAAATCCAAAGTTAGTGACACTTCTAAAAATTTGTCGCGGCCTTAATATCTCCTTAAATGAATTGCTTCAGGATATTGACTCGGAAAAATTTGAAGAGATTGAGGACTAACCATATCCAATTGATTAAAATAGCACACAAAAAGAGGACAGACCGCATAGCCTGCGGACGCTGCCCTCTTTTATTTTTTCCTGAAAATCTAAATCGAATTATTTCTTCTCATCCGGAATCATCGCTTCAACCACTCCGGCTGCGCCGATTCCGGCGACATCAGTGCCAAAATAAGCAACTGCGGCCGCATTTGCCGCCCCGGCAATCATT
>JGI994J12354_10001568_pt1 | contig 23121 bp, 18 predicted proteins | sample IntmicLarv3ML3BL_FD_12354 | JGI IMG/M metagenome (IMG submission 12354) | reverse complement strand
CAGGGACACACAAGGGAGTAGAAGTCCGTAAAGGTGTACGTTTGCGGACCGGCGGCACACCGGGCAGACGCGCTGCTTTTTGAGACGATTCGTTGGTTCATTTCCGGAATATGTGAATTTTTCGGCAAAACCCCTTGCAAATATCGTTTTCCTGTGTTAAACTTAATCATATTCACATTCTGCACACTCTCCGCAAACGTACACATTTGCGGAACATCCCTTGCATTTTCTTAGTCATTGGAATATATCAAGAATAAGGGGGATCATTCATGGCAAACATGAGCGCAGAAACCAAAACCCGGGCACGCGAAGCGATCCGGCACCCCATTGTGTGGTGGCGCGGTGAAGGCCTGCCCGAGGAAGATATCCGGCCCTGGGAGGGCGGCATCCAGTTCCTCGCCGAATCCCTGAAGGGCTTCATGAACGGCTATACGGGGATCAGGGAACGTCTCTACCTCGGCATGGGGGAGGGAAAGATCCCGCCGAACTGGAAGAGTGTGCACGACGTGGCAGTGGTGACCTGGGACGCCGTCAACGATCCCCTCATCGGCTCTTATATGGACCGCCGGCGCTTTGGCGAAACCGTGCACCGCTGGATCATGCGTTTCAACGCGACCTTCAGCCCTCTGTTCATCCTGCTGCAGTGCCTCAGCTTCGGCATGACGCCCCTGCAGCGTGTCATCCAGTGGACGCTGATTTCCATGTTCGCCGATATTATGAGCACCGCCAACGCCGTGAGCGAGACAAAAATCTGGGCGGGCATCACGCCACACTCCGAGCAGCGCAGCGTTGTGCAGCTGTGCAGGACAGTGGGCAACCAGTTCTCGGACGTCTTCAATGGAATTCCCATGATTTTGATGGGGCTCAAGGATATCATCGGCTTGAGCGATTACCAGATCATGATCTACGGCGCGCTGATCTTTACGCCGCTGACGATTTTCTGCCGCTGGCTGCCCTCCTATGCCAAGCAGCGTGTGGATTTCACACTGAAAGTCCAGGGAGAGGACCAGACCGGGGAAGAGGCCGAGCGCCCGCCCACCCTGCGCGAATGCTTTGCCGTGGTCAGGCACAACCGCTGGTTCATGATGCAGACCGCCGTCAACCTGATCAAGATGGTGCTGCCCGGCTCGGACTACATGTTCCTGTTTCGCTTCCTGATCAAGCCGCTTCAATTCCGGGGACGCGAAATCGGAGGCGAGCTCATCTGGGGGGCGAAAAACGTCATCTTCAACGCTCCCACATTTTTGATGCAGCCCTTGGCTGTCACGGTCATGAACAAATTCAGCAGCAAGCTGAATTTCCTCCGGACCCAGCAGATACTCATCATGATTGCCCACACAGGCATGTACCTTTCCGGCTACAAGACCTGGCCGCGGCTGGTCCTGCAGTTCACCCTGGAGGCGCTCCGGGGGATGTTCGACATGTGGGCCCCCGTGCCCCAAAAACTGGTCGACTACGAGATGCTGGACTACGTGGAATGGAAAACCGGCCAGCGCAGCGAGGGCATGACCGCCGCGGTGGACGGCATGCTCAACAAGCTCATACAAAAGAACGTCGGCAACGTGATTGGCAACGCCGTGACGCAGTGGACCGGCTACAAGGGCTACGATATCCCCGCGGAGGAGCAGCCGGAGCGTTTTTTGAAAACCATATGGCCGCTGAGGCACTTCGGCATCATCGCTGGCGCGGCCATCACGCTGGTCGCCCTGCTGTGGTTCAAGTATCCCCACGACCCGAAGGCGGTGGAGGCGGACCTGGTGGAGCGGCGCGCAGTGGCAAAGCAGCTGAAGGAAGAGATGGCGGAGAGCTTGTCATGAAGGCAATGAACGGCATGAAAAAAATCACATCATTTGTTTGTGCAGCAGCGCTTTTATGCGGCGTTCTTGCGTTGCTGCCTGCGTGCGGCCGGCAGGAGGCTACAGAAATCGAAACAGGCGCAGAAGGAGAATGTCTTTTTTCAATCAGCCTTTCCTATCCGTATCTTGACAATTACAACATCGAAGTGACCGACTGCGGGTATCTTACGACGGTAAGAGGGACAGGGGAGAAAAAGGTTCAAAAAACGGTTCTTTTGAGCGAACGCACCTTCTCAAGAATACGCAGGATGCTGGAGCGGCTTGACTTTGCGTCTCCGCCCCAAACAGAGATGACTGACGTTGGCGATGTGGATCTGTATCTCAACAAAACAAATCAACGAGCATACTTCACCTATGGGTATGTCACGAATCACCGAAAAACGGACAAGCCGTTTGTTGATTTCACGAAAGCCGTGATTGCGCTTTCCCCCATTCCCGTTCTGAATCTTTACGGCAAGCCGGTGCGGCCGTTCCGCATTCCCCGGCTGTTTTTCTTCATTATTTGGCTATTATGAGCTCCCCGTGAAAATCTGCGAACAGCCGACTCTGATTTGTTGTGAACCAGAGTCGGCTGTGATTTTTTGCTCAAGTTTTGAGCGCCTTTTGCAGGGCGAGCAGGGCTTTTTTTTCGATGCGGGAAACGTAGCTCCTGCTGATGCCCAGCAGCTTTGCAACCTGCCGCTGGGTATGAAAATCGTTCCCGTAAAGGCCATAGCGCAGCACGATGATCTGCTTCTCGCGGGATTCCTTCATGCCGTGCAGATGGTCATAGAGCTGCTCCACGCGGATTTTCAGGTCAATTTCGTCGGAAATCGTGTCGTCCAGGCTGATGACGTCCATGAGCGTCAGCGGGTTGCCCTCGTTGTCGGTATCAATGGGGTCGCTCATAGAAACATCCTGGGCGGTCTTTTTTTGATTGCGGAAGTACATGAGGATTTCGTTATCAATACACCTTGCCGCATAAGTCGCCAGGCGCGCGCCCTTGCCAAAGTGAAAGGTGTGAATGGCTTTGATTAATCCAATGGTTCCCACAGAAATTAAATCCTCCTGATCGATGCAGTTGGCGTAGTATTTCTTAATCACATGCACCACCAGCCTCAAATTGTGCTCAATGAGCCGATCGCGCGAGGCAATGTCGCCTGCGGCATAGGCCACAAGGCATTCGTGCTCCTCCTCGGCGGAAAGGGGGGCGGGGAAGGAGCCAGTGTTGCTCAGGTGCAGTGCAAAAAAAAGAAACTGGTTGGCAAGGGCGTTGAGAAGCATTTGCAGCATGGTGATCAGCCTTTCGTGTTGGTTTGTGAGATTCGTGGGGGAAATGGGATGTTTTTAAGCGTAGTATGCGTGGGCGGTTGACTAATCTATATGAGCGAGACGAATTGTCCCATACGGGAAAGACATGGAAAAGACGAATCGTCCCATACAGGCACCGGCGCTTTCGCACGCGAACTACTTTTGATTTTCTGTTGACATTTTGGTTTAAGTGTGCTATAATAATAGTAACACTTTAACGCTTTCAAGTGCTAAAGCAAATAGGCAAGAGGAGTTGTTTTGACATGGTAGCAGTTTGGGTTACGATTGCGATTTACATCGCGGTGCTGGTGGTCATCGGAATTCTGACCGGCCGCAGCAGCAAAAGCATTGCGGATATCACCGTCGGCGGGCGGCAGGCAGGCGCGTGGCTGAGTGCGCTCAGCTATGGCACGGCCTATTTTTCCGCCGTCATGTTTGTAGGATACGCGGGTTCCACGGGCTATGGTTTTGGGCTGTGGGGCGTGCTTGTGGGTCTGGGCAATATGCTGTTTGGCACGCTGCTGGCGTGGCTTGTGCTGGCACGGCGCACGCGCGAGGTTTCGACACAGCTCAATATCCAGACCATGCCGCAGTTTTTTGAAAAACGCTACGACAGCCGCGCGATGAAGCTCTTTGCGTGCCTGATCACGTTCATTTTCTTCATCCCCTATTCCGCGTCGGTATACAAAGGGCTCGGGAGCATTGCGCAGGTGCTGCTGGGGGTTGACGACACCATCTTCATGGTCATCATCGCGGTGCTGGCGGCGCTGCTGCTGTGGTTCGGCGGCTATCTGGTGCAGGCACGGGCGGATTTCATTCAGGGGATCATCATGTTTGTTGGCGTGATTTTGCTGGTTGTGTTTGTGCTGCGGGCGGATGCCGTGGGCGGCGTTGCCGGCGTGATGGAATATGCCAAAACGGATATGGGGTTGCCTCGCCTTGCCGGCAAACAGCTGTGGGCGCTGATTTCGCTGATCTTTATGACCAGCTTTGGCACGTGGGGTTTGCCGCACATGATTCAGAAATTTTTCGGCATCAAATCCGATGCGCAGGCAAAGCGCGGCGTCTGGATATCTTCCGTATTTGCGCTGATAGCGGCAGGCGGCGGCTACTTTGTGGGTTCGCTGTGCCACATGTTCTTCAACCGTGCGCAGTATGACGCGATGGCGGAGCAGTACGGCACGACATTCAAGGATTTCATTGTGCCAACGATGCTCAAGCTGGCCAACATCCCATCGGTTTTGGTCGGGATTGTGGTGGTGCTGCTGCTGGCGGGCTCGGTGACGACGCTGTGCGGCGTGACGCTGGTTTCGAGCTCCACGCTGGTGCTGGATTTCTTCAAAACCCTGCGCCCCAACACAAAAGAAAAGAGCCTGAAGCTTGGGACAAGGCTCGTCTGCGTTGCGTTCGTGGCAGTGTCTTATCTTGTGGCGAACAGCAATACCCCCATCCTCGATTTGATGAGCTACAGCTGGGGCATCATTTCCGGCTCGCTGCTGGCACCCTACCTGCTGTCACTTTACTACAAGGGCACAAACAAAATCGGCGCATGGGCGGCTTCGATCACGGGCTTTTGTATCGCGTTCATACCCGCCGCTGCAAAATTGATCAACGTATTTGGTTTTGGCGGCGAATCGGCGGCCACGCTCATGGGCTACGGTCCGCAGTTTGCCTGCGCGGCGATGGTCACTTCTATTGTTGTGTGCTTTGTTGTGAGCATGATCACGAGTGATCGCAAAGCAACAGTGAAAGCTGCGTAATTTTGTTCAATAAAAAACTCCCTTGCCATGATCAAAATGACAGGGGAGTTTTTGCGTTTCAAATATCTTATTGCAGCTTATTGTGCAGCAATTTATGGAGCTTTGGAATCAGCGCCGAGCAGAGGGCAACCTTGAGCAAATCGCCCGGCAGATAGGGCAGCATGCCGAAGAGGAAGGCGTCCCGCAGGGTGGTCATATGCATGACATGCGCCAGCCACGGCAGGCCGGGGAGGTAGATAATCAGCGAGCCCAGCAGCAGCGCGGGCAGCACCACCTTGAATGACCGCCCGAAGCGCTGCAGCAGCAGGCCAACGGCGAGTGCCGCGAGGATATAGCCGAGGATGAAGCCGCCCGTGGGGCCGATGACATAGGCCCAGCCGCCGCGCATGCCCGCGAACACAGGCAGGCCGATGGCACCCATGGCGGCGAACAGCAGCTGGCTCAGCGTGCCCCACTTCCAGCCGAGCAGGCCCGCCGCGAGGAAGATGGAAACCTGCGTGAACACGACGGGCACGGCATTGATGGGCAGGGAAAGCTGCGAAAGGGCGGCGCTCAGCGCGGCAAACAGCGCGGTGAGGGTGATGTATAATATTTTTTTATTTTTATTTTGCACGATGCTCTCCTGGTATTTTAAGCGCTAAAATGTACTTGTCATATCGGCAGTCACAGTTTCGACGACGGTTTCTTTGGTTTGGGAGGCGGCGATTTTCTTTTGCAGCTCGGCCCAGAAGAGGTCTTCGTCGATGGGCAGGGCAACGCTGCGCCCAAGCCACGAGGAAAGGTGCGCGGCGTTGGAGACGCTCAGCCCGCGAATGCCCTCTTCGCCCTTGGCAAACAGCAGCGCCCGGTCGCCGGTGAGAATGGCCTGCGCAAAGGCGTTCAGGCTCTGCGCGTGCTGCTTTTCGGTTTGCGGCGGGATGTCCATTTCATAGGTTTTCATCGCGGGCATGGCAAAGCCCTCGGGGCAGGTGTCCAGGTGATTTTGCGTGGATTCAAATTCCGTGACAATGAGCTTGCCGTTTTCGCTGATCAGCTTTGCTTTGTCCAGCGTGATTTCCAGACGGTTCGCGCCCGCCGGTTCGCCCGTTGTGGTGATGAACACGCCGGTTGCCCCATTGGGATATTCGGCATAAATGGTCACGTCGTCCTCCACCTCGATGTTGTGCCATTTGCCCTCGTGGCAGGAGGCGCGGACGTTGCAGGGCATGCCGCAAATCCACTGCCACAGGTCAAAATTGTGCGGGCACTGGTTGATCAGCACGCCGCCGCCCTCGCCTGCCCAGGTGGCGCGCCAGCCGCCGGAATTGTAGTAGGCCTGCGTGCGGTACCAATCGCAGATGAGCCAGGTGACGCGGCGCAGCTGGCCGTATTCGCCGCCCTGCACGAGCGCCCGCATCGTTTGATAGAGGGGATTGGTGCGCTGGTTATACATGATCGCGAAGATTTTATCGCTGCCTTCGGCAGCTTCGTTCATCGCGCGCACCTGCTTGGTATAAACACCGGCAGGTTTTTCGGTCATCACATGCAGGCCGGCCTTCAGCGCCGCGATGGCGATGCCGGGGTGGTCATAATGGGGGGTGCAGATGAGCACAGCAGTGCACAGCCCGCCGTCAATGAGTTCTTTTGCGTTGTTATATACCGCTACGCCGGGGAGGTCTTTCTGCGCGGCCGCCAGGCGCTCTGGTTTGATGTCTGCCACGGCGGCAATGCGGATATTTTTGTGCGCGCCCTCCAGGTGCATCTGCATGTGCGCGGTGCCCATGTTGCCGTAGCCGACGATGCCGATCGCCACGGGCTGCGCGAGGGCCGCGGTCGCCATCATCTGCTCGGCGGCCTTTGCAAACGACTCTTCCTGCGTGGCATAAAGCTCCTGATTCGCGAGCTTCTGCTTCGTTTCTTCGTCGAATCCGCCGAGGCCGTCGAACACCTTCAGGTGGGGCTCCATCGAAAGCCAGACCGTGCCGAGGTTGGATTTGTCGTAGTCCGCGAGGATTTCCGCGAGCCTGCCGCCGCCCCAATTCGCGGGAACAACCGCCTTCCAATCCGGGCAATAATCCTTGATGTGGAAGTATGTAATGTGGGATTTCAGCAGCTGATAGGCCTCCATGGTGTCGCAGCCGCATTCCATAAAGTTCGCGAAATCGAACACGCAGCCAAGCTCCGGCACGGCCTGCAGCAATTCAAGGCAGCGTTCGGGCGTGTCGCCGTAGATGCCCTTTTCGTTTTCGTGGCAGCAGATGACGCCGTGGCTTTTGGCATATTCCGCCATGGCGCGCACGGCGGCAAAGCGCTCTTCTTGGCTGCCCTCATAAAAGCTAAACATGCGGATATATGCGGCTTCCAGAATCTTTGCGACTGCCACGGTGTTTTTGAAGGCCTCAAAATCGAAGGCTTCTTTGCCGTATTTTGAGCCGATGGAAGAAACGGCAATGCCCGCGTCGTCCAGCCGGGCTTTGATGCTGTTTGCGGTTTCAATTGAGATATCCGAGATGTTTTCGCCGTCCACGCCGCGCAGCTCAATGGCGGCGATGCCGTGGCGTTTGCAGGCGGCAATTTGCCCCGCAAGGTCGGGGGCGGCTTCGTCCGCAAAGGCGGAAAAGAGGAATCTTGCCATGATGATCTCCTTTGTGTTTTGTTATAGCACGTGAACTAAATCACGCCAAATCCAATCAAAAACGCGAGGGCAGAGGCCGCAAGGCAATAGATACCGAAAATATAAAACTTTTTGTTTTTGATGAGCAGATTGATGAAGCCGATGGCGAGCACACCGCAGACAGCGGCGGCAACGAAGCCGATGATGAGATTCAGCGGGTTGATGGAAAGCCCGCCGCCTTTGACGAGTTGCAGGCCTTCCACAAGTGCCGCACCGAGGATGGCGGGCATGGAAAGGATGAACGCGAATTTGACCGCGAACTCTTTTTTGAGGCCGCCGAGCACACCGCCGAACAGCGTGCTGCCGCTGCGCGAAAGCCCGGGCAAAATCGCCACGGCCTGCAGACAGCCTACCAGCAGCGCGGTGAGGTACGGCGTGTCGCCCTGCGTGTATTCGCCCTTGTCCAGGCGGTCGATCAGGAACATGAACACGGCGGTGACCAGCAGCATGACGGCGACCACGAAGATGTTTTCGAGCACATCGTCAAAGCCAAGCAGCTTCACGCCGGCACCCGCAATCACGGCCGGGATTGTTGCGATCACGACAAGGAGCAGGAAGCGGCGCTCCGGTGTTTTGAAGTTCGGTTTGCCCCGCAGAAGATCCCACGCGGCGGCAAAAAACTCCTTGATGAGCATCCAGACATCCTTGCGGAACATGATGGCGACAGAAACCAGCGTGGCGAGGTGCAGGAACACCGTGAAGCCGAGATTGCCGCCTTCTTCCGCGCCGAACAGGGCGTTGAAGATCACCAGATGCCCGGAGCTTGAGACCGGCAAAAATTCCGTTACCCCCTGAATGATTCCCGCGACCAATGCTTGCCACCAAGTCATAGCGATGCTTCCTTTCAAGTTATAATCATAGCCCAGCGCCCGTTTTGTGAGCAGCCGGGCTGTCATATAAGATATATAAAATTAACCGCCGAGGTATGCCTTAATCACCTTGTCGTCATTGCGCAGGTCAGCGCCCTTGCCCTCGAGCGCGATGCTGCCGGTATCCAGTACATAGCCATAATCCGCGAGGCCGAGCGCCATCTTCGCGTTCTGCTCCACGAGCAGGATGGTGGTGCCCTCGTTGTTGAGCTGCCGCACGATGTTCGTGATATCGCGCACGATGAGCGGGGCGATGCCCATGGAGGGTTCGTCCATCAGCAGGAGCTTTGGCGCTGCCATCAGCCCGCGCCCGATGGCGAGCATCTGCTGCTCGCCGCCGGAAAGGGTGCCGCCCATTTGTTTGCTGCGCTGCGCCAGAATCGGGAAGCGCTCGAACACGCTTTGTATGCGGCGGCGGCGTTCGTTTTTGTCTTTGAGGGTATACGCGCCGAGCTCGAGGTTTTCGAGCACGGTCAGGTCCTTGAAGATATGCCGGCCCTCCGGCAGGTGAATCAGCCCCAGCTTGACGATTTCGTGCGCTGGCTTGCCGGTGATATCCTTGCCGCAGAAGGTAACTTTGCCGCCGGAGGGGCTGATGAGGCCGGAAATGGTGCGCAGGGTGGTGCTTTTTCCCGCGCCGTTGCTGCCCAGCAGCGTCACAATTTTGCCAGTGGGCACCGCAAAGCTGATGCCCCGCAGAGCCGCCACTTTTCCGTAATGGGTTTCCAGATTTTCTACGTTTAAAATTGGCTCGCTCATGTGGCACCTCCTTCGTCGTCTTCCTCCATGCCGAGGTACGCCTCGATCACAAGGGGGTCGGACTGCACCTGCGCGGGCGTTCCGCTGGCAATTTTTGTGCCGAAGTTGATGACAATTACCTGCTCCGAAACCTTCATCACGAGGTCCATATCATGCTCAATGAGAAACACTGTGATGCCGAATTCGTCGCGGAACTTGCGGATGAGATCAACCAGGTTGTCTTTTTCTTCCCGGTTGAGGCCCGCCGCAGGTTCGTCGAGCAGCAGCAGGCGGGGCTTTGCCGCAAGGGCGCGCGCCCATTCCGTGCGGCGCTGGTCGCCATAGGAAAGGTTCTTTGCCAGCTCATCTTTTTTATCAAGGATGCCCACGTAGTCCAGCAGGTATTCCGCGTTTTTCAGGATTTCGCGCTCCTCGCGCCGCTGGGCGGGGTGCCGCAGCAGTGCGCCCGCCACGGACTGTTTGGTGATGCTGTGCGCACCGCTCATCACGTTTTCGAGTACGCTCAAATTCTTGAACAGGCGCACATTTTGGAACGTGCGGACGATGCCCATTTTGGTGATTTTGTGGGGCTTGAGGCCGACGAGCGGCTTGCCGTCAAATAAAATTTCGCCTGAAGTCGCCTTATAAAAGCCGGTCATGCAATTGAAGGCCGAGGTTTTGCCCGCGCCGTTGGGACCAATCAGCGAGGTGATGGAGCCTTCCTCGATGCCGAAGCTCAGGTCCTCCACGGCAACGATGCCGCTGAAGCGCATGGTGAGGTTGTTGATTTGCATCAGCATGGGGTTTTACGCCTCCTTTCCGGCCAAAAGCCCTGCGGGCGGACAATCATCACGACCACCAGCAGGAGACCGAAAATCAGCATCCGGTTGTCCCCGAGGATGGGGATATCCCGCACGATTTCCGGGAAGATCGCGAAGAAAAACGCGCCGGCGATGACACCCGGGATTTTCCCCATGCCGCCCAAAATCACGGCGAGCAGGATGTTGACCGACTGCGTGAAATCAAAGGAACCTGGGGAAATGGAGGTCATCTTCACGGCAAAAAAGCTGCCGGTGATGCCGCCGAGCACAGCGCCGATCATGTAGGCATAAAGCTTATAGCGCGTGGTGTTCACGCCCATGGCCTGCGCCGCGTCCTCGTCCTCGCGGATGTACGCGAGCGCCCTGCCGAACCGGGAATTCCGGATGCGGTGGGAGATGAAAACATAGATCACCAGCAGCACGAGGAACACATAATACCAGTGGCTGATTTTTGTCAGATGTATGCCGAAAAAGTCCGGCCGGGCAATGCCGTTGAGGCCGCTGGCGGAGCCTGTGATATCCAGATTGCGGGCGGTGATGCGCACGATTTCCGCAAAGCCGAGGGTCACGATGGCGAGGTAATCGCTGCGCAGCTTGAGGGTCGGCGCGCCGATGAGCACCGCCATCAAAAGCGAAACGAGAATGGAAATGGGCAGCGTGAGCCAGAAATTCCACCCGGCTGTGTTGATCAAAATGCCCGTGGTATACGCGCCGATGGCGAATTTTGCGGCATAGCCCAGGTCGCACAGGCCGGTGTAGCCGACGATGACGTTCAGCCCCAGCGCGAGCAATGCGTAAAACATGGCGTTCCACAGCACGTTGAGGGCGTAATTATCCAGAAACAGCGGAAAAGCCGCCATGACCGCGAACAGAATCACAGGAGCGCCGATTTTGAAGGCCTTGTGATCCAGCAGGGGGCTCAGCAGATCTCTAAATGCACGCAGATGATCCAGCAGGGGTTTCAGTAGGTGTTTAAATGCACGTAGGTGATTCAGCAGGCGGGTCAAAAAGACTCGAACTGCCCCGGGGCGTTTGCCCGGATTCTTATGACGCATACCTACATCCTCTCAATTTCAGATTTGCCCAACAGGCCGTTGGGACGGAGTATCAGGATCATAATGAGCAGCCCGAAGGCGAACACATCCTTCCAGGAGGAGCCGAGGAACTGCGTTCCGGCGGACTCCAAAAGCCCCAAAAGCAGACCGCCGAGCATCGCACCCGGGATGGAGCCGATGCCGCCGATGACCGCCGCCGTGAAGGCTTTGATGCCGATTGTGTAGCCCATGTTATACTGCACATTGCCATAATAAACGCAGGCCATGACCCCGGCGATTGCCGCAAGGGCGGACCCCAGCATAAAGGTCATGCCGATGGTTTTGTTCACGTTCACGCCCATCAGCCGGCAGGCGTCCTGGTCGAGCGCGATGGCGCGCATGGCCTTGCCGGTTTTTGTTTTGCCGATGAAGAGCGTCAGCGCCACCATCAGCAGGGCAGAAACGCCGAGCATCACCATTTGTATGTAGGTGATGGTGATCCCGCCGATCCGCACGCCTGCTGAGTTATCGAACCCGCTGCTGAAAAAGAGCGGCTGGCTGTTGGTGAGGAACATCACGGCGTTATAGATAACCAGCGAAACGCCGATGGCGGTGATCAGCAGAGAAAGGCGCGGTGCGCCCAGCAGCGGCCGATAAGCGAAGCGCTGCGCCAAAAAGCCGAGCGCCGCCGCAAAGAACATCGCCGCAATAACTGCGCAAATGATGCTTGCCCAGCCGGGCAGGATGGCCGAAAGCGCACCGAAGACAGACAGGCACACGAATGCGCCTGTCATATAAATATCTCCATGCGCGAAGTTCAAAAGCTTAATAATACCGTAAACCATTGAATATCCCAGCGCAACCAGCGCATAGAACGAGCCGGAAATCAGGCCGTTCACGCCCTGCTGCAGGATCACTTCCCATGTAGACAAAGCTGCGAAACACCACCTATCAAATTCTTAGAGGCAAGAGGCAAGATGCAAGAGGCAAGAATCGCCAATTAGCCGTCCAGCTCAATCAGCTTGAACGCGCCGTTTTCGATCTGCAGGACGATGAAGTTGGAGACCGCGGGTTCCCGCTCGGGCGTGAACTTGATCAGCCCAGAAAGGCCCTGGTATGTGATGCCCTGCACGGCGTCGCGTACAGCGGCGGTTTCGATGGAATTCGCCTGTTCAATGGCTTCCTTGAGCAGATAAATCGTGTCGTAGCAGAGGGTGGCGTAGTTGCCCGGCGGCATGTCGAACTTTGCGTTGTAGGCATCGGAGAACTCTTTGCCGCCCACCGCGAACTCAACAAAGGGCGGGGAGGTCACATACACGCCCTCGCCGTCTTTGCCGCAGGCTTTGATCAGGTCGGGGGAAGCGGAGCCGTCGCCCACAGCGATGTCGCCCTGATAGCCGCCGTTGCGCAGCTGTTTGATCACGTTGGAGCCGTCGGCATGGTACCCGCACCAATACACGAAATCGGCGCCGGAATTGCGCACTTTGGTGACGATGGAAGAAACGTCAGCCGTGTTCTTTTCCATGACTTCCACGGTGGCGATCTCAAAATTGCTCTTGGGCAGCTCGGCGCTGCAGAGATCCGCGAGGTCTTTGGTGTAGGCGTCGCCCTGGTGAATGAGGGCAACCTTTTTGCTGCCGAGGGAGTTCAGCAGCTCTGTGAGCGTGACCACCGCATGGGTGCCGGGGCTGTTGATCATGAAGGATTGGTTCAGCCCGCGCTTTGTGATTTCCGTGGAGTTCGCGCACGAAATGAGCATCATCAGACCTTCGTCAAAAAACAGCGGCAGGGTCGGGATGGTCGCGCCCGAGGCATAGCCGCCGACGACGAAATCCACGCCGTGGGAGATGATTTTGGCTGCGGCCTGGGTTGCCGTGTTGGGGTCCGCGCCGTCGTCCGCGTCATAGAGCACGAGATTGCGGCCCAAAACGCCGCCCGCCGCGTTGATCTCTTCTACGGCCAGCTTGTAGGATTGCAGCATGTCGATGCCGTAATTGGCTTCTGAACCGGAAAGCGGTGCCAGCACGCCGATGGTGATCGCGTTGGGGTCAGTTTTTTTGTCGGGCTTGTCCCCGCCGCCTGTGCAGCTCGCGAGGAACGAAAGCGCAAGTACCGATACCAGCAGGATCGCAATGAGTCGAAGGGCTGTTTTACGCATGGTGTGACCTCCTGATTTTATATTTTATTTTGTCTGCATACATTTTATCATAGTGGGCTTCTGTTGTCAATTGATTTTTCGCTGATATGCCGGCGTGTTTGTTGACATTCCAGCCAGATGTTATACAGCACGACGGTCAGCACAATCACAGCGCCGCCAGCAAGCGCAAACGGCCCCGGTTGTTCGCCCGTGGCAAGATACACCCAAACGGGGTTCAGCACGGGTTCGAGCGCTGTAATCAGGCAGGCGAACAGCGCGGGCGTGCGCCGGATGCCCACGGAAAAGAATACATACGCCAGCCCCACCTGCACGACGCCCAAAAGCAGCATAAAGCCCCATGCCACAGCATCAGCCGTAACAGAGGTGAAGGCGAATGGCAGGCCAATGGCGGCATTGATGAGAAACCCCAGGAACAGCGCGTGCTCCGGGTTGGTGTCCGGGCGTTTGTTGCAGACGAACACGCCCGCAAAAAAGAGGCCAGACAAGATGGCGAATATGTTGCCCAGCAGGCTGCCCTGTTCGAGTTTGCCGGCAAAAAAGAAGAGCATGCCCGCGATTGTGACAGAAACGGCGATGAGCTCGCTGGGCTTCGGCCTTTTGCGGTGGAAGATCAGCTCGATGAGGATGATGAACACCGGTGCCGTGAACTGCAGCAGGATGGCGGCGGCGGCGGTGGTGGTTTTGTTGGCGAACACGAACAGCAGCGTGGTGGCGGAAAGGCAGAGCGCACCCAAAATATTGCCGGGCGTGAAGTCGATTTTTACGCTCCTGCGGAACATCGCGAACACAACGGCAGCAAGCAACGCCCGCAGCCCAACGATGCTCATGGCGCTCCAGGGGATGAATTTGATGCAAAGCCCGCCGAGGCTCCAACAGACGGAGGCGGCGACCATGAATAGAGGGCCTTTGCGGCTGTGGGCTGTGTTTGGTGTGGTGGTTGGCAATATGGGAATCCCTTTCGGTTGTTTTTTCCAAGCGGGCGGATTACCATCCGCCCCTACGGTGGAATTCAGGTGCTTTTGTAGGGGTGGATGGCAATCCACCCGCTAAATATTTCATCGCTACATGTTTTCGCAGATGCAGCCGCGCCGTTTGGGCAATTGCACGCTGCGGAATTCCATGGCCTTCGCGTCAAAGCACAGCATCCGCCCGGTGAGCAAATCGCCGATGCCCGCGAGGTATTTGATGGCTTCCATCGCCTGCAGCGTACCGATGACGCCCGCCACGGCACCCATCACGGGGATGGGGGTTTTGGCAGGCTCCGGCGGTTGCGCAAACACGCAGCGGCAGCACGGGCCGCGCCCCGGAACGTAGGTCATCAGCTGCCCCTGCAGGCCGTCAATCCCCGCGTGGGAGAAGGGTTTGCCAGCCCGCACGCAGGCGTCGTTGATCATCAGCTTTGCGGCAAAGCTATCCGTGCAGTCGAGGACGAAATCATAGCTTGCGATGAGCCCGCCGATATTATCAGAGGTCACATAAAGATGGTGCGCGTGGATTGCAATTTCCGGGTTGAGGGCTTGCAGGGTGTCTTTTGCAGAATCCGCTTTTGGGCGGTTTAAATCGGGCATGGCGTGCAGAATTTGGCGCTGCAAATTGGAGAGGTCAACGTTGTCCGCGTCGGCGATGCCGAGGGTGCCCACGCCCGCCGCCGCAAGATAAAACGCGGCAGGGGAGCCGAGCCCGCCCGCGCCGATGAGCAGCACCCTGCCGTCCGTCAGCTTCTGCTGGCCCTCCGCGCCCAGCGCCGGCAACATCAGCTGCCGTGCGTAGCGCTCCTGCTGTGCGTTGGAAAGTGACATGTTGAACCTCCTCGCGGCTGCGTTTTTATGTACACAGTATACCATAGTTGACTGATTTTTTCCAGTATAATTTACGTATAATTTGCGACAATAAAAAATTGACTTCCTTTGACTTCCGTGCTATAATAATATGATACCTAATAACTTAAAAAGAGAGGGCTGTGTATGTCAATCGCGTTGATTTCGGACATATTGCGGGAGGGCAAGCCGAGCCTTTCGTTCGAGGTGTTTCCGCCGAAGCAGGCCGAGCAGGCGGAAGCGGTCTCCCGCGCGGCGCTGGAAATTGCTGCCCTGCGGCCCTCGTTCATGAGCGTGACCTACGGCGCGGGTGGCACCACGGACCGTTATACACTGCGGGTTTCCCGGGAAATTCAGGCGGCGCACGGTGTGCCTGCCCTCGCGCATTTGACCTGCGTTGGTGCGGGGCGCGGGCAGGTGCGGGCGCAGCTCGGCGCATTGCAATCCGCCGGGATTCACAATGTGATGGCGCTGCGGGGCGATATCCCGGAAAAATACGAAAACGCGCCGATGGAATACCCCTACGCGAAGGATTTGATTGCGGAAATCAAGGCGTTCGGCGGGTTTTGCGTGGGCGCGGCGTGCTACCCGGAGGGGCATGTGGAGTGCGAAAGCCCGGCACTGGACCGCTTGCATCTCAAACAAAAAGTGGACGCGGGCGTGGATTTTTTGACCACCCAGATGTTTTTTGACAACGCTTTGCTGTATAAATTCCTCTACCAAATCCGCGAAATCGGGGTGTCCGTGCCCATTGTTGCGGGGATTATGCCGGTGACAAACGGGCGGCAAATCGCGCGTATCTGCAAGCTTTCCGGCACATGGCTGCCCGCAAAATTCCGCGCCATTGTGGACAAATACGGCTCACAGCCGGAGGCAATGCGCCAGGCGGGGATCCTCTATGCCTGCGCGCAGATCATCGATTTGCTTGCCAACGGCGTGACCGCTGTTCACGTGTATTCCATGAACAAACCGGACGTTGCGGCGGCGATTCATCATAATTTAAAGCATGTGATTGGCGGTGATGTTTGATGGAGCTTAAGTTTCCCTTAATTTTGGACGGCGGCATGGGGACGATGCTGCAGGCGGCGGGGCTTGCTCCCGGCGAGCTGCCCGAGGTGTGGAATATCACCCATGCGCAGGCGGTGACGGCGATTCACAAGGCTTATTTGGATGCCGGGGCGCAGGTGATGACAGCCAACACCTTTGGGGCGAACCGCCTGAAATACCCGGAGGGTGGGGAACACAGTCTGCGGGAGGTTATCTCTGCGGGGATCAACTGCGCCCGCAATGCAATCACAATAACGCCAGATTTGTCGCGGCACAGCCGGGGAGCCCCACCGCAGGTGGCCACACCGCTGGTGGCCACACCGCTGGTGGCGATGGACATTGGCTCGACCGGCAAGCTGCTGGAGCCGATGGGGCCGCTCGCGTTTGAGGACGCCGTAGATATTTTTCGCGAGGCGGCGGAAATCGGTGCCGCGTGCGGGGCGGAGCTGTTCTTCATCGAAACCATGACCGACCTGCTGGAGCTCAAGGCGGCGGTGATTGCCTGCAAGGAGGCTGCGCCGGAGATTCCGGTGTTCGCGAGCTTTTCCGTGGAGGAAAACGGGCGGCTGCTGACAGGCGCGACGGCGGCGTGCGCTGCCATGACGATGGAAAGCCTTGGCGTGGCGGCTGTGGGCATCAACTGCGGCGCGGGGCCGGAGCGGGCGCTGCGCGTGCTGTCTGAAATCCTTGCTGTATGCGGGATTCCGGTTTTGGCGCAGCCGAATGCCGGGTTGCCGGAGATTTGTAAAGGCGAAACCCTTTACAATATGACGCCAAACGCTTTCGCGCGTCAAGCTGTTGAACTTTACAATGCTGGCGCAAGCGTGCTTGGAGGATGCTGCGGCACAACGCCTGCACACATTGCGGCGATTTGTAAAATATTGGAACTTGATAAAAATCGACAAGTAAATTACTTTACACAAAATAAAATGGCAGAACCTGTCATATGCAGCGCATCGCAGATTGTATCGTTCAAAAACGCGCCGGTCATCATCGGCGAGCGCATCAATCCCACGGGAAAACCAACGTTTCAGGCGCACTTACGCGCAGGGAATTGGGATTATATTTTGGACGAGGCGGCGGCGCAGGCAGCAGCCGGGGCGCAGGTGCTGGACGTGAATCTGGGGTTGCCGGGGATTGACGAACGCGCGGCGATGATGGAGGCCGTGGCGCGGATTCCGCTGGCGGCACCGCTGCCGCTGCAAATCGACAGCGCTGACCCCGCCGTTTTGGAGGCCGCATTGCGGCGGTATCAGGGCAAGGCGCTGGTGAATTCTGTCAACGGAAAAGAGGAGAGCATGCGGGCGGTTTTCCCATTGCTGCAGAAATATGGCGGCGCGGTGGTGGCACTGCTGCTGGACGAAAACGGCATCCCCGCAACGGTGGAAGGGCGGCTTGCCATCGCCAAAAAAATCTACCGCACGGCGGCGGAATACGGCCTCGGCAAAGGGGATATCCTCATCGACGCGCTGACGATGGCGGTGGGCGCGGGCGGAAATACGTGCGCAGAAGTGACGCTGGAAACCGTCGCGCGGATTCAGGCGATGGGCGGTTATACGGTGCTTGGCGTGTCGAATATTTCGTTCGGCCTGCCGCAGCGGGAGATCGTGAACGCCGCGTTTTTCACCATGGCGATGCAGCAGGGGCTGAGCGCCGCGATCATCAACCCCAAAAGCGCCGCGATGATGGGCGCGTATCATAGCGTTTGCTTGCTGAAGGGGAAAGACCCTGACGCGGAGAAATATATTGCGTTTGCGGGAACAATACAGGCAGCGCAAGCGGTCAATCAAGTTGCTGTGAAGCAGCGAAGAGAGGGCGGCGTTTCGCCGCTGGTCGGCGCGATTTTGCAGGGCAGGGAGGAGACCGCGCGGCAAATTGCGCAGGACGCGCTGGCGGAACGAACGCCGCCGATGGCGCTGATTCACGGGAATATCATCCCCGCGCTGGACGAAGTGGGCAAGCGGTTTGGCACGGGCGAGCTGTTTTTGCCGCAGCTGCTGCGGAGCGCCGCCGCCGCGAAGGCTGCGCTGGAGGTGCTGCAGGAGGCGATGCGGCAGGATGGCGCGGAAGGCGCGGCGGACGAGGTTCGCGGGGAAATCGTGCTTGCGACGGTGCATGGGGATATCCACGACATCGGAAAAAATATCGTGAAAACCCTGCTGGAAACCTACCGTTTTGGCGTGGTCGACCTGGGCAAAGACGTGCCGCCGCAGGAAATTTGCGACGCGGTGGTGGAGCACCATGCGGCGCTGTGCGGGCTTTCGGCGCTCATGACGACCACGCTGCCCGCGATGGAGGAGACGATTTCGCTGCTCAAACAACAGGCGCCCTGGTGCAAAATCATGGTGGGCGGCGCGGTGCTCACGGAAGATTATGCGAAGTTCATCGGCGCGGATGCCTATTGCAAGGACGCGGCAAGCGGCGCTGCTGCTGCGGGAAAATTTATTGAAGTTTAGCGCTAGAAAACAAAGAACTTTAGCATACATACAGTTTATAAATAATATATAGGAGTTCAATTTCGATTTGGAACGTTGGAAGGCATTGCTGAATCAGGTGTTTCCCGGTGCGGAGCAACCCGTGCCGAGCGAAAGCATGCCCGAATATGTGGAGCCGCCCAAGGTGCCCGACCCGCTCAAACGCATCCATTATATGCGCAAAATCAAGAGCGGAACAGGTGGCTTTGCCCGGCTTTACGGCGCAAAAGATTTGGAGCAGTTCCGGCGGCAAATCGTTTATATGCAAGACTTTGCGCTTGAAGAAGGTGTGTTTGCCGACATTGTGTTCCGCGAAAACATGCCGGTTTACGCTGACATGAGCGTGGCGCAGCTGCAGCGTTATTTCCAGTTCAGAACAAAGCTGCGGCAGGGGGTATGGGAGCCGATTGGGGAATCCTATGCGCTGCTTTGCTTTTATGAGTTGATGCATTTTGAAGGGAACACGGCGGCGATTGCGGAGGCTTGGCTGTGTTTGCGAGAATATTATCCGAAGTTGGACGCAAAATTGCAGGGCTGGTTCAAGGATTATTACCTGTGTTACGACAGCGCGGTGCCGTTCCGCGATTTGGTGCACGAGCTTAGGCTGGAGGAATTTTATCCCGCACAGCAGGATGCCGACGAAAAAAATGTGCTGCGCCACTCAAGCTATGCCTACCGCGAAAGCCGCCTGTTTCATGACCTCCCGGCGCTGCTGCCTCAATTGGAGGGTGCGCTGGCGGCGCTGTTCCGCAATTTGGAGCCGCTGTTCCGGCTGTATTCGCTGCCGATGGAGGGTCTGCTTTTTCTGCAGCCCACGCGTTTTTCGCATTACGAGCTGTTCCGCGACGCAGCGGTGCAGTCGCCGGAAGGCAATGGCAGCAAGGAAATCAAAATTTCGCCCAGCGAGCATTATCGTCTGCGGGGCGGCAACTGGTCGCGTGCCATGGAGGACGCGTTCCGCCCGCCGAGCCACGGCGTGGGGTATCTGGTCAAGCGTGCCGAGGTCCGCCTGCGTGAGCTTGCCGGGTATCGGCCGTTCAACGAGAGCGGCGCCCCCATCCATCTGCTGGAGCGCTGGGCGCACAGCGGCGGATTCCGCCCGCAGTTCTTTGATATGGTGGAGGACGCGCGTTTTTCGGTGATCATTGACGAGTGCGTGCGTGCCGCGTGGGAGGGGAATTTGCTTGCGGCGGAGCTGCTTCCGCAAGCCGAAGAGATTGCGCGGGAGCTGGAAACGGAGCCGCTCAAAACGCTGCTGCGGCTGGACGATGTGCAAGCGAGCCACCCGCGGCTGCAATTCCGTGCGCAGGGAAAACTGCTGGCGGAGCTGGAGGACAACTATGCGCAAAGCCTGCCCTGCGAGGAGCGGATGCCCGCCTACGCGCAGCTCAGTCACGAGCAATTGCGCACCTATCTAACCTGGCGAACCCGTTGGCGCAAGGGGATTGTGCGCCCGGTGCAGAGTGCTTACGCGGCGCTTTATTGCTGCGAGCTGCTGTGCGGGATTGGGACTTCGCAGCCGTTTGACGACCTGTGCCGCGTGCTGCGGGAGTATGCCGCTGTGCACGACAAGGCGTTGGCTAAACGGCTCAGTGGATGGATCAGGGACTTTTATGTGCTGAATCAATTGCCAGAAAATTTTGCGAAGTTGGCGCAAGATCAGCATGTGGAGATGTGGTTCCCGCTGCAATTTTTGATGACAAATTCTCCGCAGCTTTTGATTTATGACCAAATATCATCCTATAAATTGACAAAAAGCCGGTTTTTTGATATTGAAAACGTTGATATTTATCAGGAATGCTTCCGGCAGGTGCTGGATGCGGCGGCGGAGCTGTTCCGCGATGGCGGGCTGGATTTGTCCGATATTCTGCGGGAAACGCGGGGGCAGGCGCAGTGGATTGCGTGGCGCGGGCTGCCCGTGCCGTACCCGAAGCACCCAAAGCCCGGCACCACCATGGCGGTGGGCGGGGAGCGCTATCTGAGCACCGGCGGGGCGTGGCTTTGCCTTGCGCAGCCGGAGCTGCCCGTGTGGGCGGCGGCGTTCGCGGCGTTTTTGCTCAAGCGCATGGAGCAGAATTTGCGGCTGCACACAGGGTATTCCTACCCGCTTTCCGCGCAGCCAATCGCGTTGGAAAACGCGGTGAAGAACCACCGAAAGATAGGGAAAATTGTGAGCGGCAATGCGTTGGCGGAGGCTGTAGATGCTGCTGTACTGCGGTTTCGGCAGACAAACGATATTTCTGCGTTGGCGCAGGGCAAACCCAAACTTCGCAAAATTATGGCAGACGAAACGCCGGAAATTCCGTTTGTTCCGCCGAAGGTGTCGGTCGATTTTTCGCAGCTGGAACGCATTCGCGCGGAGGCGAGAGACATCACCGAATCGCTGATTGTGGAAGCGGAGGAAACGGAAATTGCGGAGGAGCAGGCGGAGCAAATGATGCCGATTGAGCCGATGACAGGGACAGATTGGGACGATTTTTACCGGGCGCTGAACGAGGCGCAGGCAGCGTGCGTCAATGCGCTTGCTGATGGGATATTATGCGAAGTTGATACGCTTATTGTGGAAGAAATCAACGAATTGGCGCTGGATTACATCGGGGATAATTTGATTGACACGGCGGAAGAAACGCCTTATATTTACGAAGAATATGTCTCGAAATGGAGGGAATGCGCAGAATGAGCAATGCAGAAGTGGTCAGAAAAGCACCAAAACGCATCGCGACAGCAGTTTTGGGTTCTCTGAAGGGCGGGGTGGTGCCGCGCGTCGGGCTGGAATACATCACGGTGGGGCGCACACAGGAGATTCAGGCGCTGCTGCGCGACGTGGAGGTCATTGCGCAGGGCGGCGCAGCGTTCCGTTTCATCGTGGGGCGCTATGGCTCCGGAAAAAGTTTTTTACTGCAGACGATCCGCAACCATGTGATGGAGAAGCGTTTCGTGGTGTTGGACTGCGATCTTTCGCCCGAGCGGCGCTTTTGCGGTGCAAAGGGGCAGGGGCTCGCGACCTATAAGGAGCTGATCCGGAACATGTCTGTCCGCACACGGCCGGAGGGCGGTGCGCTGCCGCTGATTTTGGACAAATGGCTGAGCAATTTGCAGTCAGAAGTGGCGGCCGAGACGAGTTATGAGACAAGCGACCCTCGTTTTGAGAATGCGGTTTGTTCAAAAATCTTCGCCGTGATTCGTGAAATGGAAGATATGGTGAACGGCTTTGATTTTGGGCAGTGCCTTGCGTGTTATTATAGGGCGAGCCAAAACGGGGACGACATGCAAAAATCGAACGTATTGCGCTGGTTCCGGGGAGAATTTGCGACAAAAACGGAGGCAAAACGGGCGCTTGGCATCAATTTGATCGTCACAGATGAAAATTGGTATGATTTTCTGAAGCTGTTTTCCGCGTTTTTGGTGCGCGCGGGATACCAGGGGATGTTCATCATGGTGGACGAGCTTGTGAATATTTACCGCATTCCGCACCGGGTCACAAGGCAGTACAATTACGAAAAAATTCTTGCGATGTACAACGACGCGCTGCAGGGCAAAGCCAGTCATATCGGCATGTTGATGTCTGTGACGCCGCAGTGCTTGGAGGATACCGACAAGGGGATTTTCAGCTACGACGCGCTGCGTTCGCGCCTGACGGAGGGCAGGTTTTCCACGGCGAACGTGCGGGATTTGCTGGCGCCTGTCATCCATTTGGAGCCGTTGACCTACGAAGAATTGATGGTGCTGACGGAAAAACTTGCAGAATTGCATGCAAACTTGTATGATTATGCATGCGATATTTCTCAGGAGGAATATTTGCAGTTCCTCAAAGCGGAATTTGAGCGCGTGGGGGCAAGCACGCACCTGACGCCGCGGGAAATTATCCGCGATTTCATAGAACTGCTGAACCTTGTGTATCAAAGCGGCGGGCGGCGCATGGGCGAGATTCTAGAAGAAAACGAGCATTTGCAACAGGAAGTGCGGGCGGATTCTGAGGTAACCTCGGAATTTTCGGCGTTTGAGATATAATTTTTGGTATATTTTTGGTATAGTATATAAAAAATCAAAAATGAAGGCTGAGAAATTTTTCTTGCATTTTTTGCAGGATTGTGATAGAATAGATGGACTATGGAGGTGTTCTCATGGAAAATAATGTTGGCCGCCACTCGTTGGCGCACGTGATGGCGCAGGCCGTTTGCGCGTTGTTTGACGACGTGAAGCTCGCCATCGGACCCGCAATCGAAAACGGATTTTACTACGATTTTGACCTGCCTCACACGATTACGGAGGCGGACTTCTCCGCGATTGAGAAGAAGATGATGGAGATCATCAAAAAGCGGGAGCCCTTCACCTGCAAAGAATTGAGCCGCACGGAGGCGCTTGCGTTTTTTGCGGGGGAGCCCTATAAAGAAGAGCTGATCAATGATCTTCCCGCGGATGAAACGATCACCGTTTACAGCACCGGTGAGGCTTTTTCGGACCTCTGCCGGGGGCCGCACGCGGAGGATACCGGGGCGCTGCGAGGCTGGGCGTTCAAGGTGGCGTCGGTCGCCGGGGCCTACTGGCGGGGCGACGAAACGCGCCCGATGCTGCAGCGGATTTACGCCTATGCCTACCCGAAC